>ERZ773187.1735-NODE-1735-length-15716-cov-24.884618_pt1 | contig 15716 bp, 15 predicted proteins | sample MGYA00511242_ERZ773187 | MGnify/ENA primary metagenome ERZ773187 (study PRJEB29015, sample SAMEA2737744) | human gut metagenome | biome: human gut; feature: human-associated habitat; material: faeces | place: China | collected 2012 ... | reverse complement strand
TGATGTTGAATTTCTATGCAAAGATAATAAAAAAAAACAATATACAATGAAGAAAGTTACAGTTATCACACTTCAGAACGTAAGAAATTATGGTTCTGTTCTTCAGGCTGTGGCGACACAGAAGGTGTTTGAAGATTTAGGATGCCAGGTTGATTTTATTAACTATGTAAAGGATGGTCTTCTTTCTTCAAAATTTCAACGAATTAAACTATGGGTAGAAAAAAGAAATATCTTTCAAAAGGTTATATATGGAATTTTGTTATATCCTACTTTTGTAAGAGAGGATAGAATGTTTCCACGTTTCTTAAATAAATATTTGAACCAGCAAGATAAAGTTTATGGAACAGAAGAAAGTTTCAAAAAAATCAAAATTGATTCTGATGTTTATTGTACGGGTAGTGATCAAGTATGGAACTCTGGATGGAATGGTGGTATATTGAAGCCGCTTTTTCTTAGCTTTGTTCCTGATAACGTAAAGAAAATAGCGTATTCTGCCAGTTTTGGTAAACCACAACTTGATGATTGGGAGAAAGAAGAAACTCGTTTGTTGCTTCAACGTTATTCTGCAATTTCTGTAAGAGAAAAAAGTGCAGTCAATATCTGTGAAGATTTAGGTTTACCTTCTGTAACACATGTCTTAGATCCTACATTGCAAGTTAACAAGGACTTTTGGATGTCGTTGCTGACAGAATCGCAGCGTGTAAGAACAGATAAAGGTAAATATGTGTTAGTTTACCAATTGAACTCTAATCGCGAATTTGATCGATATGCAAAGGAATTTGCAAAAAGAAAAGGTTGGAAATTGGTACGTTTCTGTTTGAGATATGACCAAATTGTGAGACCAGGTAAGTCTATTCTTATACCCGAAGTAACTGATTTTATCAGTTTAATTGCCAATGCTGGTTGTGTTATTACCGATTCATTTCATGGAACTGCATTTTGCTGTAACTTGAATACTCCAATGATATGTATTTATCCGAATGAGTTTAGTAGTAGATTGGCAAGTTTGCTTCAACTTACAGGGTTAGAACAAAGGCATTTGAAGGAATATAATGATTTCTCTTATGTAGAGAAGACTAATGTAGACTTTGATCGTGTAAATTCCATTTTAAATCAAGAAAGAGCTAAAGGAGTTGCTTTCTTAAAAAATGCACTTGAGAAATGAATGATATAACCGAGAAATGTACAGGATGTAGAGCTTGCGAACAATTGTGTTCACAAAAAGCTATCTCTATGATTGAAGATGATGAGGGGTTTATGGTTGCTTCTATTGATCAATCTAAGTGTATTGAATGTGGATTGTGTCAGAAACGATGTCCTCAAAATATTGCCATTAAGAAATCTGTTGCTTGTCAAGCTTTAGCTGTTCGTTTGAAAGATGATAAGCTATTGTTCAAAAGTGCCTCTGGTGGTGCTTTTATGGGTATTGCTAAGGCTTGGATAGAAAATGGAGGAGTTGTTTATGGTGTAACATATGATTCTGAATGGAATGCTTGTCACGTTTGTGCCAATACTTTGAATGAGTTAAAGAAAATCCAGAGTAGTAAGTATGTTCAAGCAAATACACAGCATTCTTATAGTGATATAAAAGCAAAGCTAATGCAAGGTAAGAAAGTCCTTTTTTCAGGAACAGCATGTCAAGTTGGAGGTCTGAAGTCCTTTTTGAAGAAAGATTACGATAACCTTCTTACTATGGATTTGGTTTGCCATGGTGTAAATAGCCCCTTATTATTTAAAAAATACATAGTATGGCTTGAAAAACAAAAGAACTTTAAAATTAAAGAATATAATTTTAGGTCTAAGTTAGCTGGGTGGGCATTGAATTTTTCTATTAAAACTGATAGTAAGGAAAAAATGCATTTTTGCGATGTTGACCCTTATTATTATAGATTTTTAGAAGGTGTAACATATCGTGAATGCTGTTATGAGTGCAAATATTGTACCCCTGGTAGAGTGGGAGATATTACGATAGGTGATTATTGGGGAATAGAAAACGAACATCCTGATTTTTACGATGTACGTGGTGTCTCATGTATGCTTATAAATACAGATAAAGGTTTGGAGGTCTGGAAGAATTTCTCTAGTAATTTCTATTATAAAGAAACAACTTTTGAGAAAATATCAAAGCATAATAGTAATCTTCTAAAACCTACTAAGCGTAAAGATATGGTACGTGATACAATTTATCACGGTATAAAAGATTCTGATACGTGGTTTGAAGATTCTTTTGCTAAGACTTTTCAACCATCTTTTAAAGCAAAAATGAAGGATTTAATACCTGCTTGTTTAAAACTATATATTAAAAAGCATCTGAAATAAAAAAATATGATTAAAGTAGCAGTTATTGGTGGTCCTATCTTGTCTGGCGGTAAGAAGAATCTCATTATGGAGTACTTCCGCCATATAGATAAGACCCAAGTACAGATGGATATCGTATGCAACGATGACTCTAATGCCATTCCACAGGAGGAGATTGAAGCATTGGGCGGTCGTGTGTTTATCGTTCCATCTTTCAAGAAACTCAAGGGGCATACTGATGCCTTGTATGAACTCTTCAAGAAAGAAAAGTATGATGTGGTTCATGCTTACAACAGTATGATGAATTTCTTCCCAATGTATGCTGCCAAGAAAGCTGGCGTAAAGGTTCGTATCTCAGAATCTTTATCAATGGCTGCTCCTGGTGAGTGGAAAACATACGTAAAGTATATGCTTCGTCCGCTTTCTCATCTCTATGCCACTCATTACATGGCATGTGGAGAGGATTGTGGTATCTTCCAGTTCGGTAAGAAGGCTTTTGATGAAGGAAAGATAGCAATCTTCAAGACGGCTATCAATACTGAGTTTAATTCTTATCAGCCAGAACTCCGTAACGAGACTCGTAAGAAGTTTGGTTGGGAGGATAAGGTGGTATATGGATTTATCGGAAGATTTGAGCATCAGAAGAATCCTCTGTTCCTTATAGATGTAATGAGTGAAATCTATAAGCGTCAGAAAAAGGCCCAGTTTGTTATCATTGGTGCTGGCGTCTTAGAGGAGAAGATGAAAGAGCGTATCAAGGAAACCGGTATTGAACCTGCCATGTCCTGGCTGGGAAGAAGAGAGGATATCCAGCAGTTCTATAACGCTTTCGATGCCTTCCTGTTGCCTTCTCGCTATGAGGGATTGCCTGTTGTGGGATTGGAAAGCCAAAGTTGCGGTTTGCCTATGTTCTTTTCAACGGCTGTTACTCCAGAAGCTAGTGCTTGTGAACTGGGACATTTCATCAACTTGGATGAAGGTGCAGCAGCGTGGGCCGAGAAAATTATCCCTGTTGTTGAGAAGAATATTCCTGTTCGCAGAAGTCATGCCAAGGAAGTGGCTGATGCTGGATTTGATTCAAAGACTGAAGCTGAAAAGATGCTTCAATATTACTTGAATGCATTAAAGGGTTAGAGTTCTTTCTGACCGGTTATACGAAAATATATGGAGAGAATAAAGGCAAGAGACTTCGCAAACACATCTTGGATGCGTTCGGATAAGTTCTTCTTTATGTCTTTGTTTTGCTTCATATTTGATAAACGCAATATCTTTCAAAATATTGTGTTCACGTGCAATTTGTAAATAACATTAAATTTTTATAAGTTATGATTCCATTTAACAAACCCTATTTCTCTGGAAGAGAATTGAAGTATTTGGAGGAAGTTTGCCATTCTACAACCATGAGTGGCAATGGTGATTTTACTAAGAAGTGTCATACCTTCTTTGAGCAGAAGTATGGCTTCAAGAAATGTCTTCTTGCTACATCTGGTACTGATGCCTTGGAGATGTGCGCTATGCTTTGCAATTTGAAGCCTGGCGATGAGGTGATTGTACCTTCCTATACATTCGTATCTACAGCTTTGGCATTCCTTCGTGAAGGTGCAAAGGTTGTATTTGCAGACAGTTCTGCAGAAAATCCTAATATGGAGGTTGAGCAGATTGAGCCATTGATTAATGAGAAGACCAAGGTGATTGCTGTGGTTCACTATGCAGGTGTTGCTTGTGACATGGATGCTATTATGGCTCTTGCAGAGAAGCATAATTTGCTGGTAGTTGAGGATGCTGCTCATTGCATCGATTCATTCTATAAAGGCCGTCCATTGGGTAGCATCGGTCATTTGGGTGCATTCTCTTTCCATGAGACCAAGAACATCAGTAGTGGTGAAGGTGGTATGTGCGTCATCAATGACGAGCGTTTTGTTCGTCGTGCCGAGATTATCTGGGAGAAGGGTACCAACCGTGCCGAGTTCTATCGTGGAATGGTCAACAAGTATGGTTGGGTAGATATGGGTTCTTCATTCTTGCCATCTGAGTTCAATGCTGCATATCTTTGGGCTCAGCTGGAGCAGCTTGATGATATTCAGGGTAAGCGCAAGCATATCTGGAATCGTTATTTCGAGGGCTTGAATGGTAAGATTGGCAATGAAGTGAAGTTGCCTTATATCCCTGAGTATGCTACCAACAATGCTCACATGTTCTATCTGCTCTGTCCAAGTTTAGAGTATCGTACAGCCTTGATGAAGTTCTTGAAGGAGAATGATGTACAGACCACATTCCACTACCTGCCATTGCATAGCAGCAAGTATTATGAGAATAAGCATGATGGAAGAGAGTTGCCAAATTGTGACAGATATGGTGATACCTTGGTAAGATTGCCTTTGTTCTATGAATTGTCTGATATGGAAATCGACAAGATTGTGAAGTTGATTGTGAAATTCTGCAATAAGTAAATCTCTGGTTTTTAGGGTTCTGTTGTAGAATCCTAAAAACTCATCTACATGATTATATCTATGAAAGGAATCGTATTAGCTGGTGGTAGCGGTACACGTTTGTATCCTATCACAAAGGGTATCAGCAAGCAGCTGATTCCTATCTTTGATAAACCGATGATATATTATCCTATCTCGGTATTGATGTTGGCTGGTATCCGTGAGATTCTGATTATCTCAACTCCATTCGACTTGCCTGGTTTCAAGCGACTCTTAGGCGATGGTAGCCAACTGGGTGTGAAATTTGAGTATGCTGAGCAGCCTTCACCAGATGGCTTGGCACAGGCCTTCATAATCGGTGAGAAGTTCATCGGTAATGATTCTGCTTGCCTTGTTTTGGGAGATAACATCTTCTATGGTGCTGGTTTAAACCAGATGTTGCATCAGGCTGTAGTAGATGCAGAGCAGAATAACAAAGCTACTGTATTTGGTTATCGAGTAAGAGATCCTGAGCGATATGGCGTGGCAGAGTTTGATGAGCAAGGCAATTGCCTGAGTATCGAAGAGAAGCCTGAACATCCAAAGAGCAATTATGCTGTAGTAGGCTTGTACTTCTATCCTAACAAGGTGGTAGAAGTAGCTAAGCATATCAAGCCATCCACTCGTGGTGAGTTGGAAATCACCACCGTAAACCAGGAGTTCCTGAAGGATAAGCAGTTGAAGGTTCAGACCATGGCAAGAGGATTCGCCTGGCTTGATACCGGAACCCATGATTCCCTTTCTGAGGCTTCAACCTTTATCGAAGTCTTGGAGAAGCGACAGGGCTTGAAGGTTGCTTGCTTGGAAGGTATTGCTTATCGCCAAGGATGGATAGATAGTGATACGTTGCGTGAGAATGCTCTGCCAATGTTGAAGAATGACTATGGCAAATATCTCCTTTCAATCCTTGAAGAGAAAGATCAAACATTAAAAAAGAATTTAGAATATTAAGAAGATGAAGAATATCATTATCACGGGCGGTGCTGGTTTCATCGGCTCACACGTTGTAAGACTTTTCGTGAATAAATATCCTGAGTATCACATCATCAACCTCGACAAGTTAACATACGCAGGCAACCTGGCTAACCTCAAGGACATTGAGGACAAGCCTAACTATACTTTCGTAAAGGGTGATATCTGTGATTTCGACCTGATGTTGAAGTTGATGCAGGACTACAAGGTGGATGGCATCATCCATCTCGCTGCCGAGAGCCATGTAGATAGAAGTATCAAGGATCCATTCACTTTTGCTCATACCAACGTGATGGGTACCCTGTCTCTGCTTCAGGCTGCCAAGATTTACTGGGAGAGTCTGCCAGAGGGTTACGAGGACAAGCGCTTCTACCACATCTCTACCGATGAGGTTTACGGTGCATTGCAGATGACTCACCCTGAGGGCATTCCTGCTCCTTTCACTACCAAGGCTTCCAGCGGTAAGAACCACGAGGCTTACGGCGAGGAGTTCTTCGTAGAGACTACCAAGTACAATCCTCACTCTCCGTACTCAGCATCTAAGGCAAGCTCAGACCACTTCGTCCGCGCTTTCCATGATACATACGGTATGCCTACCATCGTGACCAACTGCTCTAACAACTACGGTCCATACCAGTTCCCTGAGAAGTTGATTCCGCTGTTCATCAACAACATCCGTCATCGCAAGCCATTGCCAGTATATGGTAAGGGTGAGAACGTGCGCGACTGGTTGTATGTAGTGGATCATGCCCGTGCCATCGATATGATTTTCCACAAGGGTAAGATTGCCGAGACTTACAACATCGGTGGTTTCAACGAGTGGAAGAATATCGATATCATCAAGGTGGTTATCAAGACCGTTGATAAATTGCTCGGTCGCCCTGAGGGTGCTGACTTGGATTTGATTACTTATGTAACAGACAGAAAGGGTCACGATATGCGTTATGCCATCGACTCTAGAAAGTTGCAGAAGGAATTGGGTTGGGAGCCATCTCTCCAGTTTGAGGAGGGTATCGAGGAAACTGTAAAATGGTATCTCGATAACCAGGAATGGATGGATCATGTTACTTCTGGGGTGTATCAGAAGTATTATGAGGAGATGTATTGTAAGTAAGCCCCACCTGTCCCTCCCCAGCGGGAGGGTCCTATGTAACCGCCCTCCGGTGCTCAGACCCGCTTCGCTTTATGGTTGGCGGGGCATCAAAGCCCTGCGCCATGTTTTGCGGGCTGGGACCGCCTAGGGACTTTAAAAGGTAAAAGGGTAAAAATGTAAAAAGGTAAAAGAAATCTGCGTCATCTGCGAAATCTGCGGAACAATCATGTTAGAGCGAAATGAGAATAGGAGAGACTATTTTTGTGTAATTTGCTGGTAAATTGCTGATTTCTTTTGATTTTCTTGGTGGTTTCAAGGAAAAAGCGTACTTTTGCGGTTAGAAATTTATAAAGTGAATTATTATGGCACAGTTAGCAACAATGAATCAAGCTCAATTGCAAATCCTCGATATGCTGTCATTTATCAAGACTCCTGAGGCTTTGCTAGATTTGAATAAGGTAATCTCTGATTATTTTGTTCAGATGGCTGATGCAGAATTAGATAGAATGTGGGATGAAGGAACCTTGAATGAAGAACGTATCGAGAGTTTCCGTCATCTCCATGAACGTACTCTATACAATAAACTTTCGCTGTAATTGAATTTGATAAAGATGACAATAAGTTTGTAGATTGTGCCATTGCTGACGATAAGGATTTGTCGAGGGTCGCTTTGGAACAAAACAAAAGTTAGAAATATCACCAACCATATATCATACAGCAGAAGCCGATTGTTGGTATCGGTTATTCTTTCGGTGAAGGAACACGAGAAATAACAAATTATAGGGATGAAACTTTGTATGTTCCTGGAATCATCCTTGAATAGTTAACGATGACAATATGAAAGCAAATTATTACATACGCCAGTTGAGAGACGAAAGGGTACTTATGCTCTTTTCTTATCTTCAGACATTGCCTAAAAATTCTTCATTCTCAGAAAGGCTGATGGCTTGCTCTTTACAGGCTATCATTGATTTGAAGCATCATCACAAATTGAATTGGAAAGCCTTGGATTCGATTATTGAGAATGGAACTCTGATTGAAGACCCGCAAGAGCAGATGTTCACTCATCTTGTTGGTTCTCCATTAGGCTCATTTATCGTATTTCCTGGTCCTTTTCAATTCTATCAATACCAATTAACAAGATTTTTGAATTTGAGTAGATTGTTGCGAATTGACAATAAACAATTGAATATTGTCTATTTCTTGCTAAGTCTATCTCAGTCCATTGCACAAAAAACGAATGCTAAAAGGTATTCTGTTGGTGTGCCTGAACAAGAATACGTCTTTATTCCTGACCGTACAGAATTGGAGGCCAAATTGAATTGTCTTTGTTTTTCAAGGAGAGAATTGGAAGATCTTGTAAAGAAATATGATTTGTCTTGTGAAGATATAGAGAATCTTACTTTCAAGGTAAAGCGTAAAGCCCTACGTATCGAACAGGCAGGAAAAGGATATAGCGACGCTATTACCTTAACTCCATTTTATAAGTATAGTGGCAGATATATCTTACTAAGTCCCTCTGCCCTCTTGCATTCTGCATATCAAAAATGCCAGCAAGTTCTTATTGAAGAATGTGGGTTGGGCAATTTGACTGAAGGATTCTCAAAATTGTTGTTCGATGAGACGGCTTGTTTGCTCAAGAAAGTACCAGAACCATTTTTTGGTAAAATAGATATAGAAGATATAAACTTCCTGCTATATAGAGAAGATAATGAGAATATATTCTGTGTATTCCCTTATTTGGCAGAAAAACAATATGATATAAAAAGATGTCAATTACTTATAGACAGCTATGTGAGAGAATATATACAGTCAACAGGTATCTCTATGTTCTTGATCATATACTCTCAAATTGGAGATGATAATTTTGCTCTATATGCTCCCCAAAATACACTAGCTTTTAGCATTGATGACTTTTCTGTGATATTAAATCAGCCTGATGTAAATCTTAACACTCTCTATTATTATCTGCAAGATAAGCAAACTGTTAATGCTAGTCCTTTTTCCCAAGAGATAGATTTGCTTGCGTATTACATTCAAAGGCGCCAGACGTTCTATCAGGAGGAAATGCCAACCCTCATGATGGTTGAAATAGGTATGGCTAGAAAGATTCGCGAAAGGTTTTATACAGAGAGTGATATTAGATATGTTGAGTCATCGTTATTTAATCGTGTCATACCTGTAAGGCATATTCATGATATTCCTAGTGATATACCAGCATATGCACCGTTATATGCTCCAAGTGGAATCATGTTCTTTATGATTGAACTTGGAAATTATAGACTTACGATAAAATACGATAATACTAAATGTGAAAACTATGAAATAGTTCATAGTATTGCTTTATGGTTGTATTCAATATGGAAGGTAAAACACATACCTGTATTGTGTCAGCATATTGATGTTATCTTTATGGAAGGAGCAAAGGACTCCATAAAACAAGCTAATGAGTATGTATATTTTATGACATTGGACATCGAAAACATCTTTAAGAGTTGTGGACAAAATATAGAGGAGCAGGTTCTTCTACACTTTGTGAAACTTTTGCAAAACCAAGGAGCTTTGTCTGTAAATATCTCAGAAGAATTAATTCATGAAATATTTGTGGAATCTAATGGCCATTTCATGGTGGTAGATGCGAATGATAATAATCCGTTATTAGTTCATGATGGTGTGACAGCTTGCCATTACCTGAGTGGCAGGTGGGCTGATAAAATCTTGGATGAAATTGCAAACTTCCTAGATTATAAAGGAGAGGAAAAGCAACTTTCTGTAGAGGAATCTAAGGATGTAATGATAAAGGTAATGGGGTATTTGGAAAATGAAGCAAAACAAATATTATCTACTGGAAGTACTGCAAAAATGGTGGAGAATTGTCTGGCTTTACACCATGCCATGATTTATTGGTCTCGTCTAACAAATTTTCGATACGATATCATTTCGCAAGCTTATCACTATATTGGTTCTGAATTTAAAAACCAAGCAAAGTATCTGAATGATTATACAGAGATGAATATCCTGTCTCAAGGACTGATAGAATATATCATACAATCAGATTTTCATTCAGATGAAGCCTCGTTCTGTATTAATAAATTTGATAGGTTGTTTGCTATCATGCACCATATTGTCAATATGGGTATGTATTTTGATTTGTTGAATAATGGTCAAGCTGATTCTGAGATGGTATTGTTGAAAAACGGAAGAATCGTATTTCCTAAAATGATAGAAGATATAAATATTCCATATTTTACAACATTGCGTAAACGCACATTGGAATATAGGGAAGTTCTGGTTAGACAGCATCAGCTATTGCCAAGATATGAAGTTGATAGAACCGAGAAGAAATTCAAAGAAGCATTTAAGGCAGAGTTTGGTATAGATATTGAGATTCTGTTTCAAATTCAAGGTAGGAGTATTGATTTCGCAAATAATAATAAGGAACCGATAGTAGTAATTTCAAAAGATCTTTTTGAAGAAAAAATTCTTGCCGAGTGCCTTCATGCAGAGCAATTTCGAATGTTTTATGAGCATTTTGTATTATCAAAAGATGCCTATATAGAAATGCCTGTAAGTGAAAAACTTCTGCAAAGGTATAATCGTAGTGTACAATTGTCATCAAGACCTTGGGTGTTATATGAAGATAAAATATTATACTCTGTCAAGAGCATATATGTTAGTTGTCAAATTCTTCTAGAAAGGGTTGATGCTGGTACTATAAAGCATAATTCCAACTTGATGAGAAATTATATCGGAAAAATAAGTGAGAAAAAGGGACATCTTTTCACGCAAAATTTGGGTAAATATTTCAAATCATTGGAAGAGGAAGATATAAAGGTAAACATGGAGGTTCAAATATGTCCTGGTAAACCTTTGTGTGCAGAAGAAAATCTTGGTGATATTGATGTGTTGCTTATCGATTCTAAGCGCAAGAAGATAGTATGTATTGAAGCAAAGGACTACTATTGTGCAAGAACTATTTATGATATGATCTCACAAAATATAAAGATAGAGAAAGCATTGCCAAAGGTAATACGTAGGGATGAATGGTGTCGGGAACATCGGGATTTATTTAAATTCTATTCTAAGGATATTGATGAATCTTATGATGTGAAGACTGTATTTTTGACTTACGAAGAACCTACATATAAATACTTTAAGCATTCTGTCGAGTATCCGATAACAATGTTATCAGCTTTCGAAATTATCAAAGATTATCATATAGTTTTCCAATAGTAAGTCGGTGAATGCAGTATTGTGTGTTTAGATAAGGTTTCGTACCTTTGCACCATGATTTTAAATTATTCAAATTATGGTACAAGGCAAGAAACAATTAATCTGTATTATCAAGGTGGTTGTCAAAACAGTAGTCTCTTCTTTATGTGGGGCTTTGCCCATGGCATCCTGGAGGTGCTGAATCTGCATTTCCAGGAGTCGTTCCATATCGGCAAGGCGATGTCGGCCTTGACGCAGGCTGCTGTCTATGGTGCCTACTTCCTGATGGCACTGCCTGCCGGATGGATTATCCGGAAGTGGGGCTACAGGAGGGGAGTGATAATGGGGCTGGTGCTCTTCGGTATCGGTGCTCTGATGTTCATACCGGGAAGCAGAATCAACAGTTTCTACTTCTTCGTTCTGTCGCTGTTTGTGATAGGATGCGGACTGACGTGTCTGGAAACGAGTGCGAATCCTTATACTACGGTACTGGGACATCCTGACAAGGCGGAGAGCAGAATCAACCTGTCACAGTCGCTCAATGGTATCGGATGGATTGTAGGACCGCTGGTTGGCGGTCAACTTCTGTTCTCGGGTGTCAACATCGCCATTCCTTATGCCCTGGTGGGTATCTTCGTGCTTGCTGTGGCATTGATTCTGTCAAGAATTACATTGCCAGACCCAAGGAGAGCGCATGAGGCGGATACGAACGAGATGGTGGAGGAAAAGCCGATGCGAGTGATGGCATTCGGTTTTGGTATGCTGACCTGTGCCATCCTCACCTTTGTTGCCACATTGATCGTGGTGGTATGTAGCGGAACCTTATCTCTCATTGCGTTCTTCGCCCTGTATCTGGGAGAGAGTATCATGTTTCCGACGATATTCTCGCTGGCATTGAGGGATGCGGGTACAAAGACCAAGCTTGCTTCTTCGTTGCTTATCATGACGATAGTGGGAGGTGCGGTTGCTCCTGTAATCATGGGGTATATTGCGGATACTACGGGGAGTATGGCGATTGCCTTTCTCATACCGCTGGTATGTTATGGGGTGATTGGAGGGTATGCACTTTTGAAACCCTCTGCCTCCCTTTAGCCAAGAGGAGGCTTTTCGAAAACCTACCCGTCCTTCCTTACCGTTAAGGAAGGCTCCACCTCTCATCTCGGTCTTCTCCCCTCAGGGAAGAAGAGGGAAACCGCCCTACTCGGTGCTCGGAACCGCTACGCTCTAAGGTTGGCGGACCGTCAAAGGTCTCGCCAGGTTTTGCGGGATGGGACCGCCTGGGGTGGGCTTGATGAGGCTATGATCAAAGCCCTCGCCATGTTGTGCAGACTGGGACCGCCTGGGGAAAGGTGGATAGGATTATTGAAGTGCTGGTTTTGTGGTAATTGGCTGATAACTTGCAGATTTTCGGCTTTTTTCTTGGTGGTTTCGCAGAAAATGCATAATTTTGCAACATAATATTAATCATTTAAAATGAAAGGTTATGGCATTAGAGATAAGAAGTATTCCTGTTCTTACAGGTGAGACTGCCGAACGATTTGTTCGTGAGGCAGAGGAGAATGAACGTAATCCGCAAAGAAAGGCTTTGCGAATGTCATTTGCTGATGTGGAGAAAATATTGGTTCGTTCAACTGCTAATTTGAAAGCGCATGGAGGAAAGAGTCCTTTTGCAAAGTAATTGCTCGCTTTATCGTATTACGGCAAAAAAATGAGCTTGATTCTTTCTGTTGTGGCGATGAAGACCTTGATGATTTCTTTCATCAAGAGGCTTGTCTCTATGATGGACAATTATTGGGGAAAACATATTTCTTTGCTACAGAAAGAAGTGGTAGGAATGAAATAGTCTGTGCTTTTACTCTGGCTAACGACAGCATCAAGGCTGCTTTAATTCCAAATGCTTCAAGAAACAAAATACAAAGGAAAATTCCGAATTCCAAAAGAACAAGAAGTTATCCGGCGGTATTGATAGGAAGACTTGGTGTTGCCAAGGATGATGTATCTTGATCTGTTGGGATATATAAGATAAATATTAGTCAGGATAAATGATTATATCCCCAACCTTATGCGAGGGGGCATAAGATTGGGGAGAGAAAATGAAAGTATGAGAAGAGTACGGGGAATTATATGTGGAAGTCGATTTCCTTCAGCCATTCCTTGACATTAAAGTTAGGACAGCTCTTGCGAACCCAGGGGAGGTCGCGATGACCTAGGATCTCGGCATCGGGATAGTCGAGGGCGAGACTGTAGAGGAGGCCTTCCAGAGATTCCTTCTGGGCTGGAGTGCGAGTGTCGGCAGGCTTGCCTTTCTCGTCGAGACCACCCTCGTAGCAGATTCCGATGCTGTGGGCGTTGTAGTGACGGGCGTGAGCCCCCACCTCGTTTTCTGGACGGCAGGGATAGACCATTCCATCCTTCGTGATGTAATAGTGGTAACCGATGGAGCGGAAACCACGGGCCTTGTGGCAGGCTTCCAAGGCTTCAACTGGGAAGTCCTGGTTTACACGTGTGGCACTGCAATGTACCACGATCAGATCGATTTTTCTTTGATTCTTCATTGGATTCTATGGATTTTAAAGGGTTTAACTGAACACGAATTCCTCGAATGACACGAATTTTCCGTGCTTGAACAGGATGTATTCGTTCGATTCGTGTAATTCGTATTCAAAAAAAAATATATATAGAGATTATGATATACCGTAGTAAAGAATCATATAACATCACTGGGGCTGCAATGCATGTGTATAATGTATTGGGTTCAGGATTCCTTGAAGCCGTTTATCAGGAAGCCTTGGCTATTGAATTTGCTAAGCGAGGCATCCCCTTTGAACGTGAGAAAGAACTTAAAGTCTTCTATGAAGGAAATGAACTAAAGCAGACTTATCGAGCTGATTTTGTCTGTTATGGTGATATTATTATTGAACTGAAAGCTGTTTCTGAACTCAATGATTCTCATCGAAGTCAAGTATATAATTATCTCAAAGCTACAGGATTTAAACTCGGTATTCTCTATAATTTTGGCCACTCTGACGGATTGGAATACGAACGCAAAGTGTTTTGATTTAACTGAACACGAATTTCTCGAATGACACGAATATGTCCTTTGAACAGATATTTAACTGAACACGAATTTCTCGAATGACACGAATATGTCCTTTGAACAGATATGATTCGTTCGATTCGTGTAATTCGTGTTCAGACGCTATCATTTGCAGCTCTGCATGCAGAAGGAGCTGAGGACGGCAGTGAGGACAGTGATGACGAAATTGATGACGGATTTCCAGTTTACTTTCATGGAGAGTGATGTTTAATGTTAAATGTTCAATTTTTCCCACACGGATCTCACGGATTTTCGACTCCTTCGGAGTTTTTCCATTGAGACCAGATGAGAATACCCGTTGCTTGCAACGAAAAAAATAATCCGTGAGATCCGTGAGATCCGTGTGCGACTTAAATATCATCCATAAGTATGATACTTAGCCATCGTAACCAAGATACTTAGCTATCGTAACTATCTTGTTTACGCCAGGGGGTAACTAGGGTGAGTAGGAAATCGCTTTTTCTAGGAGTCTATATATATACTGTATCTTTCCTATAGTAAACGAACCTTTACATAAGGAAAGTCTTAGAAAGTACCCTCCCCTTACTTACCCTACCCACCCCTAGAAGGGCATGTCGGGGGGCGGCAAACTGCTTGCTGATGGCGAGGCGCTTGCGGTAAGTCTCGGTCATCATTCGAAGCTCTGGGCTAGAGGTAATCACGCTCTTGAGATACAACCAGTCGACGAGTCGATGGCTCTCTGAAGATTTGATGCAAGGGAAGTACGATGGCATCGTGGCTGTCTCATTCATGCAGTTGTTTGGTTTCTTTTCCATTTGTTTTAAAATTCTCAGTTGTTTATAATATTCTGTTGTTTCCAACGTTCTCTAACTAAGAGTGTGGGTGAACACTTGGCGATGAAGTCGGTGAAGGGTGAACCCCGATGCCAACCTTTAGCGTTAATAATGTGTTAAAAACACCCCGTAACCCATTGTACCTACATATATAGGTACAAAAATGCGGTAATTTACGATAGCTTAACAGAAAAGATTAGAATTTTTAAATATATTAAGAAATGAAACGATTTACAAAAACACAAAAGGCACTGGGCGCTTTGACGGATACCATCCTCGGCGACAGTACTAATGTGGTACGCAACCTCAAGGTGGCTGGTCACATGAATGAAGATTCAGTCAAGCATGTTTAAGAGGGTTATGCCCGTAACACCCAGTCCTACAGTCTGCTTCGATCTTCGCTGAAGAAGTTTCACTGCACCAGAGACCAGGTGATGCAGATAATGGACTATCTGGACAACATAGAAGAGGAGTATCACAAGGTCTATCCCGACGATCCCTGCCCGATGGAAGGTGGCTACAAGGCAAGCTTCGAAAGATTCGTGATAGAATCCATAGGAGCAGAGTGGGATTTACCACCTGAGACCGAATAAGTCTAAGAAATCTGTGTTAATCTGGGGGAGATTAGAGCAAGAAGCAAAAACTCCCCCAAAAATTTGGTAGTTTCGAGGAAAAAACTTATATTTGCACAATGAACAGAGAAATGGAGTATAAGCTCCATTAAAAACAATAAAATTACGCTGTTATGATTAGTAAGAATGTACAAAATATGATTCCAAAGA
>ERZ773187.1734-NODE-1734-length-15717-cov-13.822947_pt1 | contig 15717 bp, 15 predicted proteins | sample MGYA00511242_ERZ773187 | MGnify/ENA primary metagenome ERZ773187 (study PRJEB29015, sample SAMEA2737744) | human gut metagenome | biome: human gut; feature: human-associated habitat; material: faeces | place: China | collected 2012 ... | reverse complement strand
CTTCACGCGCCTCTTTCAGACGGGCTTCCAGCTCAACCATGTCGTTGTTGGCGTAACGGTAACGCTTCGCTTTACACAGGCGTACACCGTCAATAATGGAGGCGTGGTTCAGCGCGTCGGAAATGATTGCATCCTCTGCGCCAAGCAGCGTCTCAAAGAGACCACCGTTAGCATCGAAACAGGAGGAGTACAGAATGGAATCTTCCATCCCGAGGAAGTTCGCCAGCTTTTGCTCAAGCTGCTTATGGCTATCCTGCGTGCCGCAGATGAAGCGCACGGAGGCCATACCGAAACCGTGGGAGTCCATGCCGTTTTTGGCTGCGGCAATCAGCTCAGGATGATTCGCAAGACCTAAGTAGTTGTTGGCGCAGAAGTTGATCACATGGCTGCCGTCAGCAACGGTAATGTCGGCCTGCTGCGCAGACGTGATAATACGCTCTTCTTTGAACAACCCTTCCGCACGTGCGGTCTCCAGGTCGCTGTTTAACTGTTTGTAAAAATCCCCACGCATTGCAATTCTCCAGACTCGGCAAATTTTGGCACATATTACCCAAAGCTATACGGGGATACGAGATGACGCATCATCTGTTGTCGTTTTTGCAGCATAAATCACGTGTATCCCTGTGGTGTATCGGTGAATGGCTGAAGGGTCGCCATACTAATGATATGATAGAACCATTAGCATCCGGGATTGTCCCCGGGCTCCACACTTCAAAGGTTACAGTTATGATCATCGTTACCGGCGGCGCAGGTTTCATCGGAAGTAACATCGTTAAAGCCCTTAATGACAAAGGCATCACCGACATCCTGGTGGTGGACAACCTGAAAGACGGCACCAAGTTCGTGAACCTGGTGGATCTGAACATCGCTGACTACATGGATAAAGAAGACTTCCTTATCCAGATTATGGCGGGTGAAGAGTTCGGCGAGATCGAAGCCATCTTCCACGAGGGGGCATGCTCCTCTACCACCGAGTGGGATGGCAAGTACATGATGGACAATAACTATCAGTACTCCAAAGAGATCCTGCACTACTGTCTGGAACGTGAAATCCCGTTCCTGTATGCCTCTTCTGCAGCCACCTACGGCGGTCGTACATCTGACTTTATCGAATCCCGCGAGTATGAGCAGCCGCTGAACGTCTACGGCTACTCCAAATTCCTGTTTGACGAATATGTGCGTCAGGTGCTGCCTGAAGCAAATTCCCAGATTGTTGGCTTCCGTTATTTTAACGTCTACGGGCCGCGTGAAGGGCACAAAGGCAGCATGGCGAGCGTGGCGTTCCACCTTAACACTCAGCTGAATAACGGTGAAAGTCCGAAACTGTTCGAAGGCAGCGACGGCTTCAAGCGCGACTTTGTCTACGTGGGCGATGTGGCAGCGGTGAACCTGTGGTTCTGGGAAAACGGCGTGTCCGGTATCTATAACCTGGGTACAGGCCGCGCAGAGTCCTTCCAGGCGGTCGCTGACGCCACGCTGGCATTCCACAAAAAAGGCAGCATTGAATACATCCCGTTCCCGGACAAACTGAAAGGCCGCTATCAGGCGTTCACGCAGGCTGATCTGACGAACCTGCGTAAAGCGGGGTACGACAAGCCGTTCAAGACCGTTGCCGAAGGGGTAACGGAATATATGGCCTGGCTGAACCGCGACGCGTAAGGCAGGCAAGCAATGAGGATACTGGTGATCGGCCCGTCATGGGTGGGCGACATGATGATGTCGCAAAGTCTCTATCGCACGCTCAAGGCGCGTTATCCCCAGGCGATTATTGATGTGATGGCACCTGCGTGGTGCCGTCCGCTCTTATCGCGTATGCCAGAAGTGAACGAAGCGATCCCGATGCCGCTCGGCCACGGGGCGCTGGAAATTGGCGAGCGACGTAAGCTAGGCCATAGTCTGCGTGAACGACGCTATGACCGCGCCTATGTGCTGCCCAACTCCTTTAAATCTGCTCTGGTGCCTTTTTTTGCCAGTATTCCTCATCGTACAGGCTGGCGCGGCGAAATGCGCTACGGCCTGCTCAATGACGCGCGCGTGCTGGATAAAGATGCCTGGCCACTCATGGTCGAGCGCTATGTGGCCTTGGCCTACGACAAAGGTGTGATGCAAACAGCGAAGGACTTACCGCAGCCCCTGCTCTGGCCTCAACTGCAGGTTAATGACGGCGAAAAGTCCCAGGTTTGCAGTACGTTTGGTCTTTCTTCAGAACGTCCGATGATCGGCTTCTGTCCGGGCGCAGAATTCGGCCCGGCAAAGCGCTGGCCACACTACCACTATGCCGAACTGGCAAAACAGCTTATTGATGAAGGCTTCCAAATCGTGTTGTTTGGCTCAGCCAAAGATCACGAAGCCGGCAATGAAATTCTCGCCACACTCAGCAACGAGCAGCAGGCGTGGTGCCGTAACCTGGCAGGAGAGACTCAGCTGGAGCAGGCGGTCATTCTGATAGCTGCCTGTAAAGCCGTAGTCACTAACGACTCAGGGCTGATGCACGTCGCTGCCGCACTTAACCGCCCGCTGGTTGCCCTTTATGGTCCCAGCAGCCCGGACTTTACGCCACCGTTGTCGCATAAGGCTCGCGTGATCCGCCTGATTACGGGCTATCACAAAGTACGTAAAGGCGATGCGGCTGAGGGTTACCATCAAAGCCTCATCGACATTACTCCACAGCGCGTGCTTGAAGAACTCAACAGCCTGTTACTGCAAGAGGAAAGCTGACAGATGCGGGTTCTGATCGTCAAAACATCCTCAATGGGCGATGTATTACATACGCTACCTGCGCTGACTGACGCACAGCAGGCAATACCGGGTATTCGATTTGACTGGGTGGTTGAGGAAGGTTTCGCTCAAATCCCCTCCTGGCATGCAGCGGTCGATCGCGTTATCCCGGTAGCCATTCGTCGCTGGCGTAAAGCATGGTTTTCAGCGCCGGTAAAAGCAGAGCGTAAAGCGTTTCGTGAGGCTGTACAGGCTGAAAAATACGATGCGATTATCGACGCGCAGGGTCTGGTTAAAAGCGCTGCGCTGGTCACCCGCCTCGCGCGCGGGATTAAGCACGGCATGGACTGGCAGTCCGCCCGCGAACCCCTGGCTTCGCTTTTCTATAACCAACGCCACTCAGTCCCAAAGCAGCAACATGCAGTGGAACGTACTCGTGAACTTTTTGCGCTCAGTCTGGGCTACAGCAAACCACGAGCACAGGGCGACTATGCGATAGCGCAGCATTTTTTGAATCATCTTAATGCAGATGCAGGCCAGTATGCGGTATTTTTACACGCTACGACCCGTGATGATAAACACTGGCCGGAAGCAAACTGGAGAGAGTTGATCGGATTACTGGCAGCGTCAGGGATTCGAATCAAACTGCCGTGGGGCGCGCCGCATGAAGAGGCGCGAGCCAAAAGGCTGGCAGACGGGTTTGAATACGTGGAAGTGTTGCCACGAATGAGTCTTGAAGAGGTGGCGAGGGTACTGGCTGGCGCGAAATTTGTTGTGTCGGTGGATACAGGCCTGAGCCATCTTACCGCGGCGCTGGATCGCCCAAATATCACTTTATATGGCCCAACGGATCCTGGGTTGATTGGGGGTTATGGGATGAACCAGGTAGTATTCCGATCACCTAATAATAATTTGAAACAAGCTACTGCAATATCAGTGCTGAGTTATATTGATTTTTATTTGTGAAAAGAGCGGGACATTTCCCGCTCTTCATTCTTATTTTTTAGATTCATTATTTCTGAGCATTAAAACAGAAAGAAGCATACAAGTAATCCAGGCAGCCGGGATAGGTTTAGCATGAGTAATTACATCACTCAAGCCAAACAAAATTATCGATACTGGAAAGACAAGTAGCAAGAATTGTTTTTCAGCTACACAATAATATATTAGCGCTGCGTAGAAGAGTAACAAAAAAATTACACCAAGCGTACCCTTAGTTGAAATTGCTTCGGATACCTCATTATGCATATGAACATCCAAAAAAACGGTGGCGCTTTTATATATAGGATTTTGCTTGCTCAATTTCTTAATTTTTTCAGCCCGTTGTTCTAATGATTGCCATTTTAAACCGCTAGGGGCTGATATTATACCGGCCTGAATCATTGAGAATCGAGCACCGACAGAAGAAGCACTGCTATTTTTCATTACATATAAGTCTATATCATATTTAAGTGCTGCAGCTCTATTACCCAACTCTTTGTTAAATATTAAACCACACCCTATCAATAGTATCAATGTACCAATAAGGCCTTTAGCTAAAGACTTTTTATGCTCGCGATGACAAATTACTACCATAATGATCGTCAGCAGCGGATAGGTAATAATAGCGGCTCTTGTTCCTGTCATGGTTATAGCGGCAAAACTAAGAGCGAAGTTTGTATAAAATAAAACCCATTTAAAGCGATTTTGCAGTAATGTAAAAACTATTGATGAATAAAGAGCGGTAAAAGTTATTACATAGGCTGCTATTGTTGCAGCACCCATCTGTCCAATATTACCATTCATTGCTGATAAGGGTATACGATCAGCATTTAGCATAATCGATTGGTAATAGGCTCTCGACAACAAAATAATCTGGGTGACTACAGCAGTAATGATATGAATTTTAAAATTTACAGAATATCGATATGAGTATATGACTAAGAATGAAAATGAGGTAAAGACCAGCATTTTCCCGGCCTCAAGATAACCTCTATAGCCATTTTTATAAATTACTAAATCTGTTTTATAGTACTCATACCAGATAAGATCGAGTGAACCTAATAGAAATAAACCAAACGCTAGAATAAAAATATTTCTGTTAAGATTGACGTTTCTATAGAATAATAAAACAAACAAAGATACAGAACCGGCAATCAATATTAATTTATTGCTAATATTTAGATCGATAGGAACAAATATAGTGCCGAGAACATTAAGCGCAACGATTATTATGTAAAGATAATGCCTGAACGAGTCTGCGATATTTTTCACACCATTTCCTACATCTTAATGAATTCATCAATTATTTAAACAACGAGAAATAACAAACTTTAATCCATGACCGAATTATTTTTAGCATTTTACCTAAACGGCTTCTCTTTTTTTTAACTTCAGCCTTTAACTGTCTTTCTTGTTCTAAATGACTATTAAATTGATTCAATTTAGGATGTAGTATAATCTCATTCAAAAAGAAATCTTTTATAACATTTTTTTGATGCATCAATTTCCAACTATCTGCTCGGTAAGTTCCGTAAGAACTTGTCAGTTCAATTAGATTTTTTGCCATCGCATCGTTCATTAGATAAGAACAGGTTCTTCGCAACTTATGAGCATTATAATTAACGCGACGGAATTTGCGGCCTGCAACTTTCTGTTGACCAAAAAGACTCAAGCCCAATACAGGATAATCATGAAGACCTTTTTGCCCTCCAAGTAAATAAAGATTATCTTTTTTTAGCTTAGTAAGTTCTGAAGAGCTTAATGATGACACAAAATCCTTAAACTTAGAATCTATAATAACATCATCTTCGAGGATAATTACCCATTCCTGTTGATTTGAGATTATATATTGATAAAGATGCTGATGACTCAGAGTGCAAGCTATCTCTCCGTCAGTCATTTCACAACCAACACCATTATTTCTCATACTTTCTATGAGCTTAGAATTGGCTGTATCTTTAGCATCTACCGCATCAAAAAACTGAAAATCAATCTGCTGCTCATTAAAATCTTTCGCTATTTTATTTCTTCTTTCATTATCTCTTTGCAAAGATATTATATAAACATGAATTGTCATTACAAAACCTTTATCAAAATATGGTTCAGCTTGATATTATGAAAAATACTTTCTTATTAGTTTTTTACGATAGTACAATATGAAATAAAATATTGCCGAAGGTATATTTTTGTTCTTCAAAGCATGTTTAGATTTAACATGAAATTGTTTTTCAGATACTGCAGGTATAAATGATATATCTTTCCAGGCAGATATCTTATATGCCTCGTTAAAATATTTTTGACAGGGGTAATCTGTCCAATCATTCCATGGTTTAGTAACGCCTACATAATGAATTAGTTTCGTTTCAGCCGTAATTATCTCAAGATACTCCTCATCGTGATTATTTTTTAACTCGTAATCTATACCATAGAAACAATCATATTCTTTACTGATAAAAATGCAGTGGCCATAAAATAAAATATTCAAAATATCCTGATCAAGACATTTATATTTTGTATGATCAGGATCACTTTCTAACATTTTTATAGAGTGGCCTAAGAACTTCTTTTCTCTCCAGGCTTGAAGTTTTAATAAAACTACTCCGGCATTAAAATAATTTCCAGGCAAACCGTCGATATTTAACCGTCTTGCAGGTTTATCCTGCATGAAAGGAACATCTCGCACTACTGCAGCGAAATAATTATCATCAAACTTTATCTTTAGCAAACCATCAAGTTTACCTTTGCAAATGACGTCTGCATCAATATAAAGAACATTATCTATGCTGTTGCTAAGATGTTCAAACGCAATGAACCTAAAGAACGTTGCATAAGACCACTGCTTTAGGCTTGGAAAAATATTAACGAATGAGTTGGAAACTTTATAAATACAAACCTTAACATTGTTATAATTTTCTGTGAAAGTCTGTATTCTTGTTAAATAGTTATCGTCAATATAGTCTGTAAATATATGAAATGTGAGACCAATTTCATCGTTATGCATGACAATAGATTGCATCGATATAGCAGCACCGAACAAAAAATGACGATCTACGCCATACGCTATATTTAATCCCTGCGTTTTGTCGTCATTTTCACCATAGATGAAAATGTCGGTTATACTTTCTGATAAAATATCCATAAATATACCCAGATGGTGATCTATTAAGGTTTGCCTTTTATTTTTTTAATAACTCTTCGAAGCTTGTTTTTATAAATAACAGCGTAGTAACCAAAATCTTTTATATCATTTTTTATATTTAAATGTTTTTCCATTGCGATACGATCACGTGCTTTTCTTTCAGCAGTGCATTTTTTACCGGACAAATCTATTATTCTTACACCTGATTCGCTCACAATGAAATTGCCACGATGGGGATCACCGGACAGCATTTTTAGAGTGTGCAATTTTTGCATTGAGCTTTTGATTTCAGACTTAATATCTTCGGGGATGACTGGATAATCAATTAACTCAGTCCCTTCAACATATTCGATGAGCATAATAAATAAGCTCGCATAATTGAATATCTTTCTCTCGGCTAGAAAATAAAAATCGTTCGGAAAAGTTAAACCTTCATTCCTCACTCGATCCGTTTCAAATATTAGGTTCTTATAGTAATCACCTTTAATAAACGATTTAAAAAAACGCTCGCTCCTTTTGCTTTTAGGCGCAAAAACTTTATAGACAAACGTTCCGTGCTTGGTACTTATTAAGGATACTTTAGTATCGTCGATATTACGCAAAACCTTAATTGTTGTATAATCATAGGAGAGTATCTCATCAAAAATCTCTTTATACTTGATATCGTTATCTTTATAGTAAAAAGAGAACCCTCGATAGTTTTCACTGGAAATCATAATATTACTTTCTTTTCGCTAGTTTATATTCAATAAGAGAGACTAATCCGGATATAAATCGTCGCTGCTTTATTAAATGCTTATATTTTTTTTGCATTTCAGTTTTATTACGAGCATCTTTTAATGGATATTTCTTCCAGGGTGTGCTGGTTGCTGCTTCAAGAAAATATTTTGCGGCTGGATATCTAGCCCACAGATGCCATGGTTTTGTAATTCCCGTATAGTGAATCAAAACTGTTTCATTAGAAATAGTCTGCATGTATTTTTGATGAGAATTATCTTTTAATTCATTTTTCAAAGAATAAATTTTATTGTAATCGCTTGATAAATAAATGTTATTTTTATTAAATGCAATATTAAGAGCGTCTTGATCCAGGTATTTTAGATAACCAAATTTGCTTTCACCACGTAAAAGAGAAATTAATATAGGTGTTAAATTTGAACTATGCCATTTCTTAAGATTTACGTAGATTACGCCTGCATTAAAATAAAATCCTTGAATGTCAGGAATATCAAGCCTTTTCGCGCTAGCATATTGCGTATCATCATTATCAGGGATTACTGCAGCATATTCATCTATAAAGTTAATTTTTGCTATTTTCTTAAGGCTACCTTTACATATAACATCAGCATCAAGATAAAGCAGAGTCGAAATATTTTTACTTAAATATTCGAAAGAAAGTATTCGGAAATAAGTTGCGTAGGACCAAAATTGTGACGTAGGTAAATTAGAAAAGAAAATCGGATCAATCAAGTATATAATTATCTTTGTATCAAATTGCTCTGCCGTTGCTCTAAATGTCGATAAATAATCTTCATCAATATAATCTGTAAATATATGAAAGCAGAATTTCAAATCCGTATTGTTTAATAAAACTGACGCAATCGAAACACCAGCCCCATATAAAAAATTCTTATCAATTCCATAGGAAACATTTAAATTTGGCTCAGAATTAGAATTACCAGGAATTCCCAGCACAAACTGTTCTTTAATAAATTCATTCATATATAACTATCACTCATCGAACTACTTTTAAATAGAAGTAATATGCATAAGTTAGTAATGCCGAAAATGGCTTATGTTGTTTAAACTTATGTTTTGCGCAATATCGTGCATAATTTGAATTAGTAGGTTTTAGCAATGAATTATTATTCCATGGCGATAATTTTTTTGCTTCTAAAAATGGGGTCGTACTCTTATAATTAGCCCATTCATGCCAGGGTTTAGTCGGTCCAACATAATGTATAAAGACCGTACTTTTAGTTATTGGATTTATACAATTCTTTTTTAATTCATAGTTGATGCTAAATTGTGTATTATATATGCGATCTACAAATTTTACGTTGTTAAATAAAATGAGATTTAATATATCTTGGTCCATATATGAAAGCTTTTTCGTAATGGCATGATTTGATAACATCTCTAAAGCTTTAGTCGAAACAGAAAATTGTGCCCATTCATTAACATTTAAAAGCAGAACTCCCGAATTAAAATATCCTTTTTCAAGCTCTGGGCATTCTAAACTTTCGGCACGTAATGACCACCAATGTTCATCTCTCTCTTTTACTACAGCCGAGACTTTACCATTGAGATTTAAGGTAATAAGCTCTGATAAATCACCATTACAAATAACATCGGCGTCAAGATACAAAATCTTATCTTGTTTTCCAAAAAAATAATCACCGATTACGAATCTAAAATACATGGCGACAGACCAGTTCTTTGTCGTCGGTAGCTCTTTTAGCTTTTTACAATCAACGATATGTATATCTATACAAACATTATACGATTCGGCAAGTTGTGAAAACTTGTCTGTCTCCATATCATTTATTTCATCAATAAAGACATGAAAATGAAAATTTCTATTAGGATTAGTAATTAACACAGATGCAATTGAAACACCACAACCTAACAAAAAATTTCTATCTATTCCGTAAGCAATATGAAACGCATTTTTATCTGAAAAATCCGCCGACGTGAACGATATATTTTTTTTAATCGTTTCTTCAGGTTTCAACGTGAGTGTATTCATATATTCTGTTTCTATCACAGCCCTTTCCTTCTTGTCCTTTCCATGATTTTCTTGGCCTTAGCATCGATATGTAGAACAAGATCATGCTCATTAAGCAAAAATTCTTTAAGTCTTAAATTAAAATAGATTTTGACAAATCGCCAGATATCCCGCTGCGTCAATCCAATATTCATTGACGAAAAATAGAGCCCAATAAGGTCCTTATCGCGCCAGCGGCGTGGGACTTTTTCACGAATTTGCGCACGATGGAGGTCAATCATTGAGATCTTTAAATCCGCTTCGTCGCCACTGAATGGCAGATGCAGAAGAAAGTGACAAATATAACAATCGCGGTGATTGATCCCTCCCGCGTGCATTTTACGAACCATGGTCGCAACACGATCGATAAGCATACGTTTCACGCGCACGTCCGGAGGATTGGTTGCCCAATCCGCACAGTAATCTTCCAGGCTTATCGTCGGGGTTAAATCTTCCGTTATGATGAAAGACGTACGCGTGAGCGGATTGAGGCCTTTCTCACCAAAGCCGACACCATACATGGTATCTACGCCCAGCTTGCTCAGCCGATGAATGGCGTGCCACTCTCTGTCGGCACCTAAAACCGGCATACGCAGCGAGAGCAGATTTTTCACGATCTCTTTCAGGGACGTCCCGCGGTGCCATTTCAGAAAATAACTTTTACCAGCCAGCTCGAAGCGCAAGGTACGGCGAGTTTCCAGCTCCCGGAAGACCTCACCCTGCAGATTTTTGACCTCTTCGAAAGCATCTTTACCGCGCCATAATATGGCTAACGGCTCTTTCAGCTCAACCATCTAAACCACCTGTTATGATATCCGCCGCTTTCTCCGGCAGGCTGTATAAATCCTGGGTATCCGCATAATGGCGCGCATTTTCCTCCCAGGCAGCGCGCAGTGACGGTTGTGTCAGCGCTTTGCGTAACGCTTCATTCAACGCTTCTTGCCGGAAAGGCTCTGCAATGGCGACGCCGCAATTAGCATCCTCAATATAGTGTGCATAGCCGCAAACTGCCGTTGTCAGTACGGGCAAGCCTGCGGTAATCGCCTCCAGCAATACGATACCGGCGGCTTCCTGATAGGCAGGATGCAGCAGTAAATCTGCCGCTGCCATCAGCTCTGCAACATCGTTACGTCCGGAGAAGAAATGAACATTACTGCGAACGCCGAGTTTTTCCGCCAGCGCCTCAAATTTCCGCGGCTTGTCCTGGCCAACGACAAAAAGCTGGGTATTCTGACGCTGCGCCTGAGGTAGCGACGCCAGCGCCTCGATAGAACGGTCTACGCCCTTCCGGCTAAAGTCAGAGCCGACCTGCAGTATTAAGTGCTGCTGCTCGTTAATGCCATTTTTCTGACGATAGATTTCGCGACTGTTTGGAATCTGTTGGCTGTACTTCCGGTCGGGGTAAATACCGGGCGGAAGGATGTGAAAACGCTCAGCTTCAGTCTGATAATGTTTCTGAAAATCAGCGATCTGCTTATCCGTCAACATCAGTAATTGCGTTGGCTTGCCGTTCTCGAAGGTCGCACGTTCAAAGGCCGCATAGTGCCGATAGCGCGAAGTCAGACGATAGAAAAATCCCTTCTCCTGCGCCACTTTCTCGGCGTAACAGACATCGGCTGCATAATAGACATCGAGGCCAGGCATCTTATTAAAGCCAACGACCCGATCCACCGGATGGTCACGAAGATGTGCCTGTACCCAGGCATGATATTCCGCGTTACGTCCATGATTGGTGCGGGATTTTACCGGGACGCGTATCAACTCAAATACGTCCGGGCACTCACCTTCCCAGGACTGGGTGTACACGCGAACATGATGCCCACGAGCCGCAACGGTCTGAGCAATGCGCATAAAATCACGCTGCAGACCGCCGAACGGGAAATATTTATATAAACAGAAAGCAACGATCATAGTGCGTCACCTTCCACTGTCGTCACATGACTTACAGGCAACATTTTCTTCACCGCCGCAATAACATCACTGGCAGGAATGACGGAAAGATACATCTCATTGCGATCGCGTTGCTCGCGCGGCGGCATTGGTCGGTAATCACCGGCCCAAAACTGAATCATATTCGTGGACCAGGGGCGCCAGAAATTATGGTCTGTCGCACCAAATAAGCACACCAGAGGTGTGTTAACCGCCGCCGCGATATGTCCGGGCGCGGAATCCACGCCAATAAACAGTTCCGCATGATCAATTAGCGCCCCCAACTCCGGGAAAGTCACTTTACCGGCAAGCGCCGTCACGGGAGGCGTTTTACAGCCTTCGGCAATCGCCTTTATACAGGCCAGATCATCACTACCAGGCCCGGAGGTCAGTACGACCTGATAGCCTTCTGCATGCAGGGCATCGATGACCTCGGAAAACTTCTCGTTGTTCCAGCATTTAAAAACCTGACGTGCCGTAGGCTGGATGACAACATAATGTTCGCCGACTCCGGATTTATCCAGTTCGCTACGCACGCGTTCCCAGCATGACGGGTTATAACTCATCGTGGTACGGCTGACGGACGAGGTCAGGTTCAGGGGAGCCAGGACTGAGAGGTTACTTTCAACCACATTCTCGCCTACTAAAGGGGCAAGATGAGTAAAGCTATTGCGCCAGAACGATGACTGGCGATGGCTGTAATCTTGTGAAATCCGAACGGGTACGTTGAGAAGCCTGATTAATAGCGCAACCATCCACTGATCTGTCAGATTAACAATCAGGTCATACCGATTAGCGCGGAGGGTTTTAATTAAATTTGCGAAATTCGCTATTTTCTCTGCCGCGTTGGCCTTCTTATTTTTAATGCCATACAGCGCGTTAATTTCAGGATTCTCAGACAATATCGGCATCGTATCCTGATAAAGAAGCACATCAATCTTTGCGTCAGGATAATTCTGTTTTAGCGTACTGATGACAGGAGTTGTTAATAACATATCTCCATGGAAACGCATCTTTATAACCAGAATTTTTCGAAATGACTTTTCCACAAGCGGCTCTTTTGTTGTGATTGTCCGGTAAAGGCAGGCAGAAAAAAGCACGCTACCGCCCCAGGCTCAACAGCTACCTGAATACTGATACCGCACTCACTTTTGTGCGCTAGTGTAACACTTCTTTCGCTTCAATCCGATACGAATAAAATTTAATCAGAGCATTCATTTTATGCTGTTAAATCAGCATGATAAGTATGAAAATTTGCGGTAAAAGCAGCTTATTCCCGTTGGTTCCGGGTGCCCCTGGCGGTAAAATTCAACAAATCGCATAAAAATACAAAAATCATAGGCATCGCAAGTGGCGGGGGACAGGCGTCTAAATAGACCAAAAACAGGAAAAGTAATGGCAAAGGCGCAGCTAAATACATAGAATCCCCAGCACATCCATAACCCAGCGATTTACTATGCTCGAATTGCTTTACACCGCCCTTCTATACCTCATTCAGCCACTGATCTGGATACGGCTATGGGTGCGTGGACGTAAAGCACCGGCTTATCGTAAACGTTGGGCGGAACGCTACGGGTTCTACCGTCGTCCACTCAAGCCAGGCGGCATCATGCTGCATTCGGTCTCCGTGGGCGAAACGCTGGCCGCAATCCCACTCGTTCGTGCTTTACGCCACCGTTACCCCGATCTGCCGATCACCGTAACTACCATGACTCCAACAGGATCAGAGCGCGTGCAGTCAGCTTTTGGTAGCGATGTTCAGCATGTTTACCTGCCTTACGATCTGCCTGATGCCGTTGGCCGTTTCCTGAATAAAGTTGACCCGAAGCTGGTGTTAATTATGGAGACGGAGCTGTGGCCAAACCTGATTGCGGCCCTGCATAAACGCAAAATTCCCCTCGTGATTGCCAACGCGCGTCTCTCTGCTCGCTCGGCGGCGGGGTATGCAAAGCTGGGCAAATTTGTACGCCGACTGCTACGTCGTATTACCCTGATTGCCGCACAAAATGAAGAAGACGGTGAACGCTTTGTGACATTAGGTGCAAAGAACAATCAGGTTACCGTCACCGGCAGCCTTAAGTTCGATATTTCCGTCACGCCGCAGCTTGCAGCGAAAGCCGTCACGCTGCGTCGTCAATGGGCGCCGCACCGTCCAGTGTGGATTGCTACCAGCACGCACGATGGCGAAGAGAGCGCGGTGATCGCAGCCCATCAGGCATTGTTAGAACAGTTTCCTAATCTGCTGCTGATTCTGGTGCCACGTCATCCCGAGCGATTCCCGGATGCCGTTAACCTTGTGCGTGGCGCGGGTCTAAGCTATATCACACGTTCATCTGGCGAAGTACCTTCTGCCAGCACGCAGGTTGTGGTCGGCGACACAATGGGCGAGCTGATGCTGCTTTACGGCATTGCCGATCTCGCTTTCGTGGGCGGTTCGCTGGTTGAACGTGGTGGGCATAACCCCCTGGAAGCGGCAGCGCATGCTATTCCCGTCTTGATGGGGCCACATACTTTTAATTTTAAAGATATTTGTGCCCGTCTCGATAGTGCAGGCGGTCTGATTACCGTGACCGATGCTGCGACGCTGGCGAAAGAGGTCTCCTCTTTGCTAACCGATGCCGATTATCGCAATTTTTACGGCCGCCATGCCGTTGAAGTGCTGTATCAAAACCAGGGCGCTCTGCAACGCCTACTCCAGTTACTGGAACCGTATCTGCCACCTAAAACGCATTGAGGGCTGTTATGCTTAAACGGGCGATTTATCCGGGCACTTTCGATCCCATTACCAATGGTCACATTGATATTGTCACGCGCGCAGCAAGCATGTTTGATCAGGTTATCCTGGCCATCGCTGCCAGTCCCAGCAAGAAGCCGCTGTTCGACCTGGATGAACGTGTCGCCCTTGCGGAAAGCGCTACGGCTCACCTGCCCAATGTCGACGTGGTCGGTTTTAGCGATTTAATGGCGAATTTTGCCCGCACACAGCAGGCCAACATCCTGATACGTGGCCTGCGTGCCGTTGCTGATTTTGAGTATGAAATGCAGCTGGCGCATATGAACCGCCATCTGATGCCCGAGCTGGAAAGTGTCTTTCTGATGCCCTCAAAAGAGTGGTCATTTATCTCTTCATCGCTGGTGAAAGAAGTGGCGCGTCATGCCGGGGATGTCACACACTTCCTGCCAGAAAATGTCCATCAGGCGCTGTTAGCCAGGCTGAAATAATCGCCTGGCTTGCCATGTCATTTCTGGCACTGGCGGCAATAAAATGTTGCTCGCTGGGCATGTTTTGTCGCCACTATGGGCGAGCCGCATACCCGACAAGCCTCCCCTTTGCGGCCATAAACCTGCAGCTCTTGCGCAAAGTAGCCTGGCTTACCGTCGCTTTGCAGAAAATCCTTCAACGTCGTGCCGCCCTGCTCAATCGAGCGCTGTAAAACGGCTTTAATCACTTTTACCAGCAACGCGCACTCATCAGCAGAGAGTGACGAGGCCAGGCGATCCGGATGGATCCCGGCAGCAAACAGCGATTCACTGGCATAAATGTTACCGACACCCACGACCAGCTTGTTATCCATCAGCCAGGGTTTGATAGGGGTTTTCTTCTTCTCGCACTTAGCCTTCAGGTAATCCGCATCAAAATCTTCGCTCAGCGGCTCAGGGCCGAGATGAGCCAGTACATTGTGCCCTTCCAGCTCTTTCGTCCACAGCCAGGCGCCAAAGCGACGCGGATCGGTATAGCGCAGCACTTTACCGTTGCTCATGACCAGATCAACATGGTCATGCTTCTCTGGTGGCAGCTCATGAGGCAAGATGCGTAGGCTTCCGGACATGCCGAGGTGGATGATAATCCAGCCATCAGGCAACTCCAGAAGCAGATATTTCGCGCGACGTTGCACACTGAGCACGGGTTTGTCGCTCAACGCATGAATCTCATCGGAGACAGGCCAGCGCAGGCGACCGTTGCGCACAATAGCATGAAGAATGGTCTCGCCGACCAGGTGAGGCTCAATACCGCGGCGGCTGGTCTCTACCTCGGGTAATTCAGGCATGTTTCCTCCGTTGGGCTACGCAGAATGCAAAAAACCCCGCCGAAGCGGGGTTTTTCTACAAGGAGTCTAAAATTATTTAATTTTAGCTTCTTTGTACAGTACGTGCTGGCGTACAACTGGATCGAATTTTTTCA
>ERZ773187.1728-NODE-1728-length-15755-cov-6.431019_pt1 | contig 15755 bp, 17 predicted proteins | sample MGYA00511242_ERZ773187 | MGnify/ENA primary metagenome ERZ773187 (study PRJEB29015, sample SAMEA2737744) | human gut metagenome | biome: human gut; feature: human-associated habitat; material: faeces | place: China | collected 2012 ... | reverse complement strand
ACTCGCAATGAATTAGTTGCCTTAAATTTTATTATTTTAGGAATATCCCTATTTATTTGTGGGGATTCATAGGATTTACTTTAGGATGTATTGCAACTCTTTTGATTGTTTTGATTCAAAGACATATTAAACGAAAGAAATCAAACAACGGTAGATAGCAAACGGCGTAACCTCCCCTAAAGGTCGGTTAGCCACCAAATATTATATTTAGAATGAAGAAACGGGACTATAAGGAGCAAGAACGACAACGGCGCTATTATTTCTTCGACTACCTGTTCTGGTTGGGAGAAATGGCACAGAGGCATTACAAGGGCGAGCCAAGACGCCCCGACGGGGAGTCCATGCTGATGCTTTGCATCATGATATTTATCTATGAGCCGATCTTCCTTACAACCGCTCATTTCCTTTTCGGCTCCACGGTATTTGAGTGGTTTACAGTCGCCATGATAGCCGGAATCGTCGCAATTCTCCACTATCTATCGAATGGTCGGATATACCCGTTTTCACGAAGGGAAGCGGTCATGCAGCACTATGAGGGACGCAGGTTCAGCCCCTTCAGATGTTACTTCCTCCTGTTCTCCCTCGGCTTTCTGATGATTGCCGAAATGTACCTGTTGCCAAGCACACTGATGCGGATAGACGGGCGCAAGGCGGAGCCGGTGGAGAACACACGGACGGAAGTTCCGCAAAGGTGGAGGGATTACCTTGCGCTGCATATCACGGTAGGAGCCCGTCAGGAAGTACTCAGCGAAGCCTTGCAATATCTGATTAATCAGGACGGTCGCACATCCCGATACGGGCAACCGGTCTATGTCATACAGGTAAGGGAGGAAGATATGGGAGGAGAGTTCCGTGTAGGGCTATTGAACCATGCCACCTTTGATGAAATCCAAGACGGCAGCCAGAAGTTTGTCGAATGTACATGGGTCAAGGGATATACGCCGGACAGCATAAGGGTACTGCTGACCGGGTGGTACGAGGTGAGAAACACCGGGCTTTGTCCGGTGGACTCTCTGGAATGGACGGAAGATACGGAATTTTAAAACCTACAAAAGTATGAAAAGAGCAGAAACAGGAAGACCTCATTTATTTCGCTTGATTGCGATGATACATAAAACCGCATACATCCTTGCCTACGATATGCTGCGAAGGAAAGGGGGGGGCATGATTGGGTGGAGCGTCGGGCTGGTGGGATAATTGGACTTCCCTATCTCTCATTAATTTTGGTGGCATTACTTACGCTAAAAGACGACCCGAATAACGGTCAGAAAATAGTTACCGGCATATTGATCGGATGGGCGGTTGTCGCAGCATGGTGCATCTCCAGATTTCAGTTCAAACCTTCTGATTGGAGAATGGAAATCCGAGAAGAACTTGATTTGCGTCCTCTATATTGGAAAAAGGCGATAGAGGTGTACTATGCCGTTGTCATTGCAGTGGCGGTAGTGGCAGGCATTGTCATGCCCAATGTATAAATCCGAAGTGAAACATTAGTGCGAAATTCGCTACGGTCAGGGCGATGACGATAAGGACTATTTTGGCGAGCTTCCTGCCGGAGTGTTTCATCTTTCCGTAATATTTACGGAGCGCTTCACGCCGCCCGGCTGTGTAACGGAGCTGGCAAAATAAGTCGGGAAGAAAGCAAAGAATCATTACTATGGCAAAAGCAATTATCCAACTGAAAAGGCGAAATAGTAGCGGTATTCCAAGCGGTATGGTTATGGCAAACAGCCAGCATAGGAAAAGCAACATTCTCCCATTGAGATTGTTATGCTCTCGCTCGCTCCATTTTTCGGCTACATACCACATATAGTCGATGAAGCAGAACCGGTATTTGCGATTGTCCTTATCCATGCTCTCACCTCCATACAAAGAAATCGACCAATATGAGGATAATCAGAACGCTGACCAGCACTATCTTAATCCGTCGGCGTGTTTCGGGTTTGCAATCATCAAAGAACCATAGCTTTCCATGAAACTGCCACTCACATGCCCATTTCCAACGGAACAGCAACCCTGCAAGCCATAGGGCAAGCAACCCGACACCAAACAGCAACCCGTATTTAGGATGAGCCTGCAACCACTCGAAAAACGCTTCCGCCTTGCTGTTCATAGCTTCGTATATATCGGTAACTTTCATTGCATAATTATCATTTGTCATACCATAATTCAATATACCAATCGCCCTCAATGTGTCTTGATGCCATACCGCCCGGTGCATCCGGATCATTCCTAACAAGCTCAATCAGGTCGTTCAGTTCCCAATTGACCGCATAGGTTGAGTCCTCCGCGAACCTGTAAGCATACTGCTTGTCCACACTCGGCCCGACAGACCAACCGGCAGAATAGTAAATGATAGAGATGCTTGGAACAATGGTGTCGGGCAGTTCCTCAATGGGAGGAATTGAGCTAAAATCGCCATGTTCAATCTGCCACAAAGTATGCCGGCTTTTGAAATACAATCTCCTACCACCCACCGATGCAAGCAGGGAATCAAGACGCGTGCATTTTTCATTGCCAAGACTTGACAAACACAATGAATCCGTTGCGCTCCCGATTGGATAGAACGGAGGGTAAATGTCGCCATACGGGCAATTCAACAGAATTTCGGTTATTTCATTAAACGCATCTTCATGGGCATAGAAATTATGAATCATATCCTCGTCAGACGGAGGATTGAAACCTCTGTTGCCACACCCTACGGCAATGAAAGCCACTACAGTTGCCGACAACAATACTTGCAGAAATCTACTCGCCATAGCCGATAATCGTGATTCCGAACGCAAAAATAATGTTTTTCGTCCACTCAATCACCACGTTATGCCGAAAAACAATGTGCCGAATGCTCTTTGTCTGCCGTAAAAACAGTATTTTTGTAAAAACGAAAAGCGAAGATGGGTTTCAGACGGAAATATAAGTTCAGTATAATAGACTACCTGTATTATACGGGTAGCATACGATGTATCCACAACAGGTGGTTTATGCCGTTGGAAGCCCTCTTTTTTTGTGTCTTCGGTGTTTTCCCTTCGCTTCTTATAATGAGATTCCTATATTGGGTAATACCGTCGTGGCTGTCGTCAGCTTTGTCTGTCGGTTGGGTCTGGGCAACAGTAGAGGTGTATTCAAAGATTGAAAAGAAGTACTTTACCAAAGCGAGGGAGCGTGCCTATTACCGCCGGTATCCTGAAAGGAAAGATAAAAACTACTTCTGGTTGCAGTTGCTGTTACCCCTCTGCCTGTATTCGATAGTTTTAGGCATAAGTCTTTGGCTTTTCTTAGTATGTCAATGAGCAGGAAGAAGGATAATAGTTCAGGTTCTGATAATTTTAAGATTTACACAATGGGCAAAATTCCAACGATAATTGCGATAATGTTATTATGCGGTTGCAGTTCCATGAAACACTACGGCGTGTTTCAATGTGACAACGGCAACGATTATGTCAGCGAGGGACTGTACCGTATCGTGGACAAGCGAGGGCGTATCGGGTACGCGGACGAAAGCGGCAGGACGGTCATCAAGCCCCGCTTCGCCTTCGGCTTCCCATTCGAGAACGGCAAGGCTAAAGTAACGGACAAGGGAGAGATGAAAGAAGTTCCGGGTTCGGACGGAGAATACCACTATTGGGAAAGTGACGAATGGTACTATATCGACAAGAAAGGGCAGAAAAGTGAAGAAAACAGACAACAATAATCTATATGAGAGACTTGAAAATGCCGCAAGGGAAACCGGTTGGCATTTATGGATGACCGAAACGGCACATGCGTTACGGCACGCGGATATTTACCGTTTCGGGACATGGGCTGAACTTGAACGGCTCTCCAAAAATATACCCGCCATGCAATGGCTTGTAGCTAAACTTGACAGTTTCCATATAAATCCGTCTCCAGTGTCCCCGGTGGAAGCCGCCTTTTATATCCTTGCCTGCTATTGTCCGGACAACAAGGTGCTGGGCTATGTCATGGATACCCTGATGCTCTGTTACCGGAGAAGCGACAGCAAAGGGATGCTGATGTGCGCCCGGATACATTCAGTAGTGAACAGAAAAGAGGAATACCCGCATCTAAACGGGCTATACAATATTTTGGTAGGTTTCTATTTGAAAGAATTTTCCCGTTTCCTCGAACCAGCTTGGAAAGGCGGCAGTTTCATGACCGAGAATGATTTTCGGGAAGCCGAGCGGTATCTGCCGGATTTCAAGGCTTCGGGATTCCGGGAAATGGTACTGGCAAGAGTGACCGCACAAATGACCGGAGAAGAACTCGCCAAACGATGCCATATGTCAAACACCACATTCCGTGCGCATTTCAAAGCAACTTTTGGAACAACGGTATCCAACTGGCTACGTGAGCGGAAGAAAAGCAGGATAATGGATATGCTATGTAGTACCGATATGCCTATTCAGAAGATAAGTGAGCGTAACGGGTTCAGAAATGAATCCACATTCTCGGAGTACTGCCGCAGGAATTTTGGTGTAGCACCAACGGAAATCAGGAAAAACACAAGCCTGACAAAAAACTGAAATAATACGATAGAAAGCTGAACAAGAGAATCGTATGTCTTTCGTAACTTTGCTTAAAACAAGAAAGATATGTCGATTCAACGCAAAATATTATTTGGTTACTTCATTTCGGTTACAGTTATTGGCAGCATGGCTGCTATCCTGTTGCACGAGCGCAATCGTGTACAGAAAATCGAAAATGAGACAATGGCGGTAAGACAAATACAGCGTGAGGTGAATACCGCCCACAGATATATCACGCTCCTTGCCATGCGTGGCGAGATCGCCCTTGCGTGGGAGGAGGAAGATTTCGAGGACTACCGTTCGCTCCGTCTGCGAGTTGATACCATGCTGCAAACCATGCAGGACAGCAACGAGGAATTTGTCAGTCGGGCGCAAATAGACACGCTCCGCCATCTGCTGGCAAACAAGGAAGAGCACTTACACCAAATCATGCTGCTGTTCCGTGAACAGGACAACCCGGATGGGCTGCTGCTTACCCGATTGCCGGAAGAAGCCAAGGCCCAAATCGTAACCCGCAAGAAAAAGGGTGTCGCCGGATTTTTCGGTGCGAAAGAAACAGTGCAAGTAACGCCTTCCACTTCCGCCACACTCCACGCATTGAACAAGGAACTACAATCCATGCAGGAAGAACGGCAGGAAACCATAGACACCTATGCTGACAGTCTGCGCCGTCACAACAAAGCACTCAATCGCAAATTGCGTACCCTGATAGCCACAATGGATGAGCAGACCGAACGCATACTGACTGAAAAGGAACAGCATCTTGAAGCCTCCTACAACCGCTCAGTACGCATTATCACATGGCTGATTGTCTCCGCCATCGTGCTGCTCGTCATATCATACCTGATTATCCAGAGGGACTTGCGCGAAAAGGCAAGGACAAAGAAACGGCTGGAAGAGACGATAGAACAGAATGACACACTACTGGAAATGCGCAAGAACATCATCCTGACCATGTCGCACGATATCCGCGCCCCTTTGAACATCATCAGCGGCAACGCTGAACTGGCGATGGACACACGGGAAAGAAAACGGCGGAACATTTACCTGGACAATATCGGAATTGTATGCCGCCATGTGGTTCACTTGCTCAACAACCTGCTGGACGTGTACCGGCTGAACGAGGCGAAAGAGATACGAAACGATGTACCGTTCAACCTGCACGAGCTTCTGGAGCGTACCGCTTCGGTTTTTTCCCATGTAGTCAACAGCAAGGGCATTCTTTTCGACTGCGATTTTAAGGATTCGGAAGTCAGGCTCTACGGCGATGCGGACCGCATAGAACAGATTATTGACAACCTGCTTACGAATGCCGTCAAATTCACCGAATCCGGTACCATCGGTTTTAATACCAGCTATCACAAAGGGAAATTGATTCTGGAGATAAAAGATACCGGCATCGGCATGACAGAAGAAACGCTCTCACGCATCTTCCGGCCGTTTGAGCGTCTGACCTCACAGTCCAATGCCGACGGTTACGGATTGGGGTTGCCTATCACGCAGGGGCTTGTTAATCTGCTCGATGGAACAATCGAAGTGACAAGTTCCATTGACCGGGGAAGCACATTCCGTGTAACCCTTCCATTGCCGGAAACGGACGAGCCTTTAGTGGGCGAAAAACGGATGCTGTCGTGTCCCGAACATCTGCCCCATAATGTGCTTGTCATTGATGACGATGGCATGTTGAGGGATGTAATCAAGGAGATGTTGGAACGCAACGGTGTGCCCTGTACGGTATGTTCCACTGCCAAAGAGGTGGTCAGCTCCATGCGTTGCAAGGACTATGACCTACTGCTTTCAGATATCCAGATGCCGGGCACCAACGGCTTCGATCTACTGACACTGCTACGCAGTTCGAACATCGGCAATTCACGCACGATACCCGTTATTGCCATGACCGCACGCGGCGACAAGGAAAAAGATGCCTTTCTTGATGTCGGATTTACATCCTGCATCTACAAGCCGTTCTCGTCTTCGGAGCTGCTCGGTCTGCTTTCGACCATAAAAAGATGCCGGAAAGATGATGGTCAGGATATTGATTTCAGCGTAATGTTATCCGAAATTAGCGACAAGGTCGGACTGTTACGCTCTTTCATCATCCAGTCTGAAAAGGATATGGAGGAACTCTCAGCAGGGATGAATGACTGTGACCGTCATAAGTTGCGCGAGACCGTCCACCGAATGCAGCCGATGTGGGAACTGTTGCAGATGGAAGATGCTTTATCCTCCTATCATGCCCTGCTGAAAGACGACACTGCAACCGATGACGCTGTGCGGGAACACACACGGCAGATAATGGAATGTACCGCCAAGTTCATAGCGGAAGCGGAGAATGAAATAAAAAGACAGACAAATGAAAAAGAAAATACTGATAGTTGAAGACAATGTCGGCTTGTCGCAGATGCAGAAAGACTGGTTTTCACAGGCAGGTTATGAAGCGGTGACAGCCATGAACGAGCCGATTGCCCGTTCGCTGATACGCAAGACGCAGTTCGACTTGATACTCTCGGACGTGCGCCTGCCGGAAGGTGACGGCATCTCGCTCCTGGAATGGCTCCGCAAGGAAAAGAAGGACATTCCCTTTATCATCACGACCGAATATGTATCAGTCCCGGATGTGGTACGCACCATCAAATTAGGTGCGATAGACTACCTGCCCAAGCCGGTACGCAAAGAACATCTGTTGGAACTGGCAGAGGATGTATTCCGACCGATGGTTATCGTACGGAAGCAGGAAAAGAAACTTTTCCACCGGACAAGCCCCAAGATCCTGCAAGTGGAGAAATACGCCAGACTGGTCGCCCCATCGGAGATGTCCGTAATGGTGCTCGGTGCCAACGGTACGGGCAAGGAGTCGGTGGCGCAGAGCATCCATCAGGGCAGTGAGCGTTGGAACATGCCTTTCGTGGCGGTGAACTGTGGGGCATTGCCGCGTGAACTGGCCGCCTCGCTTTTCTTCGGTCACGAGAAAGGGGCGTTTACCGGTGCGGATACAGCCAAGACAGGCTATTTCGATATGGCAAAAGGGGGCACGCTGTTTTTAGACGAGATAGGAACCATGTCCTATGAGACACAGTCCATGCTGCTCCGGGTGTTGCAGGAAAACACCTATACTCCGATAGGCAGCGGCAAGGAACGGGTGGCGGATGTACGGATTGTCTCTGCCACAAACGAGGATTTGCAACAGGCTATCAAGGAGGGGCGGTTCAGGGAAGACCTTTATCACCGCCTTTGCGAGTTCGAGATCCGCCAGCCGTCGTTGGCCGATTGTGCGGAAGACATCATCCCTTTGGCCGAATTCTTCCGCGAACGCTACTCGAAAGAACTGAAACGGGAGACATGCGGCTTTACGGACGATGCCAAGCGCAGAATGCTCGCCTACCCGTGGCCGGGCAATGTGCGTGAACTGCAAAACAAGATCAAGCGTTCCGTACTTGTTTCCGAAGAACCGATACTGGATATCGAAGGTTTGGATAATGGAATTCCGCCTTGCGATAATGCGCAGGCATCCGTACCGGCAGTCCTGCCGTTGAAGGATGAATCGTTGGAAAAGAAGAACATTGTCAACGCCCTTAAAGCCTGCAACGGACACCGGGAACAAGCCGCCGCAATGCTGAATGTCAATCCGGCAACACTGTACCGGAAGATGAAGAAATACGGGCTGAAATAAAATAGATGCCCGCAGTTAGTGTAAATGTCGCTGAATATGTGTACATTTGCAAGTAAATAGAGAAAATGCGGCATATCGTCTGTGAGGCGGTTGCCGATTGTATATAACATAAGACCGCAAGGCGTTTCTAATGGGAATCTGGAAAATTAACATTAACAGGAACTATTGCGTGATTGCTTATGCTATGCTTATGCATAGCGTGCACTCACCTATTCCTGTTAAAGGCATTCCAGAGCCTCCATTAGAAGTAGTGTGTTTGCACGCTTCTTTTTTGGACGGCTTCCGGTTGAAAACTAAAGACTGGAATATATGTCAAAAATCCAAGCAGTAACGGTAATGACATTAGACGGTTTCCTGCCGGAACCTAATGATGTGCTGACGCAATGGGTAATGAACCACAGAAAAGGGTTTGTTCATTGGCGGGAACACTGCAATGCCTGGATTTTACCTCACTCCATTCTGGATTTGCTCTGCGAGAAAGACCACAAAAACGCTTCTTTTACCTATCTGGCAGAAGTTCATGATGCAGAATCCCTTGAACTTCTGCGGGGACTCTTCCACTACAACCTTGTGGACGAATTCATTGTTTATCTGTTCCCTTATTCCACCGGAAAGGGGAATTCCGTACAGGATATTCTTCCTTTTCGGCGATGGCAGTTGCATAAAGCCGTTGTCTTTTTCAACGGCATCTGCCGCCTGATTTACCGTAATCCTTGCAGGATGTAACTTGCATATTGCGAGAATCCTTGCATCCTGCAAGACCGTTATTCCATCATTTTTTCTTCTAATAAATTTTATTTCGCTGTATTTCAACGGAATGCCTGTGCCATTCTGTGAAATACAGGGTCATTGGCACACCGTTAGCCCTATATCATAGTATAACCTGTTGCGCGACAAGGTGTAATCAATCAATTATTTACACTCAAAAGACAGAATATATTATGATACAGATAGACCGCGAGACCTTCCAGATGATGCTTCATCAGATCATGGAACGGTTCGACAAGATAGACCGGACATTGGAACGCATGAACAAGCTGAAGGATTGTCTGGATGGCGACACGCTTTTGGACAACTACGACCTGTGCCAGTTACTTGGCATCACCAAACGCACGCTTGCCCGGTATCGGCAGAAGAAACTCGTCACCTATTATATGATTGACGGGCGTACCTACTACAAGGCATCCGAAGTGGAGGCTTTCCTCAATCAGAAAGGGAAATCATTGCCAGCAAGATACAGAGTGCAAGCGAATGTCTAATTGAAAAAAATATGGATTATGGAAATTGTATGTATCGACAAACAGACTTTTGAAGAACTGCGTATCCGCTTTTGCGAGTTCGAGCAGCGGGTAACGCGCCTATGCCGCCCAACCGAAGACCTCGGCCTGAAGAACTGGCTGGACAACCAGGAGGTATGCGATGTGCTCCGCATCAACAAAAAAACCCTTCAGGCATATCGGGCCAAAGGGATACTACCTTTCAGCCGTATCAAGAACAAACTCTTCTACAAGCCGGAAGATGTGCAGGAATTGTTGGAATTGAGCTATCACCCTTTAATCAAGAACAAATTATGAGCTATCATTTTATAGACAAGAAAGACCCGCGCATCGATGTGATGTTCCAGGGACTGGAGAAAATGGAAAAGATGCTTTCTGTGATGGAGGAAATACCGAGAACCCTCTTCAACGGTGAACGCTTCCTTACGGACGAGGAACTTTCCAAAGTCCTACGGGTAAGCAGGCGTACATTGCAGGAATACCGTACATTCCGCGTAATACCTTACTACATGGTACAGGGGAAGGCCCTCTACAAGGAATCCGATATCATGAAGATACTGGACGATGCCTACAAGCGGTGCCGGGAAGAGCAACGCTGGGTATAGCCCTCATTAATCAAGCACGGAGAAACAGCCTGCGCTTTGTTCAGGCCGTTTCTCCGTTTTCCGTTTCAGGCGGTCGTTGATTCCTTTGTCCGCTTTTTCTTCACCGTGAAATCCTCTTCACAAAGCTCGATCCTGTTTCCGAAACCTGTGGTCCTCAACCGTTTCATGTCTTCGTCCACTTTCGTGTCCGTAACCTGCGCGTAAATTTGCGTGGTGGAAATGGAGGTGTGACCCATCATGCGGCTTACCGTCTCTATCGGCACGCCGAGCGAGAGGGTGATGTGGGTGCCGAAATTATGCCGGGCCTGGTGGAAGGTCAGGTCAAATCCATACATCTGCCCCAATTCTCTTGTTAGCATGATAAAATAACCGCGTCCGTATATGTTGAACACTTTATCCCCGGTTCTTTGGCTGCGGTATTTCTCAATGATCTGGAGGGGAATATCCAACAGGCGGACAGAGGAGAGCGTATCGGTCTTTTGCCGGTGGATATGAATCCACCAAGTGCCGTCCTCTGCTTGCGTAATGTCCTTTTCCGAAAGCCGTTTCAAGTCCGCATACGCCAGTCCGGTGAACGTGGAGAAAATGAACATGTCCCTCACGAATTGCAGTTGCGGTTTCTCAACGGGCGTGGTCATCAATGTCTTGAGATCCTCCAGTTTCATGTGGCGGCTTTTTCTTTTGGGCAGTTCGGGATGCAGGCGGCAATAAGGATCGCGCCGCAATGTCCCCTGGCTGACCGCACGCATCGTGAGTTTCTTCAAACGGTACAAGTGCTCATGTACGCTCTTGGGCTTCAGGTTGCGGTCGGTGCGCAGGAAAATTTCAAAATCATCATAGAAAACGCGGTCAAGGCTTCGCAATGTGACATCCTCCACACCCTTCTTTTCCCGGATGAACGCGGAAAGATGCTTGTAGGACCGCAGATAGGAGTCGTATGTCTCCTGTATGCGGTCTATCCCGACACGTTTCTTGAATTCCTCGTTATGCTCCCGGAAGAGAGCCAGCAGGGTAAGCGGTTTCTGACCGATACCCTTGACGGCATTCTTTACAAGTTCCGCCGTGATGAAGCCCAAACTGTTCTTTATACGGTCATAATGTCCGGCAATCTCGCTTGTCAGGTCATCTATGGCGCGGTTCACGGTAACGGCATTCTCACTCCTCCCATCGGCACGACCTTTTTCCGGATTCCAGATAGTGGGATTGACCGAGACTTTGGTCCCTATCTGTGCCCATTCGGCATCAATGCTCACCTTGCACAACAGCTGGCACATCCCGTCCTTGCGCATTTTCGTGCGATTGATATAAAACAATACGGCAAAAGTGCTGCGCCGTTTGGTGTTCTGTTTTTCTGCATTCTTTTCCATATACTTGCTTTCAAGGGGTTATTATTAAATGACGACAGAGAAACGTTCCGAAATTTTCCGGTTCAACGCCTTTGTGTCGGCGTCTATCTTGTCGTCGGTCACTTTTGCGTAAATCTGCGTGGTTTCTATCTGACTGTGTCCGAGCATTTTGCTGACCGTTTCAAGAGGCACTCCGTGTGAAAGAGTGATTTCCGTTGCGTATGTATGACGGGCCATGTGGAAGACCAGCGGACGGTCTATATGGCAGAGTCGGGCGATCTCTTTCAAGTAAAGGTTCAGCATGGAATTGCAGTACATCGGCAGCAACCTGTCACCGGGAGCGGCATCGCGGTACTTCTCCAGAATCCGTAGCGGCAAATCCAGCAACGGGATCTCAAATTCTATCTTGGTTTTCTGCCGTGCGCTCTTGATCCACCATGTGCCGTCTTCCGCAAGGGAAAGGTTCTGCTTTGTCAGCAGGCGCATGTCCCCGTATGGAATACCGGTATAGCAGGAGAACAGGAACATGTCACGGACATGATAAAGAGTCTGCCTGTGAAGCGGGGTGGTCATAATCCGTTGCAATTCCTCGGCTGTAAGATATTTCTGCTCATTTTTCGAACGTACCGGTTCATATCCTGCAAATGGGTAGGTGGTAATGATACCGTCCGCAATGGCTTCACCGACAATGGTCTTTAACTGCACGGTCAGGTTGATAATTGTCCTTGGAGCGAGATGGCGCTCTGTCCGCAGATACAGGTCGTATTTGTCGATGAAAGAACGGTCCAGTGCGGAAAACGGGATATCCGACAATTTGTATCGCACCTGCAAGAACCTTCCGATATGGTTGTAGGCATTGCGATAGGCCCGCAGGCTTCCTGCTGTGCGGTTTACTCCCACACGCTTTTCAAAGTTGCTGATGAATCGTCTGAAATATCCTAGAAGCGTTTCCTGCCCGCTGGCCATCCCAAGCAGTATTCCTTTTACCTCTTCGGCTGTCACACCGTCACGGACAGCCGACTGTTCCGCATAGATGCCCAATGCCATCGCGCGTATCTCATCCAGACGGTTGTTGATTTCCTTTGCCGCCATACTCTTGCCGGATGCACGTCCGGAAGCCCAGCGTGACTGCGGCACTTTCATCTTCACACTGAATGCCGCTTCGGAGTACTTTCCCACATTCAACTTAGCCATTACAGGGCAGTTCCCGTCAGCATCCGCATCGCTCTTTTTAAGGTAGAACGAAACCTTTACATTTGCCTGATTCATAACCAATTCCTTTGTTTGCAAAATTATTGTATAGCGAGCAAATGAACGGCATGAAAAATATAGCGGAACGAAGAATAAGGCCCCTCGGCTTGCAGGCAAAGCCTGTATTTTTTCCTGATACGGAAAAATTTGAGTAACTTTACCCCGCAAAACAGAAAGGAACAGCGTTCTCAACGGTAGTGGACAGGATATTCGAACGGGATACGGAAGCAAATTCCAGACCTCTTTTCCAATCCTGAAAAGGCAACGGATAAGTAGCGATTTGTTTTCCTAACTCCCTAAAAACTGGTCAAAAACCATAAGCGGAAGAATTTGGTACAAAACTGCATATCCCTTTCGGTTTCAAACACTTTACATTATTCTTCCGAAATCCATCCGTATGTGAGCGAGTTTTCCTATCTTTGTAAGAAAGGTATCTTTGTTATAATAAAGAAGAGAGTATGAGCAGTAAAATTTATCCGATCGGTATTCAGAACTTTGAGAAGATTCGTCAGGATGGTTATTTCTATATTGATAAAACGGCGTTAATGTATCAAATGGTAAAGACGGGTAGTTATTACTTCCTGAGCCGTCCGCGCCGTTTTGGAAAAAGTCTGCTTATCTCCACTTTAGAGGCGTACTTTCAAGGTAAGAAGGAGCTCTTTACAGGATTGGCGGTAGAAAAACTCGAAAAAGATTGGGTGAAATATCCCATCTTGCATCTGGATCTCAATATAGAGAAATATGACACTCCGGATAGTCTGGATAATATACTTGATAAGTCTCTGACTGCGTGGGAAAAACTTTACGGTGCTGAACCGTCAGAACGTTCTTTTTCCTTACGTTTTGCCGGTATCATAGAACGCGCTTGTAAACAGGCGGGGCAGCGTGTGGTTATTCTTGTAGATGAATATGATAAGCCTATGTTGCAGGCTATCGGCAATGAAGAATTACAGAGACAATTTCGGAATGCTTTGAAACCATTCTATGGGGCACTCAAAACAATGGACGGTTGTATTAAGTTCGCATTTCTTACCGGTGTGACGAAATTTGGTAAGGTCAGCGTTTTCAGTGACTTGAATAATCTGGATGATATATCGATGCGAAAGGATTATGTTGAGCTTTGCGGTGTAAGTGACCGTGAACTTCATGATACTTTAGATGCTGAGCTTCATGAATTTGCTGATGTACGTGGCGTGACGTATGATAAACTCTGTGCGGAATTGAAAGAATGTTATGATGGCTATCATTTTACACACAATTCAATTGGTATGTACAATCCTTTCAGCCTTCTCAATGCTTTCAAGTACAAGGAGTTCGGTAGTTATTGGTTTGAGACGGGTACGCCTACTTATCTGGTGAGTCTGCTGAAAAAGCATCATTATGACCTGGAACGTATGGCACACGAGGAGACAGATGCCCAAGTGCTGAACAGCATAGACTCGGAATCCACCAATCCCATTCCTGTGATTTATCAAAGTGGATATCTTACCATTAAGGGATATGATGAAGAATTTGGAATCTACCGTTTGGGTTTCCCGAACCGTGAAGTGGAAGAGGGCTTTGTCCGTTTTATGCTTCCTTATTATGCGAATGTCAATAAGGTGGAGTCCCCTTTTGAAATTCAGAAGTTTGTCCGTGAAGTACGTTCCGGTGATTATGATTCTTTCTTTCGCCGCCTGCAGAGTTTCTTTGCCGATACCACCTACGAGGTGATTCGCGACCAGGAATTACATTATGAGAATGTCCTTTTCATTGTATTTAAGCTGGTCGGCTTCTATACCAAAGTGGAATATCATACGAGCGAAGGTCGCATAGACCTTGTCTTGCAGACGGATAAATTCATTTATATCATGGAATTTAAATTGAATGGGAGTGCTGAAGAGGCTTTGCGACAGATAAAGGATAAGCATTACGCCCTTCCTTTCGCGACGGATGGACGGAAACTCTTTCAAATCGGGGTAAACTTCAGTGCGGAAACCCGCAATATTGAAAAGTGGATTGTGGAAGCTTGAGTGTGCCTGCTCTTTTGATGGTATATTGCATTAATAACCGGTACCCAGTTTTCGCCAGCTATTTTGGGGAGTATTCCTCGATAAATAATACATTGTATTCTCCTCCCTATGAGTTTGAATAGACAAATCATCTGCCATCCTACACCATTCTCACTTTATGTTATTGAATATTAGTATATTAATAGTGTGTAGGATAGTGGTGTAGGATGGTTGCAGATGCGGTGTATCTTACCCCTTTCCCTCGCTCATCCTTACACTTTCCCTTACTTATCCCCACACTTTTCCTCGCCATCCTGCTTTTCACCAAGTGTTTCCTGCGTTTTAGTTTCCCCCTCTTGAAACTCCAGTTTCCTCTGCCTGAACCTTTAGTTTCATTTGCTTGAACTTCTGGTATCCTGTGGTGAAACAACATTTTCTGTAACTTGAAACAGTCTGTTCTTGTACTCTCTTTCGGCTCTTGATGCTTGCTTTTCAGTCATAACTGCCTGTCTTCTCAGGCATTAATAGGCTATGTATTGAGTATTAAACCCTGTACATAGGTTGTTAATATCCTATATGTGAGTTATTAATATCCTATATATTGGTTCTTTATATCCTGTATTTATGCAGTTAATATGCTGAATATCTATAGTTTATGGTTTTTATCCATCATCTGCCTTCCGGTGATAGGCCGGTGATAGGTGACAGATGCGGTGATAGGTTTCGGACAACCTGTCACCATGCCTTAAATTCCGATGAACAGGGATGTTCATGATTGCCGGTGATAGGTGATAGAGGGAAGTGCGAAAAACTTCTGTGTATATCCGCCCTGCCCGCTTCCTTCTTTTTCCCCTTCTCGTACACACATACGCACGCATGAATATAATAATGTATCCCTTCCCTTGATTCCTTTGCCCTTTTCTTCCGTTGTTGAAAAAAACATGTTCTACAACATCGTTATGATTCAGCTAGTTAGCGTTTTTCTTTCAAAATACTTCAAAAAAAAAGTTGAATATATTTGGATGTTATGTATAAAGTGTCTACTTTTGCACCCGCTTTGCTAGAGAGACAGAGCCTAATGATTGACATTCT
>ERZ773187.1711-NODE-1711-length-15821-cov-4.402702_pt1 | contig 15821 bp, 9 predicted proteins | sample MGYA00511242_ERZ773187 | MGnify/ENA primary metagenome ERZ773187 (study PRJEB29015, sample SAMEA2737744) | human gut metagenome | biome: human gut; feature: human-associated habitat; material: faeces | place: China | collected 2012 ... | reverse complement strand
CCCACGACCTCGTAGTTCTCGATGTGGCAGGCGTCCATGACGCTCTTGACCAGATCGGTGGCCATGATGTGGTACTCCTCGCCGATCTTGACGAAGGAATACTCAAACTGACCGTTGAGGCAGATGGCCTCGTTGGCAGGCAGGGTCCAGGTGGTGGTGGTCCAGATCACAAAGTAGGTCTTGTCCATCGGGATGCCGTGCTTTGCCAGCACACCGTTGGGGTCCTGCGAAACATGGAAACGGACGAAGATGGAATCGCAGTCGTCCTCACCGTACTCGATCTCAGCCTCAGCCAAAGCAGTGCGGCAGTCCGGGCACCAGTACACAGGCTTCAGGCCCTTGTAGATGTAGCCCTTCTTGGCCATCTCGCCAAAGATCTCGATCTGGCGTGCCTCAAACTCCGGCTTCAGGGTCAGGTAGGGGTGCTCGAAATCACCGATGACGCCCAGACGCTTGAACTGGTCGCTCATGATGTCGATGTGCTCGGTGGCAAACTTTTCGCAGATCTGGCGCAGCTCCAGCTTGGAGATGTCCTTCTTCTTGTCGCCGACGGAGGACAGGGCCTTCAGCTCGATGGGCAGGCCGTGGGTATCAAAACCGGGCACATAGGGAGCCTGATAGCCCTCCATGTTCTTTTCGCGGATGATGATATCCTTGATGATCTTGTTCAGGGCGGTGCCCATGTGGATGTTGCCGTTTGCATACGGAGGGCCGTCATGCAGGATGAACTGCGGCTTGCCCTCGTTGTGCTTCATGAGCTGATTGTACAGGTCGTTGTCGTCCCAATCCTTGAGCATGACCGGCTCCTTTTTGGGCAGACCGGCACGCATCTCAAACAGGGTCTTGGGCAGATTCAGGGTACTGTCGTACTGAGATTTGTTCTTAGCCAATGGTTACACTCTCCTCTATATTTGCTTATGGACACGCGCCTTACTCGCTGAACTTGACGCCCTGGAAGGCATCATAGTCCGGTCCGTCCGGCTTTGCATCCGCAGGAGGATCCAGCTTGAGCTGGCTTTCATCTTTTTCCCAGAAATCCTCACTGCTCTCAACCGCCTTGTCGTCCTCGGCATCAGCGGCAGAATCGGTTTCCTTGCCGGCGGTGTCCGGCTCCTGTGCAGGGGCCTCCGCCTCAGGCTGCTGAACGGCTGCCTGGTCCTCCACGGGCTCTTCTGCAGCAGGTTCGGCAGGCTCGTCCGCGGCCTTCTTGTCGGCATCAGCCTTCTCGTCCTTCTGGAACTCCGGCAGACGGCTCAGGCTCTCCACATGGCTGCGGTACAGGTTGAGTACGTCGGACTTGAAGCGGGTCACTTCCAGCCGCACACGGTCATATTCGCGCTCTTCGGCCAGACGCTTGTCGTTGGCCTCGCTCTCGATCTCGTCGGCGCGGTCGCTTGCCTTCTGCAGCAGCTCGTTGGCGTCACGGATGATGTCGTCGCCGCGCAGGTTGGCACGGTGGATGATCTCCTCGGCCTTCTGGTTGGCTTCACGGATGACGTTCTCGCCCATGCGCTGCGCATTGATCAGCGCACTCTTGAGCATCTCGCCGTCCGCCTCATAGCTCTGCAGTTCCCGGTGCAGGCGCTGGTTTTCCGCCGTCAGATCTGCGATCTGCTTGCGGAGCTGCTCCGCCTGCGCATCATCCTGCTGCAGCTGTTCCTCGATCTTGTCCAGGAAACGGTCCACGTCCTCCGTGCGGTAGCCGCGGAGGTTTTTTTCAAATTGCACGGAGCGGACATCCTGCGGGGTCAGCATAATTCTTTCCTCCAATTGCTTTCAATATTGAAAAAACTCAATGATCAGTCGTTCCTTTTTGCTCTTTCCGGGCAGAGCCGTCAAAGCAAAGCGCCCCTTGCCGCGCACTGTGAACACATCGCCCTCGTACACCGGGGCCGACGGCTTTTCCGCCGGCAGATGGTTGATCTCCACCCGGCCTGCGGTGACCAGCTCACTGGCCTGCCCACGGCTGCAACGCAGCATGGCGGCCAGCACGGCGTCCAGCCGCAGCGACGACACCGTTGCGGTGCATTTCCGGCGCTCTGCCGTCCGGAACTCCGGCACCTCGTCCGGTGCCAGCAGTCGGGTGGCCAGCTCGGTGCGGCCTGCCTGCAGCAGTTCCTGACAGATCAGCCGGGCTGCCGGTTCCAATGCGAACACATAGGCCGTGCCGGGCGCATCCGGCGGCAGAACGATGTCGCCCAGCGCCTCGCGCCGGATCTCCAGCCCCATCAGGCTGCCAAGGTAGTCCTTGTGGGCGGGCAGCACAGCCCCCGCCTGTGCACGGCACTGCAGCTGCACACAGCAGATGGGGTTTTCCGGGTAGCTGTACTCCGGTTCCAGGCAGAGGATCCGGCGTTCTGCCTCCGGCCAGCCGCCGTCAAAGCGGAAGCCTTCTTCCAGCCCGGCGCGGCCCAGAGCGGCGCGGGCAAGCTCCTGCTCGCGGTCGCTCAGGAAACCGGAATACCGGGCAATGCCGCGGGACTGGACCGTGCGGGCAAGGTCCTCGATATGCCGCATGAGAAAGCGCTCTTCATCGGTGCGGGCCGGGACAAAGCCCCGGACTGCATGAACGACCGGATCAATAGAACGCGCCATTGTTCTCCAGCTCGTCCAGCAGGTCACCCATGATGTCTACGTTGTACGGGGTGATGATGAAGGTGCTGTTGGCCACACGCTTGATCTGGCCGTTGTTGGCATAGGCCACACCGGACAGGAAGTCCACCAGACGGCGGGACACTTCCTTGTTGGTGGACTCCAGGTTCAGCACGACGGTGCGCTTGTTGTTCAGATGGTCCGCAATGGTGCTGGCATCCTCAAAGCGCTCCGGCTTGACCAGGACCACCTTGAGCTGGGTGGTGGCGTGGATGTTGACCACCTTGTTCTTCTTGGCACCCTCGGCCGGCTCTTCGGTCTCGTCATCTGCGCCCAGGCCGACACCGTTGTTGTTGTTCACCATCTGGGGGCCGTCGTCAATGTACTGATCCTCGTACTCGTCCTCTGAACCAAACAGGCCCTTCTTGAGGCTATCTACCAAAGACATAATGATCTGCTCCTTTCATTCAGGCAGCGCCGGGCTGCCCGGCATACTTTGCAAAAGAATGCAAATAGCTTTTACTATTATCGGATTTTTTGACACGGATGTCAATAACTACAAAAGTTTTCCGTCGTACAAATTTTGTCCGGAAACGATGATTTCGTCATAAAGCCGCACCTGACTCACCGAACCGTCGGTTCCCTTGGGCAAAACGAGGATGTAATCGCCGTCGGTCACCAGCGGATGATCGTTGTCCACGGGGTCGATCTTGCAGAAGCGGGCGATGTTGCCGTACTTGACGTACACGCCTGGGATGTAGTTTTCGCCCTGCGTCTCTGCCTCGGTGCCGTCCTCCTTGAGGTAGTGCACCGCCGAAGCCGGGATGCGCAGGCCGGTGCTCTCCCCCACCGAGATGCGGGCTGCTGCGTGGTTCAGGCAGAGCACATCGCCGTTGATGACGTTGCAGGTGAGCACAAAGCGAGCCAGGCCCTGTTCTTCGTCAATGGTCACCTCCGAAACGGCGGCCTTGAAGGATCTGTCCGTCTGGCCGGGGAAGCGGATCTGCACACTGGAACTCAGCGGCTTGCCGTTCTGCCCCAGCAGCTTCTGGCCCTGTTCGGCCGAACACACGCCCACATAGCGCCAGGTGAAGCCGGAAACGATCTTGCCGGCACAACCGTCCAGCGGCAGGGTGGGGTTAGAATCCAGATACGCCTTGAGCTGAGCCGGGTCCTGTGCAAGGATGTCGTCGGCTCCGGCATTGAGCCGCCCGCTGCTGGACGCCCGGACAAAGTAGCCGGTCTGCGGGGCGGTGATCTGGGTGGGGTTGCCCAGCTGGGCCTGCACGCTCTGGGCCTGCTGGGTCAGAGCCGTGACCTGATCGGTAAAGTTGGCGGAATCGCCGGTGGCGATCCAGAGCTTGTTCTGGGCCAGCAGGTAGGCATTGGCACCGCTGCTCACCTCGTCGTATGCTCCGGCATCCAGCTCGTCCATCATGTCATAAAGGGCCGCCGAGCGCTCCCGCAGCAGGGTGTCCAGCTGCAGGGAGGTGGTGTTCTGGGAGCGCTGCAGCAGGTCGATCTGCTCGGTCAGCTGGGTGAGCTGCTGGCGCAGCACCGCCTGGGAAGCATCGCTGTAGATCTCCGCCACAGCCGTCCCGGCCGAGACGCGCTCGCCGTCGGCCGCGAGATATCCCAGCGTGCCGCTGCCGGACACATATACCTCATCAAACAGCAGCACACCGTCGGCCTCCACGTTGTCCGACACGGTGGCCGGCAGTGCGGTCTCATATACATTCTGCGGGAAGAGGATGTGCAGGGCCTGATATCCCACATAGCATGCAGCCAGCAGCAAAAATGCCGCCAACACCCCGGCCAGCACCGCCAGCGGATGCGGTTCCCTGCGGTCCCTCCGGCTTTTTTCTGCCCTATCGGCCATTATCCATCATCCTTTCGACAAAAATTCCTGTACGGTACGGCAGGCACACTGCTGCACCTCCGGTGCCCCGGCATCCAGCCAGACCACGCCGTCCATGTGGCGGAACCAGGTCAGCTGCCGCTTGGCGTAGTTGCGGGAGGCCTGCTTGAGCTTGTCCGCGCAGGCTTCCAGCGAGGCCGTCTGCTCAAAATACGGAAAAAACTCCTTGTAGCCGATGGCCTGTGCTGCCGTGCGGAAGCGGCTGCGGTTGTTCCAGACCAGCTCTGCCTCTGCCAGCAGACCGGCATCCAGCATTTTGTCCACCCGCAGGTCGATGCGGCGGTACAGCGCCGCCCGGTCCGGGAAATCCAGCCCTAAGATCAGGCTGCGGTAGGGGCGTTCCGACGGCAGGGATGCCGCCTTCTGCTCGCTGAGCTTTTTGCCGGTGGCGCGGTAATGCTCCAGCGCCCGCAGCACCCGCACCTGATTGTTGGGGTGGATGACAGCCGCCGCTTCCGGGTCCACCTGCTGCAGCTCGGCATAGAGAGCGGCACCGCCCTTCTGGGCCAGTTCTTCTGCCAGCTGCTCCCGCAGACCGGCCGGTGCTTTTTCTTCGGTAAAGCGCACACCGTACAGAAAGCTCTGTACATATAAACCGGTGCCGCCCACCAGAATGGGCAGATGCCCCCGGCCCGCGATCTCCTGCTCCAGGCGGCCCGCCATGGCAGTGAAATCTGCCACGCTGAACGGTGCGTCCGGTTCCAGGATGTCCACCCCGTGGTGCGGGATGCCGTGGGTCTCCTCGGGCGTGACCTTGGCGGTGCCCACATCCAGACCCTTGTAGATCTGCATGGAGTCCGCGCTGATTACTTCGCCCCCGAACTGTTCGGCCAGCGCTACGCCCAAGGCCGTTTTGCCGGTGGCCGTGGGGCCCACCACTGCCACGACCGGGTGTTTATACGATGCGTCCAAACTGCTTTTCCAGCTCCTTTCGGGTCAACTTGAGCACGCAGGGGCGGCCGTGAGGGCAGAAAGGCGGCACTTCACCGGAAAGGATCTTTTCGGCCAGCGCCAGCAGCTCCTGCGGGGAGGACTTGTCCCCCGCCTTGATGGCCGCACGGCAGGAGATGGAGTGCAGCACCCACTCGGTATGCTCGTTCAGTGCGTCGTGGCCGCCCTTGAGCAGCTTGTTGGCGATCTCAATGAGCAGGCTTTCGGCGTTCTGCGGTTCCACATCGGCCGGGACCGCCCGCAGCACCACCGTGTTGCCGCCAAAGTCCGCGATCTCCAGCCCTGCGTTTTCCAGCAGGGGCACATGATCCAGCAGGGCCTGTTTTTCCTCAGCAGACAGGTCAATGGCCGTCGGCTCCAGCAACATCTGACTGGGCACATTGCCGTAGTTGGCTGCCAGCTTTTCGTACAGCTGGCGCTCATGGGCAGCGTGCTTGTCGATGAGGCACAGTTCGTCGCCGCGCTCGGCCAGAATATAGGTACGGAACACCTCACCCACATAGCGCAGCGGCTCCGGGCCGTCGGCGGGGGCAAAGTTCATCTGCTCCGGCTCCACCGGCTCTTCGGCAGCTGCTTCCGGTTCCTCCCGTGCAGGCTGTACCGGCGCTGCGGGCTTTTCCGGCTCTTTCACCGGAACGGAAGGCTGCGGGTCCCAGGCCGCCATGTGGTTCTGGCCTGCCTGCACTTTTGTCTCACCGAAATCCGGTTCCACGTCCAACTGTGTTTCGCTGGCCGCCGCACGGAAGGGTTCAGCAGGCTTTTCCTGCGGGGCGGCCGGGCTGTGCAGGGTAACAAAGGGGTCCAGGATGTCGGCATCCACGCTGCTCTGTTTCCAGCGGGGCTGTGCCGCAGCCGTCGGTTTTTCCGGCGCAGCAGGTGCAGATGCCTTCGTTGCGGGCTTTACTGGAACCGCCGGGGCCGGAGCGGGCTGCGACGGGAGGGTGCCCGGGTCCGCCTGCCCCGGAATGATGGCAGAAAGCCCCGTAAAGTTGTTTTTCTTTACAGCTTTTTCCGGCGATTTTCCGTCAGATATTTCAATCTTGGATTTTTCGTTGGTTTTTGTTTCTTCAAAGGTGAAATGCCGTTCGCCGGTGCCGGGCTGGGCCAGTGCCAGCTTGACGGCATGGTAAACCACATCAAAGATGTCGTTTTCCCGGGCAAAGCGCACCTCGATCTTGGCCGGGTGCACATTCACATCTACCAGATCTGCCGGCATATCCAGCAGCAGGATGCCGCCAGGGAACTTGCCCTGCATCATGGTGCCCTTGAACGCCATCTCCATGCCGGCCATGATGGTGCGGTTGCGGACATAGCGTCCATTGATGTAAAAATGCTGCATGCTGCGGCTGGCGCGGCAGCTCTTGGGCGGGGTGATGAGACCCCTGATGTGGTAGACACCCTCCTGGTTGTCTACTTCCACAAGGTCCCGGCTGAACTCCCGGCCCAACACAGAGTAGGCCGCGCCCCGCAGCTGACCGTCACCGGGGGTGACGTACTGCAGTTTGCCTTCCCGGATGAATTTGATGCTCACCTCCGGGTGGCTGAGGGCCACATGGGTGACCGTGTCGGCCACGAAGGTGCCCTCGCTGGAGTCCTTTTTGAGGAACTTCATGCGGGCAGGAGTGTTGTAGAACAGATCCTGCACCCGGATGGTGGTGCCCACGGCACGGGCGCCCGGCTCACGGGAGAGCTCTTCCCCGCCCTCGATGCAGTACACCGTGGCAAATTCGTCCTGCTCAGTGCGGGTGGTCAGCTCCACCCGGGCCACACTGGCAATGGAGGCCAATGCCTCGCCGCGGAAGCCCAGTGTATGGATGCTGACAAGGTCGTCCGGCGTCTGGATCTTGCTGGTGGCGTGTCGGATGAAAGCAGTGGAAATGTATTCGGCTTCAATGCCGGTGCCGTTGTCGCTGATCTCGATCAGCTTCACACCGCCGGACTCAATGCTCACGGTGATCTGGCTGGCACCCGCGTCGATGGAGTTTTCCAGCAGCTCCTTGACAACGGACGCCGGACGTTCAACTACCTCACCGGCTGCGATCAGCTCGGCGGTGTGCTTGTCCAGAACATGGATCACGGCCATGGTCGTTCCCTCCCTTGTGCGTTTTATGGAGAACGGGTCAGCCGTTCAGGCTGCCCTTCAGGGTCTTTTTGAGTTCATAGAGGAAATTCAGGGCTTCGATGGGGGTCAGGGTCTCCACGTCCACGGCTTCCAGCTTTTCCATCATCTCGCTGGGTACTGCCGGGGAGTTGTACTCCTTCAGGGCATCAAAGTCCATCTGTTCCACCTTGTTTTTCGGGGCCGTGGCTTCCAGTGCCCGCAGCACCTCGTGGGCGCGGCGGGTCACGCTGCCGGGCAGACCGGCCAGCTTGGCCACCTCGATGCCGTAGCTGTCATCGGCGGGGCCGCGCACGATGCGCCGCAGGAAGGTGATGTCCTCACCGCGCTTCTTGACCGCGATGTTGTAGTTCTTTACCCCCTCCACGGTGCCTTCCAGCTCGGTCAGCTCGTGGTAGTGGGTGGCAAACAGCGTCTTGCAGCCAAGGCCCTTGGCGGGGTCTGCAATGTGCTCCACCACGGCGCGGGCAATGCTCATGCCGTCAAAGGTGGAGGTCCCGCGGCCGATCTCGTCCAGCACCACAAGGCTCTTGGAGGTGGCGTTTTTCAGGATCTCGGCCACCTCGGTCATCTCCACCATAAAGGTAGACTGCCCGGCAGAAAGGTCGTCCGATGCACCGATGCGGGTAAAGATGGCATCCACCACGCCCACATGGCAGCTGGCGGCCGGCACAAAGGAGCCGATCTGCGCCATCAGCGCGATAAGCGCATTCTGACGCATGTAGGTCGATTTACCCGCCATGTTGGGGCCGGTGATGATCAGGCAGCGGTCCTCGCCGCAGTTGAGGGTGGTATCATTGGGCACGAACAGGCTGCCCTTGAGCACCTGTTCCACCACGGGGTGGCGGCCCTCGGTGATGGTCAGCTCGTCGCTGTCATCCACCACGGGGCGGCAGTAGTTGTTCTCTGCCGCCACCTGCGCCAGGGCCGTAAGCACATCCAGCTTTGCCACGGCGTTGGCCGTGCGCTGGATGCGGTCCAGCTGGGCGCTGATGCTTTCCAGCAGCTCGTCGAACAGGCGGCGCTCCAGCGTGATCAGCCGCTCGTGGGCCCCCAGGATCTTGCTTTCCAGCTCCTTGAGCTCCTGCGTAATGTAGCGCTCGCCGCTGGTCAGGGTCTGCTTGCGGATGTAGGTCTCCGGCACCATGCTCTTGTAGGAGTTGCTGACCTCGATGTAGTAGCCGAACACATGGTTGTAGCCGATCTTCAGCTTGGGGATGCCGGTCTCCTGCCGCAGGCGGGCTTCCAGCTGGGCCAGGACCCCCTTGGTGTTGTCGCGGATGGAGCGCAGCTCGTCCACCTCGGTGTGGTAGCCCTTGGCGATGACGCCGCCGTCCTTCAGGGTGGACGGTGCATCCGGGTCCACGGCCGCATAGATGCGGGCCTTGATGTCCTCCAGCGGGTCGATCTCCTCCGCCAGCTCTGCCAGCTCCGGGCAGCCGCAGGCCGTCGCCTGCTGCCGGAGGACCGGCAGATGTTCACAGGTCTGGGCCAGCGTATAGATCTCCTTGGGGGTGGCCGAGCCATAGACCGTGCGGGTCATCAGGCGCTCCATGTCGGCAATGTAGTGCAGCTCGTCGGTCAGGTCGCCGCGCACGACGGTCTGCCGCACAAGGCTCTCCACCGCGTTGAGGCGCTGATTGATGAGCTTGCTGGACAACAGCGGCTGCTCGATCCAGCTGCGCAGCATGCGCTTGCCCATGGCCGTACTGGTCTTGTCCAGCACCCAGAGCAGCGTGCCCCGCTTTTCGCGGCCGCGCAGCGTCTCGGTGAGTTCCAGATTGGCCCGGGTGACCGGCGACAGACGCATGAACTGCGCCTCGTTGTAGGTCACCACGGTTTTCAGGCGCTCCACGCCCTTGATCTGGGTGTCGTGCAGATACTCCAGCAGTGCCGCCATGGCAAACCGTACCAGACCGTTTTCGGCCATGCCGGTGGTCTGGGGCCAGTCACGACCGAACTGGCTCTCCAGCGAAGCCGCCACCAGACCCGGCGCATAGCGCTCATCCTCCACCAGCTCCACCGAGCAGGTCATATTCTTTTTGATGTAGGCCGTCACTTCGCGGCAGTCCAGCAGGCCGGGGTTCATCAGCACTTCGCTGGGGTGGAAGCGGCACAGCTCGGTGATCACCGCCGGGGCGATCTTCGGAAACACCTGATTGCCACAACACGGACACTGCATCATGCGGAGCCTCTCACTATGCCCAAGCTTTGTGGCGCATCTTCCGCAGAACTGATTGTCCCTGTACCACACAAACAGATGCCAGGCCGTTGCAATGGCAAAGATGCTCTCCTTCGGGTGCATGCTTCTCGTTGCGAACATCCTGTGGAACCGGAAGCCTTCCATTGCGTTCTCATCCTCCGGCCGGATATCTGTCAGGAAAAAAGCCTTTTCACCTATAGAAAAAAGATAGACAGAAGACAGCTCCTCCACGCCCTTTTTTTCCCTGCAATAGTTCTCCCATTCTCCGTAAGTTAAAAATGTGATCTCCCCGTCCTGCTCCTTCAAATAAACAGTTCTGTCATGGAAGCCTAATACATAGCTGTCTGCCGCTGGCTGTTTTGGTATATATTCGTTTTTCAGATGCTTTGGTAAAATATCCTGTATCATCGGCTGTATCTGTCCTTCCTGCTTTATCGCAGCCTTCTACAGGCTGTGTTCTTCCCACTTTTCACATCCTTATCTCCCGGACAATCTGACATTATTCCGGTACTCCGTCGGGGATACCCCGCACGTTGCTTTGAACATTTTCATAAAGTGCTTCTCATTATCATAACCGACTTTCTGACTGATTTCAATAATCTTTAAATCGGTATCAGCAAGCAGCCGCTTCGCCTCCTTCATGCGGATCTCCTTCAGATAGCTTACAAAATTGCATCCGGTATACTCTTTGAAAGAATAAGAAAACAGCGAATAATTCATGGACAGATCATTCGATACGACGGCCATATTCAAGTCTTTTGCATAGTTTTCCTTAATATATTCCACTGCCTGTTTCATTTTAGCCTGATTTTTATTCTGGTCGAACTGATGGTTTACTTTCTCATGGATGCTTAGAACAAGCTCCATCACTTTTTCCTCATAGTCATCAATACAGTTTTCTTTCATGATATTTTTGCACTCATTCAACAGTCCGCTCTCTGACTCAATGACTTTCCGGTATACTTTTTCGATCTCTTCTAAGAATTCCTGCATGCAGACCTCAAATTCCTTCTCCGCAATTCTGCCATGCTTCACCTCATAGAAAAACTGATAAAAGCTCTTCTCTAACTCTTCTGTATGTTCTGTTCCAATCAGCTGGACTCTCCGTATCTTTGCTGCGTTCTCAGTGAGCTTGGCCGCCCCTTCTATCAGCCCTTCCGGTATGCTCTCAGAAAACGTGTCAAAATGAACTTCTCCCAGATTCCTGGTAAACGCCATACGGCGCATCTCGGCTGCTTCTTCATAAGCACGCTTTAACTCTCCGAGTCCCTGGTGTCCACTGCTGATTCCGGAATAACTGTCGGACAGCTCCTTCCCCAGCAGTGTCTCTAACTGCTGTTCCGGCACGATATAAACGTCATTTTCCCTCACATTCTCCAGAACAATCACATCTTCCCCGACTGCTCCCTGTCTTTTCCGGTGGTTCGTGCAGCAGACATAATAGGTTCCACAATAAAAATGCTGCCCATAGTTTTTCTCATAAGCATCTATCTCATCCTGCGATGCAGCATCTGTGAGCAGAAAATGCTTCATCTGCTGATATCCGATTTTCTGCTGATTTATTTCATCTGCTTTCCTGTTCTCGATCTCTTCGTTCAGTTTGAACAGGATTTCCTTAATTTTGTCCCTCTCGATCGGTTTGAGTAAGTACTCCCTGACCCCATTGCGCATCATTTCCACCGCATAAGTAAAATCATCATATCCGCTGACAGCCACAGTGAGTGGTACATGCTCGAAAGACTGCATTTTCTGTACCAGCTCGATTCCATCCATCTTCGGCATGCGGATGTCGGTAAACATCACTTCTATTTCCTGTTCGCGCAATATCTCAAGTGCCATCTCCCCATTGCAGCACTCTATGACCGTCTCGACCGGAACTCCGCTTCGCATGATCATAGTCTTTAACCCCTGTCGGATCAGCTTTTCATCTTCTACAATCAACACTGTTTTCATTTTATTTCCTCACTTACTCTTCTCTGTGCGTAATTGGAATACGCACTCTGATCTTTGTGTAGCATCCGATCATAGATGCTATCTCAATTCCATATTTTTCACCAAATGCTATATGGATACGGTCCTGCACATTTTTAAGACCGATTCCGTTTCCGGATCCGCCATTTGAATCAATCTCTCCCGCAATCTTTTGTTTGAGACGCTTCACCTCGTCCTCTGTCATTCCCTTTCCGGCATCCGTGATCTCGATCACGCAGTCATCCCCTTCTAGCAGCCCCTTTATGTAAATATTGGTATCTTCCGCCATCTGTTCAATGCCATGGCAGATTGCATTCTCCACAATTGGCTGCAGGGACATTTTGGGGATCTCCTGTTTTAAAATCAGCTCCGGTATATTTAAGGACAAATAGATCTCATAGTCAAACCTTAAATTGATCAGTGCCATATAATTTTTGATGTATTCTAACTCCTGCTCTACAAGTACATTTCCGGATACCCACTTCATGCTGTAGCGCAGCAGCTTTCCAAGAGATGTTACCGCATCCGAAATCGCGTATTCCTCATCAATTTCTGCCATCATCTTTATGGATTCTAATACATTATAGATAAAATGTGCATTGATCTGATTTTGCAATGCACGGATCTCAGAATTCTTTGCCAGCATCTCTCTGTTTAAATTATCATTCATCAACTGCTTGATCCGTTCTAACATCTTATTGATCTGGGTTCCTAACTCTCCCATTTCATCATTTCCACACTCCGGGATCACGACACTCAAATCCCCCTTCTGGACATTGCGGATTGACTTTAAAATGTCATAAAATTTACCAAGTAAATGCTGTACAATCAGGTTGATCACCAACGCAAGAAAAATCGTCAGTACCGCCATTCCGATAAAGAACAACAGACGGCTCCATCTTACTCTGTTTATATCGGATGTAATATCCTTGACACAGATTAGTGTTCCGGACATTTCCCTGATATACATTCCAGATACCACGAGCTTTTTTCTTCCGGACTCTTTATAACCGGTCATAATCTCTCCGTCTTCCAGATGCCCCGGTTTTATAACCTCGATCAGCTTCTCTGACTCAGGCTTCCTGTTTTCACCAAAGTACTTCTCTCCACTGTCTGTATAAAAGCAGCTCCATTCATCCTCAATTGACTCATAAAGACTTGGAAACATATTTTCCATCGTCATGGCAGCTTCTATGACACCAATCGTACCATTATTCCGGTCTTCCACCTGTGTGATCAGTGACATAATTTTCCTGTTCTGGTCCATTGTATAAGAAGAAAATATATTATCCGTATAATTATAATTCCATCCGGTATAATTCTCTTTTTCTGCCCATGACTGTTTTTCCATTCTTTTCCGGCTGTATAAAATCGGCATCATTTCCTGCACCTGGTCGTTTACCGCATACGCACGGACACTGTAGAGCAGTGGATTATTATTAACCAGGCGTTCCAACGAAGAAACTTCCATGTTTTTAAACTTCAGCCAGTCCTCCGTACTCAGTTCTTCCCCGCTTACAGAAGCATTTAACACCTGTTTGAGCGAATCATCACTGAGAAAGAACTGCGTAGACATATTCACCGAATCAATTCTTGTTGCCATATTATCACTGTTTCGTTCCATGGTATACTGCATGTAACTTATGTTCTCATCGATTACATTCTGCATCATGATATGAAACAAAGCTCCAATTGATATACAAAGCGGAACTACAGTAAACAATAAGATAATGATTGTAAATTTTATATTCAGTTTTGCATTTCGAAAATACTCCGTTATTTTTTTCATTCACTGATTCCCAACTTTTTCTTTGCTTCGTGCATCAGCTTTGTTTTCTCCTCCAGGACTTTTTCATATCCAAGACTTTCTCTTTTTTCCAGAAAAGATTCAAAAATACGATCAAATTCTTCCTCAGAATCTGCTAATAATAATTCCGGAAGTGTTCTGCTCCAAAGTCTGACGCACTCATCATCAATTACCGCAGTCTCTTTGCTTATAAAAAGATCCACATCATACTGACCATTATAGACTGTATACTTTCTGGTCCAGTCTCCCATCTGACTGATATAATCCGGCTCAGACTGTTTCCACTTAGACTGCATCACGTTATCCTGCAGCATCCAATAAGCATCATCCGCACCATATTTTAAGTCAAATGCCTCCCGGTCTGTCTCTAACAGAGTCTCAGCTTCCCTGGTCCATACAGGGCTTCCATTTACCATTCTGTATGTCTCTCCCTCTACGCCCAGGTAAACTCTTTTCTGTCCCTGTTCACTGATCAGATACTGCAAAAATGCAAGCGCACAATCCGGGTTTTTGCAGTTCTTTGAGATCATGGTGATCGTCCATCCATTGATATTGGATACCGGAAGCGTCGGATCATCTCCTCTGCTGTTTTTCGGTCCATCCACTGCAATATAAATACTGTCCGGATTATTTTCATACAGCTTCTTCTGCTGCGCTGTCAGATCTGCCCACTGATAAATCATGCAAAAATACCTTCCGCTTTCAAGCTTTTCCTCCATCTGCGTTCTGGTATCGACAAAAATGTCATTGGAAAGCAATCCCTTTTCCCCCAGTTTCCGGAAAAATTTAAGCCAGGACAAATATTCTTCGTCTGTATATCTGTCATACAGTTTTCCATCCTTCTCCCATGGAACAGCCAGAAAATTCATCAGGTATTTATCAAAAGACGGATTTCCCGCATTATCAAATACATGTGCACCTACCGGGATCAGCTTCTCCCCATTTACTTCCGGAAACATTTCCACGGCTTTTTCTACTGCTTCTAAAAACCCTTCCTGCGTTGACATATCCGGACTTCCAATTGCTTCATAAATATCTTTTCTCACCACAAACGTCTGGTTTGATGCCATAGACTCTTTCTTTTCTTCATAGTCCTGCAGTGTCGTTGCTGAACATGGATAACCGTAAATATTGCCATCCTCCATCGTATACCACTTCACTACATCTTCTTTGGTATCCTTCCAGAAATAAATGTCATAATCCTCTGCAAGTTCATTCAGAGAATATACCATCTGACTTTCAATGATTGTCTTCACCTGCGGTTCCCAATACCCGATCGTGATCAGATCCGGCAGGGAATCTGATGCGATCAGCGCATTTAACTTCTCTGTTTCATTTCCCATCGGAGTGATAAAATGAACTGTCACCCCTGTTTCTTCGGTGATTTTCTCTGATACTACATTATTCCCCCACGGTGTTGTAAACCAGGAATAATTCACATACCAGTCTAATGTAACCGGCTCTTTGGCATATTTCTGCCAGATTTCTTTTCCATCCACATCCGTCGTCTTTCTGTCTTTTTCCCCATACAGGGTCCCGGCAAAAAGTATGACGCACAGTCCTGCCATCGCTGCTGCAGAAGCTGCTTTTTTTGCTGTTTTTATTTTCATTCTTTTCTGTCCTTATCCTTATTAAAAGAATCCTGCTTTCTGCTTCTTTAAAAGCATATCAGTAAAACGCCAAAAGCGCTACCCTTTCGGGCAGCGTTTTTGCGTTTCTATTTACTTTTATTCTTTTACCGCACCTGCGGAGATACTGCTGATGATATACTTTGAGAAGAAAGCAAACACAAGCAGGATCGGAATGACTGAAATTGCAACTGCCAGATAAATTGCACCCTGGTTTGCGGTAATATCTGTTGATGCCTTTAAGGTTGCCATCATAACCGGCAGCGTAAATTTTTCATTCTTATTTAAAATGATCATCGGAAGCAGATATGCATTCCATCCTCCAATAAATCCCATAATACTCATCGTTGCAATTCCCGGTGACATAATTGGGATTGCAATTCTGTGGAAGGAATAAAGCTCAGATGCTCCGTCAATTCTGGCCGCTTCAAGAAGCGATGGCGGCATAACAGACATGACGTACTGTCTCAGGAAAAAGACTGTTCCTGGAGATGCAATTGCCGGAATAATCAGCGGAATATAGGAATTTACAAGATGCAGCTTTGTACATAAATTATAAAATCCAATCAGTCCAAGCTGTCCCGGTATCATCATAAATATAAGGATCGTTCCGAATAAAATCTTACTTCCCT
>ERZ773187.1704-NODE-1704-length-15853-cov-71.216926_pt1 | contig 15853 bp, 16 predicted proteins | sample MGYA00511242_ERZ773187 | MGnify/ENA primary metagenome ERZ773187 (study PRJEB29015, sample SAMEA2737744) | human gut metagenome | biome: human gut; feature: human-associated habitat; material: faeces | place: China | collected 2012 ... | reverse complement strand
TTTTGCAAGCATAAAGAAAGAGATACATATGAAGTGCCGGGAGGGCATAGAGAAGATGGTGAGGATATTCTTGAAACAGCCAAACGAGAACTATATGAAGAAACAGGAGCAATAACTTTTGATATTACTCCAATTTGTATATATTCTGTGACTGCACCAGATAATTTCGATGGAATGGAGACTTTTGGAAAATTATTCTTCTCAGATATATATACATTTGAAAAAGAGCTTCACAGTGAAATTGAAAAAATAGCAATTATGGATGAACTACCGATTAATTGGACTTATCCGGAAATTCAACCCAAACTGCTGGAAGAAGCAAGGAAAAGAGGATTTCTGCCCAAGAAGGAAGAAATAAAATGGCTGTTTTTTGATGTTGGTTCGACATTGGTTGATGAAAGCAAAGTTTATGAAGACAGGATGAAAAGGATAGCGGAAATATCAGGTTTAACTTACGAGCAAATTTATAAATATGCCATGTCGTTTTATAAGGAAAACAAAAAAGGAGATTTAGAGGTAGCAAGGCAATTGGGGGTGAAATTACCTAAATGGGAATCGCAATACGAGAGGCTGTATACAGATACTAAAGATTGTTTGAAAAAGTTAAGTAGAATTTATAAAATTGGTGTAATTGCAAACCAATCATTAGGAACTTCTGAGAGATTAGAAAATTTTGGAGTACGAAAATATATTGATTTGATTATCGCATCAGCAGAAGAAGGCGTTTCAAAACCTGATAGGCGCATATTTGAAATTGCATTGGAAAGAAGCTGTTGTAAGCCAGAGAATGCAGTCATGATTGGTGACCGTATTGATAATGATATTGTACCAGCAAAACAGTTGGGGATGAAAACTATATGGGTAAAACAGGGATTTGGAAGTTTGTGGAATATAACAGATGAGAGTGAAAAAGCCGATATTGAAGTTAATAATCTATCTGATATTTTGAATTTTTTATAGGAGACCAGTTATGAAATATGCAAAGAAATTAAGAAAAGGTGATAAAGTTGCAATAGTGAGTTTATCGAGTGGAATGCTAGGTGAAGCATTTTGTAGTCATAATATTGAAATCGGTGTTAAGAGATTAAGGGAATATGGTTTAGAACCATCGTTTATGCCAAATTCGCTAAAAGGAATTGAATATTTGAAGGCTAATCCCAAAGCAAGGGCAAAAGATTTAAAAGATGCTTTTATGGAAAGTTCATCTGGCTCTGCACGGAATCTGATGTGCAGGCCCTTACTCCCAGACAGTTCCGCTGGCTGATGGAGGGACTTACTTCCTGGTTCATAGAATCAATCAAAAGTAAAATCTTATCAAAAACTTTTTGACGATTTTTCACACACGATTTTTTCCATACCCATGCCAGCTTACTGATTTCGAAGCTAGGGGCACAGCCTAATCTGGTAGCGGACAGACTGGGACATGAAAAGATTCAGACAACATTATCTACATATTTTCATTTGTATCCAGATCAGTCACGAAAGCTGGCGGATCAGTTGGAGAAGTTAGCGGAAACGGATGAAAATTAACGGAAGGAGCAGAAAAATATGCCAGGACAACACAGCAATCCAACAATAGCGTTTCGTCCCACGCAATGGAACGGGCAATGATTGAAGAACGTGTGAAAGCCAGCGGGGTGTATAAGAAAGATTTTATTGCAAGAAGCTGTAGCTATTCCAATATTGTTGTAGTGGGAACAAAGCAGCGTGTACAGTACCTTGTAGAAGAATTACGAGAAACACAGATTGTTATGAAAGAGATCACCGAGCAGATTCTGTCCGGTGATTTCTCCATGTCTGGAGAAAGTTACAAGGAGCTGAAAGAAGATTATCTGGCGTTTATGATTACAATGGTGGATATTCTGAATGGAGCTGCTTATTTATTTGATAAGAAGCCAGATTCCGATAACAGGCATTGGAAAGAACAGCAGGAGATTCAGGAATATTGTGAGGCACTTGGAAAGGATATCAGTGGAAAAGAAAAACAGGTCGAGAAAGGGATGTAACGGGCAAAAATGTAGTTGTGCAAAAACCAGATAATAGATATAATATAGAAAAGAAGGTGAGAAAATGCAGGTATTAAATCTGGAAGAAAAGAATACAGAGCGTATGGAGGCTATTAACAAATTTACATTAATGGATGATACCTTTATGACGCAGGTTTTTTCGGGCAATTTAGAATGTACAGAAGAGCTTTTGAAAATAATATTAAAGAGAAATGATTTATCTGTGATAAAATCAGTTACACAGTTGACAATAGGAAATCTGTTTGGACGATCTGTGAGACTTGATATATATGCCAATGATGCTACAGGAAAACAGTATGATATTGAAGTCCAGCAGGATGATAGCGGAGCTGTTCCTGAACGAGCCAGACTTAACAGTGCATTATTTGATTCAAGGCTTACCACAGCAGGAGAAAAATATAAAGAAATGCCGGAGACATACATTATCTTTATTACATCTAATGATGTTTTAAAGGGAGGACTTCCGGTATATACCATAGAAAGAACCATACAGGAAACAGGAGAACTGTTCGGAGACAAAGCACATATTGTTTATGTAAATGGTTCTTATAGAGGAAACGATGAAGTAGGATGGCTAATGCATGATTTTAACTGTAAAGATTATCGTGAGATGCACAATCCTAAGATTGCAGAAAGAGTCAGATATTTTAAGGAAGAACCGAAAGGAGTGACTGAAATGTGTGAAACGATGCAGAAAATTGTAGACAGAGAGCGTGATGACGCTGATGTTAAGGCAAGAATGGATATAGCACTGAATTTGTGGTCAGAAGGCGAACATGATCTTGATAAGATCTCAAGAACTACAAAATTGTCAATAGAGCAGGTTCGGAGAGCAATAACGGTTGTTCAGTCGGCTTGATGTTCAAACATATCAACAGTATAATTTACAAGATATTTTGATATAAAATTGTCATGGCTAGGATTGTTAGTTGGAGTTTTAGCATGCTGCTCTGTCATATATTCTCAAAAGATTAAAGGTAACTTTCAATTGAAATTTACACTATCTGGAGGTGCGATTATGGCAATGATTATAAATGTAAAGAGCATTATGGTGGGCAACAGAGATTTCGGGAATTTAGCAAGCATATGCGGGAGCTGTGCGAAAAATGAAGATTAACAAGACATGAGAACTCTGGAAGGTTCGACTCCTTCAATTCCCATGGGGCTGTTGAACAGCCCCCTTTTTTGAAATATGAGGATGATATATGGAAAAATTAGCAAAGTGTAAAATGGTAATAGGTACATATATAAATGACAATATAATCTTGGGTGGTCCGTATGTAGCTGAATTTGAAACGAGTGATAATAAATTTTTTATAAAAGTAGAACAGTGTGGCTATCGAAAGATTTCAATTAAAGCATCAGAAGATACTTCTGTATTTGAATTATATGGAGTATTTACGAAAATTGAAAGATTGCTAATGATATTTGATGGTCAATTTCTAAATTTAGAAAATTTAGAGTTTACGGATTCATCTGACACAGAGAAGAGTATGCTGAAAAGTGTTGGTAACAATTTAATGCACCAAAGATTGACATATTTTAAATCTGTTGATTTAGTAAGCTATAAGGCAGATAAGTTACTTGAATTTGATGAAGTACTTAGTTCTGATTTATATGACAAATGGGAACAGTTGCTAGAAGAATTAGACATAGCACATCAAATGTATTTGTATGCTATGGGAGATACTAAAATAACAGTAGATGTTAAGTGTGCCTTTTTAATTGAATTAGCCGAAACATTAGTAGAAGTATTAAAAGTCTATACGGATTCATTTCAGAAACTGAAACCAGGTAACGGAACGAGTTTGAAGGAATGTGTTAAAGCATTGATTGAAGAATACGGTAAGGATATTTTTGAAAGAGAAATGGAAGCAAATGAAAAAGAATTTTTATCTACAATGATAAACAGCCGTATTCGTATAATGCACATAAAGCGGAATCAGAAAAAGAAGTATTTTAATGGAAATGAATCTGTTCTGTATATTTTAAAATTAAGCTTATTATATCGTAGAATTTTATTGGATATTTTAGGGGTTGACAAACAGGTGTATATAGACAAATTACAAAAGTGTGTGTCAAGACTTAACAGGTGGAATGATACATTAGACAAGCTTCTTCTAAGGCTATAAGAGTGTAAAATATCTCTGGTTCTATAACAGTACCATGGTTCTGGATTGGTTCTAAAAAGTTTTGAAACGAGATGCAGGATAGGGAAAAATCAAAAATAGTAGTAAATCTGACGTCTGTACCGAACCAATTTTACACCATGCTACAGAGAATGGAGTAGAATTCGATTTGTTGAAGAGGGAATTTTCTAAGGCTAAAAAGAAAAATCTCATGCTTTTGGATTTAGATGATTTAATTCAGCAGAGATTGGATTCTATGCTGAAAGAAAATCCAAGGTGTATTGATTATTATGAACGATATCAAAAAATCATTGAAGAGTATAACAATGAACAGGATAGAGCAAATATTGAGAAAACTTTCATGGAACTTATGGATTTAGCCAACAGTATGAGTCAGGAAGAACAGCGTTATGTCCGGGAAGGATTTTCTAGTGATGAAGAATTATCCTTGTATGATATGTTGTTTTCAGAAAATCTATCGAAAGAAGATATCAAAGCCATTAAGAAAGTTGCAGTTGATTTGTTGGATAAGGTGAAAGCAAAGATAGCGGAACTTGATCATTGGACAGATAAGCAGGAAACGAAAGCGGAAGTTGATACTTTGATTGGCAGAATTCTGTGGGAGGAATTGCCGGAAAGTTATTCTGATAATGCGTTTTTTGCATATAGGTAGAAAATTTATGAATATGTGTACATGAGGTACAAAGAAGTGGCGTAAGATTGTTTCGTGCAATTACTTTTTTAATGACAAAATGATGTTATTTGAAATACGGAGAGTGAGAGGCGTTTATGGAAGCACTATTTGATGGAAATATTGTTTTTGTATTCTTTTTTGCGATGGTTGCAATTTACAATTATTCAGACTTAAAAGAGTATCAAAGAATTGCAATAATATACATCACCGTTTATTCTTTGGTGGTTACCGGTATAGTAGGAATAAAATTAGCAATAATATTACTATTTTTAACAATGTTTTGCTTTTTGGAAATTCTTACAAAGGATGAGACAAAATTTAAAATAGTCGTTAATCCGATTTATAAAATACTAGATTGCTTATACTTATCTTTCTTTCAGTATGCTATTTTTTATGTGATAATTGCAATAGTATTATGCCATAATTCGTTTAAAAATATATTTTACGGGAGTGAACAATTTTATTTGATTTTATCAATTTTGGTAATTATTATTGCAATAGCTCGTACTTTACAACAAAAGTTTGTGATTAATTCATTTAATGAAATGTATAAGGTGTTTGCTGAATTCCCAATTAATAAAGTGAATTTTGACCAAAAACTTCAGGATGCATGTGATATATTGGTCTCAATTGAGGATAGAACATATTATGAAAGAAAAGGGTATACTTTTTTATCTATTAATGCGCTTAGGTGTGTTCTCAAAAGAAAGATAGAAAACAATAAGATAAGTGAAAAAATGAAATATACTTATATTGCAGGGAAAAAATTTGTAAGGAATGCTTTTAGTGAAGACAGAGGATATTCGACGCTTCCAATGCAGTTAATTAGATCTCTTGGAATTAAGAGAGGATATAATTACAAGTATCGTAGAAAAATTTTTGAGTTTTTATATTCAAGAATATTTTTTGACGGTATAAAAAGAATGTTTGAAGAAGATAAAGTGGCAAATAGGGAATATATTAAGCAATATTTTTTATATATTTATTTTCATAAAGTAAATACCTTTTTAGGAGATGCAACATTTAGTAAATTCCTTAATGCTTTTGATATGCAATATAATGCTAGAAATAAAAAGGATATTTATGATTGCTCAAATGAAGGAATATTTATTGCATGTATGGGGCTTAGTAAACGTGCAAATAAGTTAGATAAAGATAATATTGAGTATTATTTATCTTTTATTGATAATGTTTATTTAGATGGAGATGTGATTTGCGAGATGGTTTCCAGCATGATGAATAAACCGTATAATGGAAATTATTTAAAATGATAATGAATCTTTGTTGGGGTACAGATTCTCTAAGTAATAAAAGATGGATGTGAGTAATGAAACTACAATATTTGACGCACAAACTAGATAGAAACATGTTAAAAGTAGAAAATGATTTTGTTAGAGAAAGAGGGTGACACAATGAACATACAAGAATTAAATAGCCTCATTTATCAAGGTGAAAAAATAGATGTAGAGTGCAAAAAGGCAGAGAAGAATGTACCGAAATCCGCCTACGAATCGTATTCTGCATTTGCAAATACAAAGGGCGGTTACATTATTCTAGGGGTTGAGGAAGATAAAACCAAGGCCAAACCGGAAGAACGATTTATAATACAAGGCATTGAAAATCCAGATAAGCAAAAGGAAGATTTTTGGAATACCATTAATGGGAGCAAGGTAAATGTCAACATACTGAAAGATGATGACGTATTCAAGGTGGAAGACGACGGTGTTACAGTGATTGTTATACATGTTCCACGAGCTGAGTTTAATATGCGTCCGGTGTATGTGGGCGAAAATCCTTATAAAGGAACATATAAGAGAAATCATGAAGGTGATTATCATGCGACAGAACATGAAATCAGGGGAATGATTCGAGACCAAAATCCAGAAGGCAATGATAGTGTAATTTTGGAATACTATACGATGGATGACATCGATAAGGAAACACTCAGAAAATACCGCCAGGTTTTTGAAATCAGAAATGATGGACATGTATGGAATCCTCTTGATGATAAATCGTTTCTCGAAAAGCTTGGGGGATACAGGAAAGATCGCAAGACGGGTGTAGAAGGATTGACACTGGCAGGGCTTATGATGTTTGGCACAGGTCAGGCGATTAGAGAAAAATTTTCTAATATATTTATGGACTATCGCAATGAAACAGAAGTTACAGTAGATGTTCGATGGAATGACAGAATCACTTATGATGGAACCTGGGAAAATAATCTTTTTAATTTCTTTTCGAAGGTTACGCCTAAACTTACAGAAGATTTGCCGAAGCCATTTAAGCTGGAGGGAATTCAGCGTATTGATGAAACACCTGTTCATAAGGCAGTTAGAGAGGCATTTGTGAATCTTATTATTCATGCGGATTATCTGATGGATGCAGGAACATTGAAGGTTATTAAGAGAAATAAGTCCTTTGAATTTACGAATCCAGGAATATTGAAATTGCCGATAGAAGATATTTTCCGTGGCGGTAATTCAAAACCACGTAATCCGCATATGCAGACTATGCTCAGAATGGTAGGCTTTGGAGATAATGCAGGCTCAGGTTTTCCTACGATTCTTGCAACATGGAAAAAAGAGGGATGGATAGAACCGGAACTTATTGAGGATACAAGATTGAATCAGGTAACTCTTGTGTTGAAGATGGTTAAGGAAGAAAAAACGCAGGAACAAGATAACTTCAATCAAAAAAATGAGCGAAGTTTGAGCGAAGTTTTGAGCGAAGTTTTAACAAAAAAAGATTTTGATAAAGTTTTGCCGATAATTGAAATCTTAGAAGAAAAAGGATGTGTAACTCCTAAAGAAGCCGTGGAAGTATGCAATAAATCAACAGCAACGGTTAGAAGGTATATGAGCATATTGACTGCTACGGGAATGGTTGTTGCAGAGGGTAATACCAATAATAGTATTTACCGGGTTGCTGGTACGATGTAATAAAATGTTTTATTCAGAAGTATTAAAACTGTGTATATTTGGTTAGTCTCAATCTAGTCCCAACATAGTCTCATGAGATTTGATACTGGATGAGACTGTAAAAAGATAAAAAATGCGATAAAACCAGCAATTATTAGAAAAATACAAAAATTAGTCTCAAGTTAGTCTCATTTTTATAATGAGATTTTGAGACTGAGATGAGACTATTTAAAATATTTTTTGACTGGTAAATTACTGTTTCCATCAATATATTAGGTAAAACAGGAAGTGACAACGAGGTGACAATGAAGTGACATTTGTGGTGTCACTTACTGCGTAACGCCAACACCTATATGTAAGAGTGTTTGAAATTAATTCAATTCATTCATCGCATCCACATAATCCTGCAAGCCATTTTCTTTCAGTGCAAGTTTGGCGTATGTAAGCGGTGAGCCTTTTGCCAAGCAATACAGATAGGCGATATCATTCGGTTTCTCAAAGATAACCGAGGAATTACATTCCTTACAACGGACAACGAGAATGGAATTTTTACCAGCATTGACAATGACGGATTCGGTAGTAGTATCATACATACCGAACTGGAAATTAGGATTATTGTTCATGGTATTCTCCTTCCCACAGATACTTAGCACCATCAAGCAGATCAATGATGGCTGTAAGCATATTGTTATAGTCGGTTTGCAGTTCCTTGATTTCATCACTTGTGGGAAGATTGTTTAAAGTTTGATGTTCACAGCATTTAGTAAATGCTTTCTGCATTTCAAGTAATTTTAGATATAGTGCATTAACAGTCTGTACAAGAGGATATATGTTTTCTTTCTTGCCGACAACGCAGATGCGGTTATAGATGCAGGAACGGACAAAGTAATCTTTCTTCATCATGCCGCTGGCAAGGATACGGGCTTCGATTTGCTTGCGTTCAGCATCGCTGATTCTAAAACTTATAGTTGGATGTTTGTGTTGATTGCTCATAGAAAAGCTCCTTTCATAGTGGGTGCGGTAGCAGGCACAGTTAAGCACCCGCAAGCCACATTTGATTATTCGTTTTTAGTAGAAAAAGTAGATTATATCTGCCATTGATTTCGTAGAAGCAATATTGAATTATTGCAACTAATTTGCTACTAAAGTTTTTGAAAACGATATGAAAAGAGTAACATTAGATGAAACGGATGTGGTGGAATGCCACATAAAATCAGCATTTTCGATTTGATGATACTTCCCTCGGGAAGAATTTGAATAAACAAAAATGCTTAGCAAATCCAGCGTTTATGCGGGTTTGCGGCATTACAAAAGGTCTTTTGATAACAAATTGATAACGGTTACGCAAGTGCGATTATTCTTACGGATAAGTGGTTTGCAGGTCGAGGAATGATTTTAAAGTGGTTTGTGTGACTGTGATAAATCCATATTAGAAACGCCCTTAGCTGTGGGTAGTAACTCATGGCTAAGGGCGTTTTTTGCGTTCTTGTCAATCGGTTTTTAGTTTGTCTTCTGCTGATTTCTTCGGTGGTAAGTTTTGCAGCCTGTTTCCATCAAAGCAGGCAGAAATTGATTTGTGTTTAGGAGGACAAAGCGGCAGATATAATGTTAAAAGTAGTTGCGTGCGCACGCATATTGATGTATAATACGTTCTGATTGGAGGTATATATCTATGCAACTATTAAAATGGCTTTCAGTAACAGACCGATTTTACAAAATCTATTTGGACAAGCAACTTGCCCCCTATGGAATCAACAACAGTCAATATATGTTCTTAATCAAAATCTGTCGTTCGCCCGGCATTTTACAGGATTCTTTAATGGATATGTTTTATGTTCATCCGAGCAATATTGTACGGACAGTTGCGGCATTAGAAAAGCAGGGAATGATTATGCGTTCCCCAAATGATAAGGATAAGCGGACGTGTAAGCTGTATCCTACGGAACGTGCGCTGTCTGTAATTGATGAGGTACAGACGGTATGCGAAAAGACAGAAGCTCTTTTATTGCAGGGTATGAGCGAATCCGAGCAGAACCTTTTTATGGATTTCTTAATACAGGCGGGCAGAAATATCACATCGGAACTCCATATAGAAAGAAAGGGGGAGGAGTTCAATGACTGAAAATCCTCTGGGCTATGAAAAAATTCCAAAGCTGTTGAAAAATTTTGCTGTTCCCAGTATTGTGGCGTCTCTTGTCGGCTCAATCTACAATATTGTGGATCAGATTTTTATTGGTCAAGGGGTCGGTTATTTGGGAAATGCAGCAACCAATGTTGCCTACCCGTTTTCTACCATCTGCCTTGCCATTGCACTACTGGTCGGAATTGGCAGTGCTTCCCATGTTTCCCTCTGTCTTGGACGCAAAGAGCCGAAAGCTGCCGCCAAAGCAGCGGGAAATGGTATTGTTCTGATGGGAATTTTCGGAATTATTTATTTGCTGGTTGGAGAAACTTTTCTGTCTTTGCTCCTAAAGGCATTTGGGGCAACGACAGATGTATTTCCATATGCAAAGCAGTATGCCAGCATAACATTGATTGGAATGCCGTTTCTCATTGTAACGAATGGTATGAGCAATTTGATTCGAGCAGATGGAAAACCAAAGTATTCAATGGTCTGCATGGTTGTGGGAGCTATTATCAATACCATTCTTGACCCCATTTTTATTTTTGTTTGCGATTGGGGAATTGCCGGCGCAGCTTGGGCAACAGTTATTGGGCAAATTTTTTCCTTCATACTCGCACTCCGTTATCTATGGCGTTTCCAAACAATCCATTTTGAAAAAGAGTCGTTTTTATTGGACATCAAAGAAAGCATGAAAATTTGCAGCATGGGAATCAGCAGCAGCTCAAACCAGATTGCAGTTACCGTGATTCAAATCATTCAGTACAATTCGTTGACTTATTACGGCGCATTATCAAAATATGGAACAGATATTCCCTTAGCTGCTTGCGGAATCGTTATGAAAACAAATGCCATAATCCTTGCGATTGTTGTAGGAATCTCGCAGGGAACACAGCCGATTATCGGCTTCAACTATGGAGCAGGGCAATACCATCGTGTACGGGAGGCTTACCTGCTTGCGGTAAAATGGAACCTTGTTGTTTCCACTATTGCTTTCATCGCATTTCAATTTTTCCCGCAATCTATCATTTCGCTATTCGGAGATGGGGACGAGCTGTATTTTGAATTTGCTGTTTTGTTCATGCGTACCTATCTTTTCATGGTGTTGGTAAATGGTGTGCAGTTGCTTTCTTCCAGCTTTTTTACCGCAATAGGAAAATCGTTAAGAGGTGCTCTGTTGGCATTAACAAGGCAGACCTTTTTCTTGATTCCGCTTACACTGCTGCTCCCGCTTCGTTTCGGAATTATGGGAGTATTGCTTGCGGGACCTGTTGCTGATTTTTCAGCGTTTGTGCTATCTGTTGTACTGGTGGGTATAGAATTAAAAAAACAAAAAAATGACATGTAAACAGCAAACACTTGTGAATGTCAAGCACTTTGTTGTTTCGGTTAGCATAGATAGTGCAAATTAAGATGGTATCTGAATAGAAAAATACAGTATGCTAAATATTTTACAAGGCTTGGAATCATGTTAAAAAGACATGATTTCAGGTCTTTTTATGTCTTGATACCTTTTTGATACTTTTTCTCTCAGAAAAAATAAGAAACTATTGTACCTACATTCGTGCCTATCTGGATTATCTGACAAATATTCTTCAAAAATCACCGGAAGATATATCCTGTTTATTTTGCCAACTATAATTTTACACTAATTTCCCGTTGGTACATTTCTACAAAAAATGGAAACTATTTTTGTGAAAGTAGTTTCTTGTGAGGAAAAGTGGAACATGTTACAATAATGGAAACGGAAATACAAAAAATAGTTTCCAAATAAAAAGCAGAGAAGGGGAGCAGACATGGAGTTACGGGAGACCATTTTAGAGGGGACGATTCAGGCATTTAATAAAAAGGGCTTGAAGTTTACGATGGATGACATCGCCGCCCTGCTTGGAATCAGTAAGAAAACGATTTATACCGTATTTCAGGATAAGAATACACTGGTGTCAGAGATGGTGGATTACTGTTTTGATTCCATCAAAGAGAGCGAGCAGAAAGTACTCTCGGATACTTCGCTTGATACGGTTGGGAAGATCCGGGCGATTTTGGGAGTGCTCCCGGAGGGTTATAAAGACATTGATTTTCGACAGCTTTACTTATTGAAAGATAAATATCCGAAAATTTATAAAAAAGTGGAGCAGCGGTTAGAGACAGGCTGGGAGACAACAATCGCCCTGATCCAGCAGGGAATTCATGAGGGCACGGTCCGGCCGATTCAGATTCCAATTTTGAAAACCATGATGGAGGCAACGCTTGAGCAGTTTTTCCAGAGAGATATTTTGATCACAAATCAGATCCCCTACAACGAAGCGTTAGAGGAAGTGGTCAATATACTGGTGGATGGAATTACAAGGTGACGATCGAGAAGAACCGTTACATCGGAAATATCCGCATGGGATTTAAAAATAAATAAAAGCAATAGAATTTTCAATGGAGAAAAAGGAGATTTTTACGATGAAAGCAAAGAGAAGTTTGAGCGGCAAAGAGAAATTTGCCTATGGAATCGGGGCAGTGGGAAAGGATATGGTCTATATGCTTTCCGCCAGTTATATTTCCATTTATTTTCTGGATGTTATGGGAATCAGTGCAGCAGCGATCGCAGTTCTTTTGATGGCAGCCCGCGTGTTTGATGCATTTAATGATCCGATCATGGGTGTGCTGGTCGCAAAGACAAAAACGAGATGGGGAAAATTCCGTCCGTGGCTGCTTGTCGGTACGGTCACAAATGCGGTTGTACTTTACCTGATGTTCACGATCCCACCGGAATTAAACGGTGCAGGGTTAGTGGTATATGCATCTGTTACCTACATTTTGTGGGGCATGACTTACACGATGATGGATATTCCATTCTGGAGTATGGTTCCGGCATTTACCGAGGCTGGAAAAGAGAGGGAGGGGCTGTCTGCATTTGCACGTTCCTGTGCAGGTGTCGGCTCCGCACTGGTATCGATCGTCACCGTCATGAGTGTTGCCGCACTTGGAAAAACATTCGGCGGAACGACAGACAATGAGATCAACCGTATCGGATACAGCAAATTTGCGCTGATCATTGCAGTGTTATTTGTGATTTTCATTCTCATCACCTGCCTGTGCATCAAAGAAAAATCAACGGTTGATATGAAGAGCGCTTCCATCGGGGAGATGTTTCGGGCGCTGATCCAGAACGATCAGGCAATGACGGTTGTAGTTGCAATTGTAATGATCAATACGGCTTTATATATCCCCAGCAGCTTGTTTACTTTTTCTTAAAATATGATTTCAGTCCAAGTACTTATCAGGGAGATTTTACACTGTTTAATATGGTTGGAGGCGGATGCCAGATTTTGGCGATGATGATCCTGTTTCCGGTGCTCCGCAGATTCATGGACACGATTCAAATTTTCTACACCTGTTTTGGAATGGCAGTGACTGGGTATATCCTGATCATTATCATTTCCGCAACCGGAACAAGTTCTGTTGTATGGCTGTTTATCCCAGCGGCACTGATCATGTCTGCAGTCGGTGTGTTGAATGTAATTATTACCATCTTTTTAGCAAACACGGTAGATTACGGTGAATTTAAAAATAATCGGAGAGACGAATCTGTCATTTTTTCCATGCAGACATTTGTTGTAAAGCTTGCATCAGGAATCGCCGGATTTTTATCTTCAATGGTATTATTTGTGTTCCATATCAGTTCAAACAAAGAGGCGGTTGTGACAGAACCGATCGCAGCATCTTCCCGGATGGGACTGCGTTTATCCATGACGATCATTCCGATTGTCGTGTTGGTGATCGGATTTATCGTATTTAAGAAACGTTATATTCTGACAGACCAGAAGTTAGCAGAGATTTCCACAGAGTTAGAGAAAAAACATCAGAATTAAAAGAGGATAAAATCATGATTCCTCTGCTCATTTTTTTTGTGGATAATATTATGCGTACATGATTTCGAGAACTCAAAATTTGTAATTGCATAAGTGAAAAACTGATGATATTGTGGAGATAGAACGATAGCGATATTGCAAAATGAAGAAACATGTGCAGATAAATATAGCAAGTTGCTAATAGAAAGGGGAAAATATGGTATTAGAAAATAAGCTTAATATCACAGACTCCACAGAACTAGCAAGGATGGAAGAAAAAATAAGTAAGAAAAAAGCAGTGAAGCTATTAGAAGCCGTTACAGAAAATCCATATAATTTTACGAACTCCCATAAGAGAAAGGACTAATAAGATGAGATTACAAGATATTCTGAATATGGCGAGAAACTATTTGGAAATAGGCGTAATTCTTGCCGTAGTTATGGTTTTATTCATAGTAATAGGCTATGTGATTATTTATAAAAAAATATATAAAGGACAAAAACGTATTGATTTTAAAAAAGCATTCTGGTGGTTTGCCCTTGTATTTTACTTGTTTGTCGTGATTTCGGTAACGTTATTTAGTCGTAACAGAGTTTGGAATAATGGGCAGGTTATTTCATTTTTTTATTCTTATAAGGAAGCGTGGATTACTGCATCGGAAACAGCATGGAGAAATATCATATTAAATATCTTGATGTTTGTACCACTCGGATTTTGGCTTCCACTCGGGAAGAAACGTTTTTGCTCATTTTGGAAAACAACTTTGGTTGGTTGCTTGTTGTCTGTAGGGATTGAAATTTTCCAATTAATATTATCGCTTGGATTGTTTGAGGTTGCTGATGTTTTTAATAATACATTGGGAACAATGATTGGCTATGGATTCTATAAGATTGTAGAAATTTTTATACAGTTATTTAAAAAAGAAAAAACGCAATTGTCTCGAGTAGCTGCTTGTCAGATACCATTGATTTTGACAATCTGCATATTTACTGGAATCTTTGTGGCTTATGAAAATCAGGAACTTGGAAATCTGTCCATAGAGTGTATCTCTCCATATGCAGAAGATACATTTGAAATTGTATCAGACGAAGAGTATAGCAGTGCTCAAGGAAAGGCGATGGTGTATAAAACAAATACATTGACGTTAGAAGAAACAGAAGCGTTTGCAAGTGCGTTTTTTGAAAATCTTGGCACAACATTAGATGAAACTCGAAACGATGCTTATGAAGAAAGTGTACTATACTGGGCGGAAAACAGTTACAGTATTAGTATTGACTATAAAGGTGGCTCATATAATTTTACAGACTTTGACACTTCTTATCCGGATGAGGGAGAAGAACAGCCAAAACCGGTAACAGATGCTACGGAAGAAGAAATAAGGGATGCTCTTGCGGTTTATGGAATTGAATTGCCGACAGAAGCGGTATTTATGAATAATACGGATGGTGTCTATCTATTTACAGTTGAAAGAGTTGAGATAGACGGGAATATTTACGATGGGAAACTGTTATGCGAATATTATGATAATGGCAAGTTTGCCAGTATAAGAAACAGTATCAAGAAATTCGATGAATACAAAGAATTTGATATTTGTTCAGAGCAGGAGGCTTATGAACAGATTTTATCAGGTGAATTTGTTGGTGCAATTAACGCAGGAACAAAAATCAATCTTGAACAAGTTTCCATAGAATATATGCTGGATACCAAAGGGTATTATCAACCAATATATAATTTTACTGTAGATGGTATGGAGGAAGAACAGAGCATTCAGATTCCAGCAATTAGGAAGTAACTTTAAGTTTTACAGATTCTATTAAAAGCAAAAATACACCAGTCTCCGAGAAATTTTTTCACAGGCTCGGATAGAATGCAGATATAGCAATAAAAGCCGGAATAAAGAGAAGAAGGATGCATTCTGGACAGGGGTAGCAGAAACAGAATTTATTGATACCTTTATTGATGACATTTTTAAGAAGAAAAAGTGAATCTGCAGATATGGAAGAGGATTGTAGAGTAGATGAAACAGGCATAGGGAATCACAGAACAGTTAAAGAAAATCAAAACAGCTAACTTGAAAAAGTAAATTCCAGTGCAGAAGTAAATTCCACACTCATTTAAAA
>ERZ773187.1702-NODE-1702-length-15871-cov-11.895169_pt1 | contig 15871 bp, 19 predicted proteins | sample MGYA00511242_ERZ773187 | MGnify/ENA primary metagenome ERZ773187 (study PRJEB29015, sample SAMEA2737744) | human gut metagenome | biome: human gut; feature: human-associated habitat; material: faeces | place: China | collected 2012 ... | reverse complement strand
CGGACGTTTCGCACCGAGGGCGGCCAGCACAATCAGCACCCGCCGCTGCAGCGGCGATGGGCGGCGGTGTTTCTCAGCGGCCATCGGCAGGCGGCTCCTGGTTTTCGAGGATCAGTCCGGCCAGAAGCCGAAGCTGTCTGCGATCCTCCTCACAGTCGCGCCCCGGCGCCCTCATTGATAATGCCAGTGAATACCAGAGCGCAATGGCGCCGCTGCAACTCCCCCTGTCAAAGGCAGCCGTGGTGGAAGAGTCATCCCGGGAAGAACTGCTGTGCCGGCTGAGCACGCGAAGGATGCTTTTGATTTCGTCAAGCAATTCGTCATAGGTGAGATTCAGTGTCGGCCCGGTACTGGACATGCTGCGCTCCTGGAATAATGAGTAACAGATTGCGATAAAATCATATCACGTATGATTCATTTGATATTAAGTTAATATCATATCAGAAGTGATTTCATGAATAATGATAAATATCACACTTAGTATGATTTTATGTGAGTGATTCAATTATCATATCCTTTGCGTGTTTCCCGCCGCGCAGATCCGGTTTCTGGCTAAATCGGATAACAGGGAGACGAACTTTGCACGAAGGGCATCGGGTGACATTTTCCAGAGAAAAAAAGGTCACTACCGCTTATTATTCATAAAATTTCTTATGGAACACGCAGAATATCTATGTTTGGAAAACTTCTAAAAAGTCTCTCATGGCAGGTGAGAGCTGAACTCCGACGGAGCCTGAAGTCGAACCGGGATTACAAAAAACTACGCTGGAACCCGGTGGAGAGAATACTTGTTTCCTGCTCCACCCATTACGTCCGGGCTATGCTAATTCTATGGTCCGCAGCCTTCGGGGCTGTTGGCGTGGTCGAATATTTTCGCCCTGTATTGCAACCTTTCGCTGTGCAGCATTTTAAGGGCATTACCAAGCTTTCAGACTGGATGTCTAATTTACTGGGTAGCCAGTTGACTATAATCGGTATTGTTTTTCCGCTGGTTGTGGGGCTTATAAGTGTTTTGTTTCAAAAGAAATCAGCAAGGATCCATATTCAGTCCGCGTATCAACTTCATTCCGGATATATGTTTGCGGGCCTGAGTGGTCTTTTACTGGCTGCATTTATCGTGTTGGGCGGTATGACGTTATCTATAGGTGACGGATATCTTAATACTTCTTTCGCCGTAACAGCTTTTGTGTGGATGCTTTTCAATATTACTCTGTCTATCTGGTTCTTCGTCTCGAGTCTGAATGTCCTGGATGAGAGCAAGCGCGATCGACTAATGAATAAGTTTTTTTTGTCTCAGATAGTGGATGACTATATTCAAAAAGCATATATTCTTGCTTGGCTCCGATATCCGGGGGTAAATATAGGTGAGGATTACCTCGGTAATATTAAAATACTGCCTTACTCAATCTCAGAGAAAGACGACATGCTTCATGTCAAATCTAATATCAGTAAAGGTGATGTTGTTATAGATATTTATATAAGGCCACTTTTATTTCTGCTAAGAAGGCTAGAGGCGGTAGATGGGCAGGATGCGGAAATTATCATTTTGCCCTCCTTTGGTGTTCGTTCTGGTGAACTAACTTTATTGTCATCGAGAAATGTCAAGCCTGTTTCAGGATTGTGGCGGTGGTTATTTAGCCGTTGTATTGTAACAGGGCGCCCTAAGAACAAAAGGGATCTGGATGATATTACTTTTGATTTCTTTGGTGAGGCTTACGATGCGCTTAACGATAAAAATATTAGCGTCTTCAGAACAGGGATTGAACGATTAACAGATACCTATACCTCTATCAAAAGAAGTTATAACTACGGGGTTGATAAAAATTATCTGGATGAAGTAAAAGAATCAGGTTTTAGCCATACTTTCAGCGATTCATTCCATTATGAATTGAGAAAGTTTTTTCGTGAATCCGTAAAATCAACGGAATATTCAGGCGAATATTTCCGTGAATCGATGGCCATTCCATTGCATGTGTACAGAAAAACACAGAGCACTCATTTTACCGATTTCAGACAATTTTTACTCTCGCTTTTCAGAGTATGGCATGTGTTAAACGAGTGGAAAGCAGGACAGGGTGTCACCCTCTCGGCCAGCCAGGAGCAAACTCATCAAGAACTTGTACGCCATTTTATTGGCCTGTGGGAGGGCTGGAGTATGAGCTCGATCATTGGCAAACCAGGGAGCGAAGATTCTACTGGGCGCCTGATGTATCATCTGCATAACACCGCCAGGCTGCTTATTCCGTCAGTGGTTGCAGATAATGCTTCTTCCGTACGATATGCTCACGACGTTCTCTGTCTCTGGTTTAACCAGAGCCGGTTTCCACGGCACTGGGAGGAAGAGTACCACTGGCACAGTTTCTTCCTGACTCCGGATTATCTGTCTCTGGATGAAACAGACTCGCAGTGGGCAATGTTACTCAGGGGGCGTCCATATAAAAAAGATGCGGCCTTATCCATTATGTTTGCAAATGCCTTGTCTGATTTACGCCTGTTAATGGCAGGTTATCTCATTGCGCATTTTGAACCCCAAGAAAAGATAGATTTAGCTGATCTTGTTAACCATATCATTACGTCTGAATTATATGAAGAAAGAGACACTCATGATACGCTGACACCTGCGTTCAGACGTTCTGTCGATATCATTGATATGATACTGAGAATTGAGCACTGTAATCTTCATGCGAATACAAACTGGTACAGCGGGCTATCAGAAACCATTGAGGTTATGAACTCATATAATGAAAGGCCTTACATTCCGGGGCGTACGTATACAGGAGTACATGAGGATTTAGGGAGCCTCTACGGAGCATTTTCCTTGCTGGCTATAAAGCTCGCCAGACCTGCTGAGCAGGTTACGCAGCGTGCTAATGACGCCCTTGCGGGAGGGTTGTTTTCCTATTTCAGTAAAGTGAGAATAATTTCTGTTCTTGAACGGCTGAAACGTGATCCTTCAGTCCCTTATGAAGGCTATATCATTTCAGACGCGGATTATGCAACGAACGTGGTTTTCTTTAATGACGTTCTGGATAAATACATTGAGGTCTTCAGTCGCAGCAAAGTGGCAGATATCGTTGCTGCCGAAGTAGATCTTGAACGTCTCAGGAATACCGACACTCGTCTGACAAAAGAACTTCCTGGGGTATTGTCTGAAGATACTCTGCTTAACTACTTCACTTTTTCTCAAAATTCAGAATGCGATCGCAACTGGCTGGTGAGATACATTCCTGTGAGTGTTCCCAAAGATTATGTTGCCAGAGAACTTAATAGTAATTTCTACGGAGATTTTCCGTCTGTATCAGATGTTAGGACAAATATTTACCACAGACTGCATAATTTACTGTGGCAATCACAGGCTAAATTAACGATGAAGGTCAAAAACCTCGAAACACTGTTAATGAAAGTCGCGCAACGGTCCGCCGATCAGCAGTATTACATACTGGTGAGCTATGGTTCCCGCTTTAGCGAAGAACTGAGGGAACTGGTTTATCAGCCGGAAAGGCATGACGCGTTTAGCATACAGGTTGATGTTTCAGCCAGAGGTAGCCGCACTCTGCCCTTCAGGATCAATAACTGTCTTATTTACCTTGTCCTCAATTCCGAACAGGAATTTTCGGTTATGGTCAGCGCGGAATCCTTCGGTGAACTCAGGCTGTTCAGGTACCCGGATGGAACCCTTTTTAACACCTTCTACAGCAGTAGTGACAATCCACTTGAAGGCGTGATGACAACGCTCTGGGAAATGGAGATGGAAATCACTGGTCCACTGGTGGCCCGGTTTGAACATCGCTGAGCAAAATTAAGGTGACCCCGGATGGGGTCGCTGTTAAATTGCTTTGTTGTTAATAATTAATTCAAATTGCGATACTTATAGCAATAATCTACTCATAACAACAATTCACTGTTTTTTGTGCTTATTCTGCAATAATCGTTCTCTTCCACTCCTGAGATCCGAAAAAAGGTTGTTCCGGATCTTACGGAAACGCCCCGGCGCGCAGCGGCACGAAAATACAAGATATGCCACTCCGTCAGCTGCTTTTTCTTCTATATATTGTGTTATCTCCCCTCACCTGTACCCGATAAGAAGGGGCCGAAAAGAGCGCTTCGCTTATTCTCTGACCGTGTTACACTTCCGGTAAGTTGCGGATAGCCAGAAAATCGGATCTGACCGGAACGGCCATCCGGTAATTTAATGGAGTGGTTATATGGCTGCTTATTATTATTCTGGTGATATTCACGACAGGAAAAATAAGCAGGGGAATATTCAGGTGAGTGACTGCACAGGTGATTATCCTTCGCGTCATCATTACTCTGAGTGACTATTGAACCAGATACTATTTTTGAGGCGAGGTATGGGGAAACCAACATTTAGATCATTTTACGATGTGGTCCGGGAGCTTGAGGATGTATATGGCCATCAAGAGCTGTGGCTTTACTCTGGCCTTAATGAGGACTGCCCAGTCGAGACAGCCCGCCGGCGTCAGGAATGGCGATCTCCAAAAATTCTCAAACGAAACGGCAGAATGGTGGCAGAACAATCAGGCCAGCCTGATTTCTGGGTGCTCACCGGTGATTACCATCTGCCGCAGTATGAACACAGCTGTCCGCCGTGGAAAGCCTGCCTCATCGATAAGATTTTTAAAACGAATGGTTTACTGTTCTGGTGATGGCTTCACAAGGCTTGCAGGCGGAATTCTCAGTTAAGGAAGGATTATGTGTGATTTATGCAGGGCGGACGGGAATTACTTCCATACGCCGGAATGCGTGTATGACCAGCTGGTCAGCGAGTACCCCGTGATGTGGCTGCGGGACTCGACCCGGATCGGCGCCTGCTACACCCTCCGCGAACTGCTGTCGCCGGAAGGGATGGTGCTGGCCATACAGAACGCACCTCCCGTGACGGGATGGCGGCTGCGCATGCGGTATAACGAGGCCATAGATGAAGAGATCGACCCGCAGCGCGGGGACTGTACCGAGCTGGCCTCCAGGGCTGACGCCCTGCTGGCCTTTGAGCCGTTCCGTGAAGACGCTGCGTCAGTATGACCGGCGGGATTTTTCAGTAAGGGAGCAAATATGGCTGACTGGTTTATCGCGACCGAAGGCGTGAAGGTGGTGAAGGACAGCGCCAGCCTGTGGCCGCAGATCATTACGGCGGTTTCATCTGCAGGTGCTGCATTCGGTGGTGTGTGGTACGGGCAGCGGCTGATAACCCAGCGGGAGAAGGAAGCAGCAGCGACAAAGCGAGAATCTGAGCTTTATTTTATTTCCACTCAGCTGGTATTTCGCCTCGAACGATTTGCCCAGGGATGCGCGGAGGTGGTTAATGATGAAGGGTTTGAAGATGATAAAGGGTACACACGTACTGGTATTAGCGCTGAGCCATTCTCAACAGAGGATATTGACGGTGACTGGCGGGTACTACCCAGCAGGATTCTTTACCGTATTCGTGAACTGTCAGTGCTGATCCCAGAAGCCAGCCGTTATATCAGTATTGTCAGTGACTATGATAATCCTCCCGACTGGCAGATGACCTTTAAAGAACGCCGTTATCAGTATTCACGTCTGGGTCTGCGTGCCATGATACTGGCCAGGCGACTGAGGCGACTTAATGCCATGCCTTCATCACACCTTGATAATAACAGCCCCTGGTCAGTACAGAACGTCTTATGGGCTGAGTGGCGAAAACAACGAAAGTCCAGAGCACGACAAGCTCGTGAGGTTCCTGACTATGATTTGTAAGGAAATTAGGGTGATACCAAGATATATGAACGGACCATGCGCAAACGAAGCCGCCAATGACATTATTTCCCTGCTGAAACTGTGTCAGCAATTGCAGTCTGAAAAGGACGGCAGGGAACGTCCTGCGCCCGGGACATATTCCCGCGATGAGGATGCGTTTGCCGATCGTATCCGTACAGCGTGCGGACATGCCCAGCAGCTGCGCCGGCTGCTGCCGGTGATGACGACGCTGAGCGCCATCGGCGCCGGGATGGAACGCCGGGGTGAAATCAGTCTGCTCCCGGGCGAAGATTACGCGCAGAAAGCACTGGCACGACTTACAGAGCAATACCTGTCCGGCAGGGACAACAAGCAATGATGCCGGCAATACCCGGCCAGGGTGTCTCATTTTCGGCCGCGCAGCTGCCGGTGGCCATCGACTACCCTGCCGCACTGGCCCTGCGCCAGATGGCCCTCGTTCAGGACGAACTGCCGAAATATCTGCTGGCGCCGGAAGTGAGCGCCCTGCTCCACTATGTGCCTGATCTGCACCGCAAGATGCTGCTGGCCACCCTCTGGAACACCGGCGCCCGTATTAACGAGGCGCTGGCGCTGACCCGGAGTGATTTTTCCCTGGTGCCACCCTACCCTTTCGTGCAGCTGGCCACACTCAAACAAAGGACTGAAAAAGCCGCCAGAACGGCAGGCCGGGCACCCGCCGGCAGTCAGGCTCACCGGCTGGTACCGCTTTCCGATGCGAGCTATGTCAGCCAGCTGGAAATGATGGTGGCCACGCTGAAAATACCTCTTGAACGACGTAACAAGCGAAGCGGCAGAACCGAGAAGGCGCGCATCTGGGAAATTACCGACCGGACGGTCCGCACCTGGCTCAGCGAAGCGGTTGAAGCAGCAGCGGCTGACGGGGTGACGTTCTCCGTGCCGGTGACACCGCACACATTCCGCCACAGCTATGCCATGCACATGCTGTATGCCGGTATTCCTCTCAAGGTGCTTCAGAGTTTAATGGGGCATAAGAGCATCAGCTCGACGGAGGTGTACACGAAAGTGTTTGCGCTGGATGTGGCGGCGCGTCACCGCGTGCAGTTCCAGATGCCGGAGACTGAAGCTGTGTCATTACTTAAAGGAACCATTTAACTTCTCTGTAAGCTATGAGGACCTGCATGATATTGGAAAGGCCGCTAATGCGGCCTAAGTCATACTTCACACATCATACTTATGATGTAATATCGTTCTTACTCGCCAGTTTTCTGAAAGTAAAGTTCAAGGGCTTCTCTGACTATTGCACTGACGTTTTTAGGATCTTTCCCGTTACGCTTGTTCCGCAGTGCTATATCTTCGACCTTCACTAACATAGACTCCCCTAATGAGATTGTCGTGCGGCACTGTTTTTCAGGTTCCGGTTTTTCTGGTGCTCCGTAGGGTTTATCGGCAAGGCGCTGCGCGAGGGCTTCAGCTTGTTCTGCTGTGACACCTGTTCTGCTTGTCGCTTGCTGGCTCGGCTTTTTAACCATTATGCGAATACCTCTTTCATTAGCTGCATAATTTCTGCTTTAGCCGCTTCATTATTCGTTTCTACGACACCCGTTCCATTGCTCATGCAATCTCGATAGACCTTGCGGAAACAGATTACTGTTTGCAGCGTTTCAATAGTTGGAAACTCTTCAAGGTATTCCAGAAACTCCTTCCGCTCATTTCCTCTTAGCACTGGGTTTGTTGTGGCCATGCTTTGTAAGCAATAGACCTTCAGTTCAGGGTTGAGATCACGCATAGCTTCAATCTGCTGAGCAAGTTCCGTCAATGTATCAAGGTCGGGCTGTGAGCATTGTAATGGTGCAATGATCTGATGTGCGACTACTCCACTAGTAATGAACTCTCTTGAGTTTCTGCCTGCCACATCCACGATTACATGATCATACTTTTCGTCTAATGCTCGAAGGGTTTGTGTCAGATTATCGAATTTTTCGATGAGCGTGAAAGTTGGCTCTATCCCCGATGCTTCACGCTCAGCATGGTGCTTAGCGGCCGTCCGTTGTAAGTCTCCATTTAACAGGCATACGTCTTGGCCCTCATGGGCTAGAGCTATTGCTAAGTTTGATGCCGTTGTAGTTTTACCTGAACCGCCTTTGTTTCCACCTACGACAGTAATCATTTCTGCCTCATAAATATGATGTGTGAAGTATGATTTATTTTGTCACATACGTAGTTATAGTCAACAACTGTAATCAAAAATATGAAGTATGAAGTGTGAGATATGATTTATTTTTTAATAAATCATAAATATTACTTGTGTTTTAATATTTCATACTTATGATTTAATACTCAATCTGAGTGCTTAGGCACTTAAGTTCAATCATTTTTCTCAATTTGAGTATTAAGGGGTTCAGGATGAAAGTGTATTGTGATGATGGTTCTACAACTGTAAAACTTGCATGGCTCCACAATAAGAAACTTTATAAGTCATTGTCATCTAACTCTTTTCGTCAGGGTTGGAAGGTGGAAGGTATGGGCGTACGTCAGACCTTCAACTATGAGCTTGAAGGTAAAAAATACACCTATGACGAAGTCAGCAATGAATCCATTCTTACTACTCATATTGAGTATCAATATACCGATGTAAACGTTCTGGCGGTTCACCATGCACTTCTGAACAGCGGGCTGAAACCTCAGCCTGTCTCACTGACTGTTACTTTGCCTATCAGTGAGTTCTACACAAGGGATTGTCAGAAGAATGAGCTGAATATTCAGAGGAAAATCGACAACCTGATGCGTCCAGTCAAGTTGAACAAAGGCGAGGTGTTTACCATCGAGCACGTCGAAGTCATGCCAGAATCCTTGCCTGCCGTATTTGAACGTCTGGTGAAAGACAATGTAGGGCAGTTCGAAAAGTCTCTGGTGATTGACCTCGGAGGTACAACTCTCGACGTTGGCGTTATCGTTGGCCAGTTCGACTCTGTCAGCGCGATACACGGAAATTCTGATATCGGCGTATCGCTGGTAACGAACGCTGCACTCACGGCGTTAAAAATGGCTTCCAGCAACACGAGTGCTATGGTCGCCGATGAACTTATCAAACAGCGTACAAACGCTGACTTCGTCCGGCAGGTTATCAACGACGAAAGCAAGACGGCACTGGTGTTGGATACCATCGATAGCGCGATCGCTACACTGGGTGCCCAGGTTGTCGATGACTTGGCTGGGTTTAGGGACGTTAACCGCGTTTATATTGTTGGTGGCGGTGCGCCACTGATCGAGGATGCTGTTAAAGCAGCATGGCAACATCTGGGCTCGAAGGTTGTCATGATGGATTCACCGCAAACATCACTCGTAGAAGCCATCGCTGCATTTAAAGGGGAATAGGACTGTGAGCGAGGAACGGAAGAAGTTTACTGTTTATCTTCATCCGGACCAGGTGGCGGACAATGTGTCTTTAGACATTATTGATTCTGTCCCACGGAACGATAGAGGAGATTTATATAGGAGAGCGCTTATTTCCGGCTTAGCACTTCACCACCTCGACCCGCGGCTTCCTGGCTTACTTGCGCTGTTGTTGGATAAGAGTTTCACGGCGGATAGCCTGGTAGGTTTAATCAGTCAGACAACGGGATGGAAGCCATCCCAGGCCAATATCCGTGATGTGCTTGCAGAACTGGGCGCAGGAAATTTTGATTCTGCAATCAAGCCTGAAATTGCTGAAGATGATGAGCAGCGTCGACTGGAAGAGGCCCGGGTCAAAATGAAAGGCCTCTTCTGATACTCAAATTGAGGCTTTGGGGATATCGGACCACCTGGTCGTGTATGCCGGAGAAAGCATCTCTCTTTTCATTTGCCATTCTGGTGCAATTCCGCGGCCAGCAAACCATACCCTCCCGAGCCCTGAATGGTTTATGCCATCCAGGGCTTTCATAAGCTCCTCGCTTCGTTCCTGCGGCTTAACGTCATCGAAAAGATTTAACTGTGCTACTCCCGTAGGGGTGAAGTCATTCAGCATTACGCCAGCCTTTGCATATCTATGCCCGTCGATCCAGATACGATCCAGGGCCTTTACTGAGGCGTTAATGATGTCCCGGGTGTCACGGGTAGGCACAAGAAGTTTTTCACTGGCCACGTTGCTGTAATACGCTTCGTTGACTGCGAAAGGGGAGGTTTTGATAAAGACCGATATGTGCCGGCAGAACTGATGCTCTCCCCGCAGTTTTTCAGCCGCGCGTTCGGCATACTGGCAGATAGCCTGCCGCAACGCTTCGTAAGTGGTGATGCGCTCCCCGAATGATCGGCTGCAGACAATCTGCTGCTTCGCGGGCGGTACATCTTCAAGAGATATACAGGCCTCACCGTTCAGCTCGCGTACGGTTCGCTCCAGCACTACGGTAAAGTTTTTGCGTACAAAGGCAGGATTCATGCGCGCCAGCTGTAGCGCAGTCGTCACGCCGTATGTATTCAGCTTTTTGCCTATGCGGCGACCAACCCCCCAGATTTCCTCTACTGGCTGCAGTGAGAGCAGTTTCTCCGTCCTACGAAGATTGTCAGTAGTCAGGGCCAGCACGCCCCCAAATTGCGGCCACTCTTTTGAAGCCCATTGCGCTGATTTTGCTAAAGTTTTTGTTGGCCCCATCCCAACGCCAATTGTCAGTCCGGTTCCTCTTAGGACGTGCTCGCGCAGCTGCCGGCCGAAATCTTCAAAGTCGGTACAGCCATCGATGCCGCGAATGTCCAGGAACATCTCGTCGATGCTGTACTGCTCTACGCGGGGCGCCAGTTCTTCCAGATGTGCCATGACCCGGTTGCTCAGACTCGCGTAAAGCTCATAATTGCTGGAAAACGTAAGCACTTTCTCCGGGAACTGCATTGTCTTCAGCTGGAACCAGGGAATCCCCATTTTGATCCCAAGCTGTTTCGCTTCCTTCGATCTGGCTATTACACAACCATCATTATTGCTAAGAACGACCACCGGTTTATCACGTAAGTCAGGACGAAAGACCTTCTCACAACTCGCATAGAAGCTGTTCACATCTGCCAGGGCGAACATCAGTCATGTCCCCGGGTTTTATGTACAAAGGCAGTTACGACACCGAAAATTTGTAGCTGCTCAGGTTCTGGCCATAGAGTAGGGTAGGCTGGATTCATTGCCTGTAACCCTGGTCTCGGTTTCAACAATAATCTCTTAACAGTAAATTCACCTTCAATCTCAGCTATAACGATATCGCCGTGGTGTGCATTTTCGGCTTTATCAACAATCATCAGATCGCCAGAATGTAGCCCAATATCAGTCATGGAATTACCAATAGCTCGCACAAAATATGTCGAACTGGGTCGGGATATACAGTAATCGTTGAGGTCAAGTTCGGCTTCGACATAGTCCTGCGCCGGGGACGGGAACCCCGCCGGGCATCCCTCGCTATAAAGAGGGATTGGGATAATTTCCGGCTCGCAATCGACACGCAATAATTCAAACATAGGCACCTCCGAACTGTATTTATATACAGTATTATTACTTTATTGAGTGTACTTTCAAGTTTTTGCTTTGCCCATTTTTTAACTCTATGTTGCCTAAAGAAGTTCCCCGCCGTGCCTTTACTTTAGCCCGATCGCTTCAGATGCAAGGGTTCGCTCCGCCGCCATCCTCGCCCGGTCGCAGATTTTTACGCCTGATGCCGTTCTTCCCGTCGTTCTCCCGCTCAATATTCGCGGGAGAACCGTCCAGACCGTCATCGCTGTTTATCTGCGCTGCGGCCTCCGGTGTCGCCCCTGCATCTTCCGCTCGAAGTCGGGCTGTCGTGTCGGCACGGTGCAACTGGGTGCCGGATGCTTAGGACACAGCCATGTTCAGACTGACCTGTATTGAACTCAACAACGGCGAGTTTGCCGTGTATATCAACAACCATTATCTGTGGAGTGAGGATGCCTGCGGAGAACGACTTTACCTGGGGGAGGTGCTGGAGCAGCTTTCCCTGATGCCGGGTGTGGAAACCGGCACTATTCAAGAGGCAGTTCCGGAGGACGAAGAGTGGAACTGGAATGACATTGCCGATCGTGTGCTGCCGTCGCTATCTGCCTGCCGCGAGGGAGTAACCGTGGCAGATCACATCGCACGGCTACAGCAGTATCCGCAGGATGCGCTGTGTATGGGAACGTTCTGGCTGGCTGATGACTTTATGTCCCTCAATGACAGCCTGACAGAGGGGGAGATTGCTGAAGCCATGCGTGTCTGTTACCACAGCCATGATGCCTGCATCGGTTTTAACTGGGACACATTGCAGTTCGCTATCGACCACGTAAAGGGGGGCTAACGGAAAAAAGGACGCCACCGACCGGAGGCGTCCCAAAACATACCAGGCTTATGATCCTACAAAGTGGTGTACTGACACGCACTTATGGTCATTCTGTCATACACGGGAGGCTACTTCAGCTACCAGAATCAGTACCAAAGGATGTCGGTGCCCTCCGCCTTTCTGCCGCCAGCCGGCGGCGTGTTCAACGCCGTGCCTTCACGCTAACCCGGCCGCTGCGGTCGCAAGGGTTCACGTTGTCTCCGTCCTCACCCGTTCGCACCTTTCACGGTGCATTCAGCCCGTGAAAGGCTTGCGCTGCGGCTTGCGGCGTCGCCCCTGCGCCCTCCGCTCAGAGCCGGGTTTTTGTGGCGGCACGGCGCAACAGGGTGCCGCATATCAGAGAGGAGTGTGTCTATGTCCCGTTATATCCTGGGTGACTGCGTGCAGGTGATGTCCCGTTTTCCGGCACGTGCCGTTGATTTTATTCTTACCGATCCCCCGTATCTGGTTGGCTTTAAGGACCGTACCGGTCGCACTCTGGCCGGGGACAATTCGTCGGAATGGCTTCAGCCAGCGTGCCACGAAATGTACCGCGTACTCAAAAACGACAGTCTGATGGTGAGCTTTTACGCATGGAACCGCGCAGATCTGTTTCTCAATGCGTGGAAATCGGCCGGGTTCCGCGTTGTTGGCCATATCGTTTTTGCGAAGAGTTATGCCTCCAAATCAACGTTCGTGGGCTACACCCATGAGAACGCTTACCTGCTCGCGAAGGGGCGACCGCAAACCCCGGACCGCCCCATCCCGGACGTGATCCCCTGGAAATACACGGGCAACAGACACCATCCGACGGAGAAGCCGGTGCAGAGCCTGCGGCCACTGATTGAATCGCTCACGCGTCCGGGGGCCATTGTCCTTGACCCGTTCGCCGGTAGCGGCTCCACCTGCGTGGCCGCCGCCGAAGCCAGCCGCCGCTATATCGGGATCGAGATGCTTGAGCAGTACCACGCCGCCGGCGTTCGCCGTCTGGCACAGGTTGAACGGGCGAGAAGGATGCCGGCGGCCAATGACGGTACGTTTTACCCTGATTATCCGGAGGCGGCATGAACTACCCGGGCCTTGAATCCCTGCGCGCGGACGTGGCCGAGCTCAGCAATGCCATGTGTGACGTGCGGATGCTGCTGAACCGCCTCGAATCTCAGCACCGGCACGACGCGGCAACGCTGGCTGAACGTATGGCCGCCCAGACCCTGCGCCGGATCAACACCCTGCTTCTGGAAGCCTACCGCGAAGCCCTGGTGCTGGACGAAACCTTTCAGGGCTGACTGACCCTGCCGGGCTGATGCCCGGCCTGTAACCACTTACGAAAGAGATAAAAAAATGTACGGAACCCGCAAAGAACTTTGTGTACAGCTTGAAACCATGTTCACGTCTGACGAACCCCTGGTCCTGCTGGTCTGGACGGAAGAGGGGATTAGCGTGGCCTGCCGTGAAACCCAGCCAGAACCGGACGAGGCTGAAATCCGGGCGGTGATGAAGGCGCTTGGTGAAATGAAAATGACGCAATACCGCCAGGAGGGGGTAAATAATCTGACTGTCAGCGATCTCCTGACCCATCAGCGGGAAGCGGCAAACCGTCAGGTGAGTGTACCCGCAGCTTTACTTGCACGCGTCCTGCGCGACTATGAGTGTGAGCTGGAGCATCGCGCCGGAATGGCCTGGGAGGCCGGGCGGCCTGAACCCGATTCCGTAAAGGAAGCAAGGAATGACGTCTACGCACTGAAAGACGCGCTGGTAGCCTGAGAACGGCCGGGGGAGCGTCCCCGGCAACCGGTGACAATTCACAGCGAAAGAGGATGTCGTTAACTCCGCTTTTTATGCCGCGCTGGCGCGGCGGATGTGAGCGCCGTGCCTTCACTTTAGCCCGAACGCTGCAAATGCAAGGGTTCGCTCCGCCGCCATCCTCGCCCGGTCGCAGTGATTTAATGCTTCATGCCGTTCTTCCCGTCGTTCTCCCGCTCAATATTCGCGGGAGAACCGTCCAGACCGTCATCGCTGTTTATCTGCGCTGCGGCCTCCGGTGTCGCCCCTGCATTTTCCGCTCGATGTCGGGCTGTCGTGTCGGCACGGCGAAGACGTCGCCGCATTCAGAAGAGGAGAATATCATGACCATTGCTTACCGCTTTATGCACCGTCATACCCGAAACACGCTCGTAGCCCGCGGCTGGCCAGCCAACATGGATATCGATACAAGCCTGAATTACTCCAGAGGAGAAGGCGTTGCGTTCTATGGCCAGCTCGATGCTTTACAGTTGCAGCGTCTGTTACCTGAGATTGCACTGCGTGGTTTGATGTCCGATCAGGCAATGAAGGTGCTGCTGTCATTACTGGCAGGAAGTGAACTGATTGTCCGCCTTTATCGTAATTCGCTGGGGCATCGTAAGGCTCATGCCGGAACCATTTCGCTTGAATATGATAATTGCCCTGAGGCTATGTCCACGAAACATATCCTCTGTCTGCTGAAAGCCCTGCGTGACGAGATTAACCACGTCTGTAGCTGCGTGGCATCCGCCGGATACCGCCTGATGGAAGCCTTGCGCCCCGCCGCTGAACCGCTGGTATTTACCCGCCGAACCCGTAATTTCCTCCTGACAGTAACGGAAGTGGAGCAGGTGCAGGATGATGCGCAGTGGGATAATGAGACGCTCGACGCGCGTCTTAAAGCGGTACTCGACGGGAAGGAAACCTTTCGCCGTCTGCAAATCCGTCTGGAATGCAATGGCCGTACAGTCGGGCAGACCCACGTGCCTTATGCCCTTCGTCACCCTGACAGCCCATCCCGCGACTGGTTTGACAGACACTGGCTGCGGGATGTGGTCAGCAGCGCACGAACCGAGATTGACGCGATGATGAAATCCTTCTCCGGCATCCGGATTGCCGCCTGATTTTGGGCGGGGCAATGCGCCCCGCCTTATTGCGAAAAGGATGTCGCACGCTCCGCTTTACCGGCGCCCCCTCCACGATGTTACGGGGACGCAGGTGAAAACGTCCGTGCGGTCTGCGGCTAACGCCGTGCCTTCACTTTAGCCCGATCGCTTCAGATGCAAGGGTTCGCTCCGCCGCCATCCTCGCCCGGTCGCAGATTTTTACGCCTGATGCCGTTCTTCCCGTCGTTCTCCCGCTCAATATTCGCGGGAGAACCGTCCAGACCGTCATCGCTGTTTATCTGCGCTGCGGCCTCCGGTGTCGCCCCTGCATCTTCCGCTCGAAGTCGGGCTGTCGTGTCGGCACGGCGTAAGCCGGAACTCAGACGACACAGACACTGGAGGAGTTTTATGAACACTACCACCCCGGCGATTTATGTAGGTACATACCACAAATACAACTGCGGTAGCCTCTACGGTAAATGGTTTGACCTCACCGACTTTGATGATAAAGCAGAGTTTCTGGAAGCCTGCAACGAGCTGCACGCCAATGAATCCGACCCGGAACTCATGTTCCAGGACTGGGAAGGGATCCCGTCAGCATTTGCATCCGAATCTTCCGTTGACTGGAATTTCATTGAAGCCTACAAGCGCGCAGTAGAAGACGGTATGGATGCTGCATTTATTGCCTGGGTGGAATACTCCGGAGAGTGTGATTATGACGCCTTCGAGGATGCTTATTGCGGAGAAGCTGAGAGCGAAGAGGACTACGCCTGGACTATGGCAGAAGAGTGCGGCCTTCTCAATGACATTCCGGAATCGCTGCGTTGCTATTTCGATATGGGAGCCTGGGCGCGGGATTTGTTCCTGGATGGTCTGGTATTTCTGGATGGCTACGTGTTCAACGGTTGATGTCAGAGGCGGGGCAGGGCCCCGCCA
>ERZ773187.1699-NODE-1699-length-15881-cov-3.114811_pt1 | contig 15881 bp, 19 predicted proteins | sample MGYA00511242_ERZ773187 | MGnify/ENA primary metagenome ERZ773187 (study PRJEB29015, sample SAMEA2737744) | human gut metagenome | biome: human gut; feature: human-associated habitat; material: faeces | place: China | collected 2012 ... | reverse complement strand
AAAGATTTGAGAAATTCAATTGCCCATAACAATATCATTTTTGATACCAGATTTAGGAAAAACAACATTAATCTTTGTATTAATCGTTATATTACTGCCGAAACTAATATTAATAGTATAGATTTTAACTCTATACTTGATTATATAATTTTAATTGCATTTATAATGAAAACTTTAAAATGCAACAAAAAAGACATCCTATCATTTATTAACCAATTTGAAGATGCCTGTGAAAAATTTAGAAAATTAGTTCCTGCGAATATTTACAATCAAATTGTATATACTAATACAAGAAGTAAATTAAGAACTTTAAAAGAGTATTTATAAAGTTCTTGACTTCTTCTTTATTCTATGATATACTAAAGCATAGAATTGCGGCGATGTCTTCGGACTAAACCTAAGGGAGTTGGATGCGTCCGGCTTCCTTTTTAATTTATATCTTTATATTCGTTTTTTGGCTATTCTTTTGAATAGTCATTTTTTATCCCCATAATGGGGATTTTTTTATTTTCATAAAAAATTTTCCCCAAAATTCTACAAACTTTATAAACAGACAATAACTGTCTATTTATTTTACTAAAATTGTAATTGTAAAAACCACAAAAAAGCAATATTTATTTAGGGTTTGTGTAAATAGCCGGCCCATTTACGGGAAAAATGTCGTTTGTTTTACACCAAACACTATGCTAAACTAATCTGAAAGTGAGGTGGTATCTATTTGTGAGTATAATACACAACTTTTTCAAAAGATATATAAAGAATTAAATGACCAAATAGGTCTTGAGGCTACTCTCACAGTATATCGAATGTTTAGAGGCAGTCAAGTTAATTTTCCTCAAAGGCTATTGGATACCAAAAGTGTCAGACAACTTATTATACGCCGATATAACGGCAGTAATACCAAGGCTTTAGCCAAAGAATATGGATATTCTGAAAAGACTATTCAAAGAATATTAAGAGATTACAAGAAAGAAAACAAAATAAAGGAGTGATAGTATGGGATTTTTAGATAGCATCGGAAATGGTATAGGAAAAATAAAAGAAGATATGGCAAACAAAGCTGCTATGAATGCTCAAAGAAAAGCAGAAGCAGCAGCCTTAGACGCACAGTACAGAGCTTATGCAAATTCTAAGGCTCAGGAAATTGCAAACAATATTCTTCAATATGGCGATGACAGCAAGGGCGGTTTTTACGGTGGCATAGGTGTAGACAAAATTATGTCATTTACAAAAGAATTTTATGACAAGATTTTGTTACCTGCCAGCAGTGTTCAAAAGTCATATATTTCAATGTATCCTTACCTTGACAATAAAAAGTTGAAGTATTTTATAAGCCTATTTCCAAATTGTCAGGCAGAACAGAATTTATTTCACTTAATAGATAACAGAAAACAGGAATTTTTAGTAACTGACCAAAATTTCTACTTTAAAATTTGCCTTGACGAAAATCCAAACTACTTCGCTACAGGATATGTGCCTTGTGCAAACATAAATATGTTTTATCTTGAAAAGTGCAACAACTTCTACATTTTCAAATGTGACCAAGTGGATTTAGCCAGAATTGATGTTGTAGACAACAGGGAAGAAGATTTTATAACATTAAACAATTACTTCCAATGTATCGAAAAGCAGGATTTTGAAATTACTGACCAAGAAGTTAATGACTTAATCAGAGAAAAAATTGGTGAAAATATCTACAGCCAAATCAAAAAATATATGGTATATGATGACGAGCTTATGTTGTATTTTGCATGGGGTTTAGACTCCCTTACTGCCAAGGATTACATAGTTTGTACTACAAAACAGGTCATCATAATGGACAGAGAATTATTTGGTGCTACAGCTAATGTAAAACAGCTTTACTACGAAGACATAACAGCTATGAACACAGACCAAAATTCTAAATCAAGTGACTTAACTGGTATGCTTTTAGATACTGCCATTACTTCTCTTACTAACACTTGCGACCTTGTTATTCACTTTGCCGGTGGTATGCACAAAATAAATACACTTATTAAGCCAGAGGCTGAAAGAGTAGTTGCTATTTATCATCAATGCAGAAAAGAACAAAAACAGGCTGCAAGTCAACCTACTATTATACAGCAACAGCCTGATGTATTAGACCAAATACAGAAATTGGCTACATTAAAGGAAAATGGTATTCTCAGCGAAGAAGAGTTTAATCAAAAGAAAACTGAATTGTTGAGTAAACTATAAAAAATTCAAAATAAAGGAGAGATAATTATGGGAACTTTTTGTAGAAATTGTGGTAGAGCCTTAGCTGACGGCGAGGTTTGCCATTGTACAGACCCTGTTCAGACTGAAAATACAGCTACTGAACAAACAACTAACAATATTCCAACACAACCTAACCCACAGCAGGCACAGGGCAACACACAAATGCCTAATATGGGTGGTCAATTTAATCAGCAGATGCAGAATGGTCAGTTTAACCAGCAAATGCCTAATATGAACCAGTTCAATCCTCAGATGCAGAATGGTCAGTTTAATCATAATATGCAGAACCAGTTTAACCCTAATATGCAAAACCGCCAGTTTAATCCACATATGCCTAATATGAACGGAATGGGCAACACTTTTAACAATGGTTTTAACTCTGTTAAGGAAAGTGGCAATTTAAAGGGTATGATAAGTGCTGGTTTAGTCATACTAGGTCTTATAATTCTTATAATTAAATCTGCTTCATTTGGAAATACTTTATATACTATAGCATTTATTATTTCAGCTGTACATATTTATAAAAATCATAAAATGTACGGCGGTCAAATTAGTATTGTTCAGTATTTTAAATCTATGCTTACTGACAAAAGTAACACTCCTTTCTTACAAAATAAAGTATTTGCCTTTATTATAGCTATTTTACCTATTATGATTATCTTAGGTTTATTATTTGCCTCAATGCAGGCAGACCAAGCTGTAAATGACAGTATTAATTACTGGACTGATTATCTTGACAGTCTTTACTAATACAGTTAGTTAGGTGGTAATATAAATGGACGAAAATAAGATTTTTTGCACTAACTGTGGTTGTCCTATAGAGGACCAAAGTACAGGAGTTTGCCCTAATTGTGGCACTCCTATACTTCCTCCTCAAGACAACAACGGAAATTTTGACAATACATACAATGGCTATGATAACCAAAATATGTATTACGATATGCCAACAAACAACCCACAACCTAAGAAATCAAATGCCTTAGCTATTATTATTGCTATTGTAGTTATATTATGTGGTGGTTGTTTTGGGGCTATGTACACAGGTGTTATTGACGGTGCTAAATTTGGTATTGTAAACCAACAAAAAGCCCTTGAAAAGATAGACAAGTATATTAAAAACTCTGAATATGAAAAGGCTTGCAACTATGCCTTAGTAGTACAAAGAGCAAAGCCTAAAAACAGAGAATTATTGGAAGAACTTGTTGTCACTATAAACCCTGTAAACTCATTTAAAGCCTACAAAATGGTAGAAAATTACGCCAACAAAGTAGGGGAGAAAAACCTTGACGATACTGTAAAGAAATGGATTGAAATAGGCAAAACACCTGTGGAAATTCCTTACATAGAGCCAAACAGTGGCACTTATGTATATCCTCCTAATGTTCAAATGGAATTTGACGCTACTATATTAGGTAGAGGTATCTTCTATACTACTGACGGTAGTGAACCAACAGAGGAATCCAATCTTTACTACAATGGTGTTAAAATTGAAAATGATTGTCAGCTTAAATACTTTGTTATAAACGGAGTAGGGGAAAAATCTGAAGTGAAAACCATTGATTATGAAATTGATGGGGAATTACAGAAAAAGGTTGAAGATACATTATCCAAAGCTGAAAATACTTTAAAAGATGCTGTTGTCGGTAATGAAGTAGGACAATGTTTACAGGTCAGCAAAGATACTTTAGAACAGAAGATAGAATGGGCTAAGGAAAAGAAGTCTGAAACTTGTGCCGTATATGACGGAAATTTAATTTGTACAGAATTACAAGGAGCTATTGACGGACTTAATGAAAGTAAGTTGTCTGATGCAGACAGAACATCACTAAAATCAGCTGTAGAAAAAGCAAATACAGCATACAAATCTAACTCAAATAACAATGATGTTTATTCTGAATTAAGTACATTAAAAACCGTTATTGATGATGCCAATACATTATTGGACAAAAGAAATGCTACTCAGGACGAATTAAATGCTAAAGCAAGAGCCGTTGGCTCTGCCGTTGATAAATTTAATTCTGCCGTTGAACTTATAAAACTTGATGCTAAATATCAGAAATTTGTCGGTTCTTATGTTTATAGCACAGGTAACGGTGGTGGTGATAAGGAAAACAAGTACATTTACTTAACCATTGATAAAGTTTATAAGGGCAAAATTTATGGCAATTTCACTTTTAACCGTCTTACATACACAAGTGGTTATTATAGTAACGACACTGGTTATTCTGTTTTAGGCGATGATGCTACATGGGAAGAAAGATGGTCTAATGAAAACTATTTCAATAATATTGCTATAAATAATGGAAAATTCACATTTGATATTTCCGGAACTTGTAGCTACAGTAGTGGTTATCAAGAAACATACACAAGTAATGTTACTGTTGATTTAACCGGTTCTAATCCTACCGTTACATTATCTAATATTGGTAATGGCGAATCCTATAGTATACAGTTAGACCGAGATTATTAATAAAAATTTTATAATGTATGCCTCCAAGTGCATTTTTACTCCTACCAACTTTGGTAGGAGTTTTTCTTTTAATAATTTTTAAAATATTTTCTAATTATTTCCTAATCCTATATTATTTTTAAATTAATGTTGCTGGGTTATTATATCCTTGTAAACAAAACAAAGTAATAATTTAAGGAGGTAATCCATTATGAAGAAAAATTTATTAATTGCAATTTCAGTTCTTACTTTAGTTTGTGGTGTATGCTCTGTAGGTGCAGCAACACCAAGTGACACAACAGCCTCTGGTTCTGCTGTTACAGTAGAAAACAAACACAAAGACGGCGAAAGACAAAAAGGTGATATGGCAAAGGTTACATCTGTAACATCTGATACTATTACAGTAACTAAGGCAGAAAAGCCTGAAAGACCTGACAATGCTACAGATGATACTAACAGACCTGAACCTCCAGCTAAGGCTGACGGAGACACTACTACTCCTCCTGAAAAGCCTAGTGGCGAAAAGGGCGAAAAGCCTGAAATGAAGTTCTCATCAGAAACTACAACTATTGACCTTTCTTCTGTAAAGATTTATAAGATGGGCGAAAATCATCAGAAAACAGAATGTACTTATTCTGACATAAGTGCTGATGATGTAGTAACTATCGTTTACGCAGAAGACGGAACAACTGTAAGCGAAATAGTTATAAATAAAGCACCAAAGACTGAAAAGACTTCAACAACTGAAGCATAAAACACATTTGCAAAAGTATTAAAAGCATTAAGTAAAACCCAATAAAACTCCCTTTATATAGCCCCTGTATGACCGCCCTCATACAGGGGTGTTTTTATAGATTTAGCCAATGACTTTAATGTATTAAAGCCCAATAAGTTATAGTCTACTATGTACATAAAATATATAGCCTCTAAATATTGTGTAGTAAAATGTCATAAATTTACAAATATTCTTGCATTTTTATTTTTCATTTGCTATAATACAACTGATATATCAGTTGTATATCATTTTCTATACTTGCAAGGACACCAAGTATAGAAAAAAAAATAAAGGCGGTATTTTATGGACAAATTTAAAGATAATAGCGAGATTGTATATGAAATTATTAAAAAGGAAATTATTGACGCTACAAGGAAGCCCGGCGATATTTTTAATGAAAAAGAATTTGCCGCTAATATGGGTATAAGCAGAACCCCTGTAAGAGAGGCTGTTTTAAGGCTTTCCAATGAAGGTCTTTTGGTAGTTATGCCTAGACGAGGTACTTTTGTTTCCCATATATCTATGGCTGATGTAAGGGATATGTATCAAGTCAGAAAAATCCTTGAACCACAAATTGCATCTATAGCTGCACAAAAATGTGACAAAGACATTGTAAAACAATGGAGAAACTTTTTTAAAGAGGAAAAAACCACAGGAAAGTCCCATTCAAAGGACTGTATACACCCAGGAAACAAAACCCTTGATGTGTATTCGGACTCTGATGCTCTTTTTCACATTTTTATTGCAGAATGTACAGGCAACAAACTTCTTATAAGTCAGGTTGAAGAACTTATGACATTAACACAGCGAATAAGATGTCTGTCAAATGCTGTAAGGGAGGACAGATTTTTAAGTGCTGTTGCAGAACATATAGCAATAACCAAAGCACTTACTGCCTCTGACAGCGACGGTGCAGCAAAGGCTATGCTTGTCCATTTGGAAAATTCTGAAAAAGGATATTCTGGAATTACACAACTGGACTTTACGATTTAAAACAACGGAGGAATGAAAAATGGAACTAGCGATAATTACAGCACAGCAGGTTGGAGTATTATTCCTGCTTATATTGGCTGGCTTTATATGTGTAAAATCAGGTGCAGTAAAAGCTGATAGCAAAAAAGCCTTTTCTGACTTACTTATATATTTTGTAGTGCCAGCTATGATTATTAACTCCTATATAACAGAATATAACAGCGAAAAACCTTATTTCAGCTTTTAAACTAAGTGCTATACTTTTAATTTTAGGGCTTGTAATAACTATGGTTTTAGGGCTTAAATTAAAGAACAAAAACGCACCTATTATAAAATTTTCCTGCATATTCTCAAATGCAGCTTACATGGGTTTTCCCCTTATTCAAGCCGTATTCGGAAATGATGGGCTTTTATATGCCAGTGCCTTTTTAACTATTTACAACATTCTTATGTGGACTGTCGGCTATGCTATGGTAAGCAGAAAAGCCGATTTTAAGGCTGTTGTAAAAACTATAGTTACAACCCCTGTTATTATTTCTGTTATTATTGGTATATTAATATTTATACTTCGTATTCCTGTACCTAATGTTATACACCAAGCCTTTAGTACAGCTGGAAGTATGAACACACCTCTTTCAATGTTTATAACAGGCATGATGATTGCCGGCAGTACATTTGAAAGAATATTTAAAAATAAACTTCTTATATTTACTATTGCTGTACGAATGTTTTTAATACCCGCTTTATGTTTAGGACTTTTTGCACTATTAGGCATAAAGGGTATTGTTGCCGATATAGTTCTTCTCTTAGAGGCTTGCCCTTGTGCCGCAATTACATCTGTTTTTGCCGTTCAATTTGGCTATGATGAAGATATAGCAGCTGGTTCAGTAGTAATTACGACAGTTTTAAGCATTATTACTTTGCCTATATTTGCTTATCTGATAACTTCAGTAATATAAAATTATTTATTATTAACCCAAAGGAGTTTTGTATATGAATAACGGAGAAAAAATTTATATAGATTGTAAAGATGATTTATTTGCTATTCAAAAAGCTATAGACAATCTTCCAGCAGAAGGTGGAACTATTATTATACCAAAGGGAGAATGGTTGACAGGGCCTATACATCTAAAAAACAATGTAGAACTTCATCTTGAAAAGGATAGTGTACTTAAATTTAGTCAGAATTTTTCAGACTATACACCTGCTGTTTTTACCCGTTGGGAGGGGGTAGAATGTTACAACTATTCACCTTTTATTTATGCTCTTAACTGCGAAAACATCTCCATTACAGGAAAAGGCGTTCTTGACGGTCAGGGCCCAGCTTGGTGGCATTGGAAACAACTTCAGGGTAATGCTGCTGACAGACTTTGCAAAGCTCAAAGCCAAAATATACCTGTAGAAAAAAGAGTGTTTGCTACTGAGGAAGATGCTCTCAGACCATCTTTTATACAATTTATAGGCTGTAGAAATGTATTTTTTGAAGATTTTACAATTATCAATGGACCCCAATGGACAATTCATCCTGTTTACTGCGAAAATGTACAGGCTTTAAATCTTACTGTTAAAAGCTGTGGTCCAAATACTGATGGTTTTAATCCCGATTCTTGTAAAAATGTACTTATAGACAAATGTACATTTAATACTGGCGATGACTGCATCGCCATAAATTCCGGTCTTAATGAAGACGGCTGGAGGGTAAATCGTCCTTGCGTAAATGTAGAAATTAGAAATTGTACATTTTTAGGTGGTCACGCTGCCGTTGCTATAGGAAGTGGAATGTCCGGAGGTATTGAAACCATAAATGTTCATAACTGTGAAATAAAGAATACCGAAAGAGGCATAAGACTTAAATCTATGAGAGGCAGAGGTGGTTATATTAAAAATGTTGACTTTAGTAATATAACTATGAACAATGTTGAGCTAGACAACATTGAAGTCAGTATGGACTATGGTTCAAGCACTGCTGTTCCTGTTTCATTAAAAGCCCCTGATTTTTCAGATATTCATTTTGAAAACATTAGCGGAAAGGGTGGCAAGTTTGGTATTTCTGCAAAAGGACTTGAAGAAAGTCATATCAAAAATATGATAATAAAAAATATGAATGTTGAGGCTAAAATTCCTTTAAAACAGGCATATGCTGATTTAACAATATTATAAATTTTCCCTTTAAACACCAAATCTACATACAAAAGCATATTCCCATTCCTAAACTGAATAGCCTTTAACATAAAAACTCCCTCACTACTTACTGTGGGGGAGTTAATTTTTGGAGAAACCTGTATTTATACCTCTACAACTATAGGCTTATGTTTAGTATAGTCTAAAAATTTGCCTATAATATCCCTTGCTGTAGAAAAGTTTTTGGAATATTTAGAATATAGGTAAAAAATATTAACATATAGTGGATATTAATTTAAAATTATATATATATTATTTTATTATATATGTAAGGGGGATTAATATGAAAAAATTTATAGCAATGTTAATGATATTTTCCAGCATATTTAGTATTCAAGTAAGTGCATCTACTCTTGCAACCAAATGGGATGATGGGGTTCATGGTACCGGAAAAGTATATGTAACAACAAATGACTATACTATTATAGACAATAGAGCCTATGTTGATGTAAGTGCTGTTAAAAACAGTTTATACAACCTTTTTGTTGGTACAGATGAAAATGACTATGCTGAAAATTATAGTTGGAATTTAAGTTTCAATCCTGACACAAAACAACTTACAATAGCCAACTATATGTTTATTAGTTCAAGTAGAATGTATACCGCTGTATTCCAAGCAAACAATCCATATTATGTTCTATCAGGAACTGGCGATGATACTGTCACAACATACAATGCCGGTCTTTCTCCAAAAATTATAGATGGTCATTTTTGTATACCAGCAAGTTCTTTGGCAAAGTTACCTAATGTTGAAAATATGAGATTTGATGCCAATTCAAAGACTGTAAATTTTACATTTAATTTAGATTGGTAAAACACAAATAGCCTCTAAACTGATAACAGTTTAGAGGCTATTTTTACATTTCAGGAACATCTTCTACAATAGGACTTTTATATACTTCAAAAGGGTCTATATCAAGACATTTATATTCATCTCTATTACCCTCTAAATCCCATGCAATAGTATTTCCTATTACCGTAAGAGTTTTATTAAATACTTCTTCATTCCTTAATGGCTCAAAAACTCCACCTTTATCTATAAAAGGTTTTGCATTAAATAATCTTACTGAACCATCATTCATATAAGCATATACCGTAAAATTTTTTCCGGCAACTACTTGAAATACTTCAGGATAAAAAAATCTTGTATCTAAATTATTTTCCATGTACAAAACCTCCCTTGTTAAATCAAGGGATTAATTCTGTTTAATGGCTTGTTATCTTTGGAAAGCTCCCAATTCTGCATTAACTCATCATTATGTATTTCAGCCCATGCAAGCACGAGCTTTAATTGTCTTTTAGGAAGATAACCTGCACTTATTATTCCCTCTTGTATTAATACAGAAGCCTTGTAATTTCCATATTCTACATAGAAATGTGGTGGATTATGGTCGTTCCAATTCATAGTTACTCTAATTCCGTAAAATAATGATATTTCAGACATTACCTAATCACTTTCTTCTCCTTTTGAAAAGCCACTCTTTGGCTACCGTCAGCAATATATATTATTCCACATTTCTTAAAGCCTAATTTAAGAAGTAAATTCTGCATAGGCTTATTATCGGCGTGGGTGTCTATCTTCATATTTCCACATTTTTCAAATGCCCAATTTATACAGAAACTACCAACACCTTTTGTCTTTCCATCGCCAGCTATTCTATGAATATATCCATAAGGCTTATTGTTAAGCCATTGACCCTCATATATTTTGTTGTATGTTTCATCAATGCCTATGTTATATACAAAAGTACCAACTATTTCTCCGTCTTTTTCACAGATATAGCTTTCATTATTTTCTATATCCTTTTCAAGGACTTCCTTTGACGGATAGCCATTTATCCATTGTTCCATATTGCCTGTAGAACGCATAAAAGCTCTGGCAGTTTCATAAATTTCAAGCATTTTGGGAATATCATTTTTTGAAGAATGTCGTATTATCATATTTTTAGTCCTTTATAAATTATTATAGTTTATCATTTACTACAACTTATATTGTCCTATCATTAATAATATATTCCCTTAATCTATTTTCTGTTTCATTATCGGCATAGAGTTCGAAATAGTAGCCCTCGTCTTTATTTTCAGATGCTGTAATTTCGCATTTACCATGGACTATACTTAAAAGCTGACCTTTATCATAAGGAATGAGGACTTTAATTGACTTTTTAAAGCTCTTTATAATATCCTCTACCTTTGCAATCATTTCTGGCAAACCAATGCCTGTACCAGCTGAAATAGCCAAAGTTTCCATAGCTCTATTATCCTTTGTAAGAGGCATTTCAATATCATCTTTATCTATTTTATTATAGACTGTAACAATAGGCTTTTTATCAGCTCCAAGCTCTGCCAAAGTTTTATAAACTGTGTTCATCTGTTCACGCCTTTTTGGGTTTGAGGCATCTACAACATGAACAAGCAAGTCGGCATACTTTGCCTCCTCTAAAGTTGCTCTAAAGGCTTTAATAAGTCCATGAGGAAGTTTCTGTATAAATCCTACTGTATCTGTAAAGAGATAGTTTGCACCACTTTGAGTTTCTACAGCTCTTGTAGTAGTATCAAGAGTTGCAAAAAGTTTATCCTCCGCCAAAACCCCTGCACCAGTAAGGGCATTAAGAAGTGTTGACTTGCCGGCATTTGTATAGCCTACAAGGGCAATTACTGGAGTTTGATTATTTCTGTTTTCTCTCAAAAGGCTTCTATGTCTTTCAATTTCCTTTAAGTTTTTATTTAAGTCAGAAATTCTGTCGGCAATTCGTCTTCTATCTACTTCCAACTTCTTTTCACCAGGACCTCTTGTACCTATACCACCACCAAGACGGCTCATTTCCTTACCTCGTCCAGTAAGGTGTGAAAGGTTATATCTAAGCTGTGCAAGTTCAACCTGAACCTTACCTTCAGCTGACATAGCCCTTTTTGCGAAAATATCAAGTATTACAAGGGTTCTACTCATTACCTTTAAATTAAGAGCATTTTCCAAATTTCTAATCTGTACAGGGCTTAATTCATCATCACAAATAATACCTGTTGCATCTTTCATTTCTGCAAAGGCTTTAAGTTCATCAATTTTACCACTACCTAAATAAGTAGCTCTATTTATAGCCCCTAATTTCTGAATCATTCTGCCTACAACAACAGCATCAGCTGTATTTGCTAAGTCCTCTAATTCATCAAGACAGCTTTCAGCATCAAATTCATTTGTACCGTCATCAACGGCAACCAATATTACTCTTTCAACTTCTTTTTCTGTTTCAAACAAAGGGGTTTCCTCCTTTTAAATATCAATTAGTTTTCTTTATTCAAAATTTCAATATATCTGGCTAAGGCATCTTTCCAATCAGGAAGTGGCTTAAATCCGTTGTCGACAAGTTTACTCTTATCAAGTCTGCTATTTTTAGGGCGTTTTGCCTTTGAAAGACCATATTCTTCAGTAGTTACTGGCACTACATTAGTAGTATATCCAGCCTGTCTGTATATTTCACAAGTGAAATCGTACCAACTAATATATCCACCCTCATTAGTTCCATGATAGATACCATATTTATCTGTTTCTATCATATCTACTAAAAGTCTAGCAAGGTCAAAAGTATATGTTGGAGTACCAATCTGGTCATTTACAACCCTAACTGTATCATGATTTTTGCCTACATTAAGCATAGTTTTGACAAAGTTTTTACCGTTTATACCAAATACCCAAGCTATTCTGACAATGTAAAAATCCTTTACATACTTTTGAACAGCTTGCTCACCTAAATATTTTGAATAGCCATATTCATTAAGAGGTATAGTTACTTTGTCATCAGGTTGCCATGGGCGTTCGCCCTCGCCATTAAACACATAATCTGTACTTATATACATTAATTTAGCATTTATTTCCTTGCAAACCTTTACAATATTTTCTGTACCCTCGCCATTTATTTTGTCGCAAAGCTCCTTGTTATCTTCTGCTAAATCTACTGCTGTGTAGGCTGCACAATGAATAACAGCCTCCGGCATATTTGCCTTTATAACACTTTCAACCTGTTCTGAATTTGTTATATCCATATTGTCAACATCAACACCAATAGCTGTGTGACCTCTTTTTTCTAATTCATTTACAACATCAAAGCCCAGTTGTCCTTTTACTCCTGTAACTAATACTTTCATATATGCCTCCTGTAAAGCTGTATTTATATGTTTTATTTTACCACAACGGTATATAACAGTCAATTTTTACTAAGGTTTATGATATTGAATTTAATAGATATGTAAGACTTTCTATGGTACTAATTAATTGACAAAATTATCAAAGTGTAGTAGAATGAAATAGCTTTCAGAATAAGGAAAGTTTTAATGTAAGAGGAGAATAATATGGCTGTTGATGTAAATAATAAAAGCGAAGAAATCGAAGAAATAGACAAGGTTTCTGGCGAAGTAATAGAGGAAAAAGAAGCCGAAGAAAAAGAGGCTGTTACTAAATCTCAGAGTGTTATGAAAGAAGTTTGGGACTGGGTAAAAACTATTGTTGTTGCCATTGTATGTGCCGTTTTCATTACTCAATTTGTTATAGTAAATGCCAGAGTTCCTTCAGCATCTATGGAAACTACTATTATGACAGGGGACAGACTTATTGCTAACAGACTTAGCTACAAGTTTAGCGACCCTAAAAGATACGACATTGTTGTGTTTAAATTCCCAGATGACGAAAGTGTTCTCTACATAAAGAGAATTATTGGTCTTCCTGGCGAAAAGGTTACAATCAGAGATAACCAAGTTTATATTAATGACAGTACAACACCTCTTGATACATCTTTCCTCCACGAACCTATGGTTACAGAGGATGCTACATACTATGTTCCTGATGACAGTTATTTTATGATGGGCGACAACAGAAACAATTCTGCTGACTCTCGTTTCTGGAATAACAAGTATGTAAAGAGAGATAAAATAGAGGGAAAAGCTGTATTTAGATACTTCCCATTTAATTCAATGGGTTTATTAACTAATAAATAATTTAAGGAGTGTGTGTTATGAAAGAAGTAACTAAGGATATGATTATTGGCGATATGCTTGCTCAGGATATGAGTATTGCTGCAATTCTTATGAACGCTGGTATGCACTGTATCGGTTGTCCATCTTCTCAGGGCGAATCTCTTGAAGAAGCTTGTTTAGTTCATGGTATGAATGTAGACGAAGTTGTTGCTGATATTAATACTTATCTTGCATCTAAGTAATTTAAGAATAAATAATTAGAACAAAGATAAAAAAGTGGTATATCAAACTGATATACCACTTTTTTTATTGTATAAATAGATTTTTCAAAATATTTTAATAGATATATTTTAATCAATAAGCATAATTGACTTTTATACCTAAATATGGTATATTGAGCCTGTCAATTTGCAATTTTTAAAACTAAATATATATATTTTTTAATGTACTTTTATGCAAAGTATTATTTTTTTGAAACTTGGTTAGTAAGGGCTAACCACTTATTTACAGCGATTTTTGACAATGTCGCTGTAATTTTTAAAAATTTAGTTAGCCTTAGCTAACTTAAATATATTTTAGTTTTTGCATTTCAAGTTAAACAAAAATATAAAGGAGGTTCTGTATTTACAATTTTTTAACTCTATACATTACAAAAAGAAAGGATATTAAAAAAATGAATTTTAAATTTAACTCAAGAAAAATTGTTTCATTCTTGTTAATTTTAACAATGATGATTAGCACACTTGCCTTTAATGTTATAGCAAGCACAACTTTTAAATTTGGTAGCAAAGAAACTGCATTATCGGCTGGAGAATATACTTTACCAGTTAAGTTAATGAACGCAAGCAATATTGCCAATGCCTCTATGGCTGGTAGCTGTATTGCTGGTGGTAGCTTAAAGGTTGACGAAAAGGGTAATGCTACTGCTTATGTTGACTTACAGGCTGTTAGTGTTTTTGGTGTAACCGCCTTTGCCTCTGATTGGAAGATTTATCAAGAAGACAATGTTAGCAGCTCAACTGTTGATGCTACTGTTGAAAAAACTGATTCTGAGGGTAATGTTACACAGATTTCTTTTGCTGTTCCTGACAACTCTTGGGACGGTGTTTACTTGAATATGTCTGTTCAGGCTATGGGTATGTCCCCTGATGCTTTCTTATCTATGGACTATGCCAATGCCACTGTAAAGGGTAATGAAGTAAGCGACCCTGTTGTTACAGTATCTGACTGTATTGTTTCTGAAAATGTTGACGGTGGCAAGTATGCTTACGGTTGGACAGCAGAGGTTCAGCCTAAGGGTAATTCTCTTAGCCAGATTGTATGGAAGGTATTTTTCAAAGACCAAAACAGTACAAAGGAATTTACTGAAAACATAAATATTTCTGCTAATGAAACTGAAACTTCTGTATTCGGTTTAATACTTTCAGCAAGTCAGGACAAGGCTAGTAGCTATGGTTTACCAGACAATGTACAGGTAACAGCAGAAGTAAAATAATTGGAGGACATTATGAAAAAGATATATTACAAACCTAATTTAGATATTATTTCCTTTAATTCACAAGATACTACATCAGTAACAAATATTAGTGCTGTAACAAACCGAATGACAAAGGCTAAAACAGTTACTGTTATAGATATGGACGAAATTACATTCTAAATATTTTAAGGTTCAGAACAAATAACTTCGTTATTTGTGACTTGCTTTGCAAGTCATCGGATTTATCTTTCCGATTCACTATTCAGAACAAATTAACGACCTTAATTTGTGGCTTGCTTTGCAAGCCATCGGATTTATCTTTCCGATTCACTATTCAAAAAAGAGATAGGTAATATATAAACCTATCTCTTTTTTAGAAAGAAAGGACAAATATGAAATACAATAAATTAACAGCTTTTTTATTAACTTTTGCCATTTTAATAAGTGTATTTGCCTGTAATACAATGGCAAACAACAATTTTGAATTTGGCTCAAATAAAGTAAATCTACAGCCTAGCACATATTCATTGCCTGTGAAAATGATGAAGCATCAAAAATCAGACATCTTATTTACGATTTTTTGCAAAGCTGTCATATTCGGATTAAAGACATCAATGTCCAGAGAATTACAGCTTATCTGATTGTGATGCGTCATCGCTGTGCGGCCTGGTATCCACTATATTTAACTGACGAAGAGAAAGCGGAAATGCAGGAGTGGCCTGAAATTCAATATGTTCAGCTGCTTTTTGATCACTTGATAATAGAAAATCCGGATTTCTGTGTCGATGAAGATGAAAGAGGGATCGTTGCTCAATTATTCC
>ERZ773187.1692-NODE-1692-length-15945-cov-3.997294_pt1 | contig 15945 bp, 38 predicted proteins | sample MGYA00511242_ERZ773187 | MGnify/ENA primary metagenome ERZ773187 (study PRJEB29015, sample SAMEA2737744) | human gut metagenome | biome: human gut; feature: human-associated habitat; material: faeces | place: China | collected 2012 ... | reverse complement strand
AATGTTTGTGCTCACGTTCCCACGGTCAAGGGATGACCGCTAATTACCTGTTATCTATTGGTCATTTGTGATTTTAAATCACGTAAAGTCAAGTTTTATTTTCCAAATGATAGGTATTCTCATCTGCATAAAAAGCGCTTTTATCTGCATAGAAAAGCACCTGAAGAGGCGGACCGGGTAGGGCCGCATAGGCCAAACGAGAATGATTCTTGTTCGCAAAGTGTACAGATAGGGCGTAAATGCCTGGCAAAATTCACTCTTCGTGTCAATAGAAAAATAATTTTTATTTTGTTTTTGCTAAACGATAACGGTTCTCATCCGCGAACCGTTCTCAAAGGGCGAATGCGACTCATTATCATTCGTCTTTACCTTGTGGGAATGAGACCTATTCTCATCTAGGCCCTGTGGGCCGGGCGTTCTGACCCAATGAGAATGATTATCATTATCCCGAGTGCGTATAAGGTGTATTATGTTAAATGCGTATTGATTGGGGGAGGCACACCGGGACCAATGTGTCAAGAGGTGAAGTGTAAAGATGGGCAAGATGGTAAACATTTTGTGACCGATGACACATAAAGCGAGGCCCTACCCGGTCCGATTGGGGAAAAGCTGAGAGGGGCTAACTCATTGATTCATAAGGATATTTGGGGAAAATAACGAGGCCCCTCCCCACCCCCTGATCGCCATGCCTGGCAGCTCGGTAATGGCTCTGAGATATTTTTCTGTTTTCTTGGCACGAACCCACCCCCTTGATCGCGACCTAAAAATTTTAGCGAAGAGGATTTTCACACAGAAAGAGGGGTCATTGATGAGACTCTTCGTGGCTGGAGCCATGCTGCTTGCAGCACCCGTACACGGGCGACTCTTCAGGCAGTCTCTTGGGGAGAGGGCAGTACAGGGGCCTTGATATTTGGGCAGGTGAGCCTCTCAGGAGGCCACCCCATTTTGGGGACAGGTATACCCGGCGGGAGAGGGCCTCCCGGACGGGACAATGCGCCCGGCGGGCGGAGTGGAGTTATCAACAGGTCCGCCTCTTTAGGCGTGGGTAAGGGACTGGTTAGCCTCTAAAAGGCTCTCCAAGGTTTACCTGTGTGGGAAACAAAAATACCGCCCGAAGGCGGTTTAGAGGTGGTCGATATTGTGGGTATGGAGGCATCGGTGAATCCCTGTCCACTCCGGAGCGGTCATAGTACCGTATGTGGATTCCCAGTCGGAGAGGCGCTGGCGGAGTGCCTGATACTCGACACCGATCTTGCCGGGCCTGGTTCTGCACATCACGATAGTGAGGCACAATTCAAGGTACTTTTTGTACCGCGACGTCTCCCCCTCGAATCGGGCCATCTCTTGCTTGATCCTGCGGCGTTCTCTGAGGTCAGCATTCCACAGGTGAGCCACGGTAGGCGCAGTTTGGACATAAGTGATGTGTCTCTTCAGGCAGTCTTTCATAGGTGTTCCTCTTTGGCATGTTTGGTCTATGGGAGGAAGTATACCTATGTTTGGGGAAGGTGTCAAGGGCCTTTCGGCCCCTTTTATACTATTTCGAATGCCTTGCGGAACAAGTCATTGTGGCTGTTCATGAACACCCAGCAGGACCACGGAGAGTCCTCGGAGAAATCATCCTTCTGCACAGTGACCACATCGTATGGTGGACGTGCAAGCACCTCACTACGTGTTTGGAAGCGGTATTCCTTCCCTACCACAAAGCCATAGTCGTTCTGCTGTATGCACCGGGCCATACCTTCCGGCGGGACAGGGACATACGTCTCCCGATTCAGTGGCTTGGGCTTCTTCGGGGCATTCCACTTATGAGCCGTCATTGTGATTACCTCTTTAGGTAGTTGATGTTGAAAACTGCCACGCCTGTACGGTAGGCTTGTCTGATGTGCCCTATCTCCCAGGGAGACAGGTCCCCGTGGCTATGTACGAACTGGGTTATCTGCAACTTCCCCTGTCGGTATTTCGTGTGCTGTGGGTAGGTGTGCTGGTAAACAAGAATCCTCACCAACTCGTAGAAGGCTGACGCCCTTTTCGCCACACGTCTCTCAGTGGTGCAACGGTGGAGATCCTTGCTCCACCGATGAGAAACACGCCCCTCTTTCATTCTTCCTCTCCTCGACCGAGGTCATAACCTTGCTGGAAGAAATCCCACAGGTCCGCGACGTAACCCTTATTCGGGTACTCCGACGGGTCCCAGCCCGTGTGTTCCTCGAAGTATTCGTTGAACTGCTCGCGTTTGCTCAGTTTAGTTTCCTCCAGTTTAGACAACCAAAAACCCGACAGGTCGGGACGAAGAGGATTGACAGGACCGTTGTCGTGTATCACGTACCCTACGTTGTCGTTTCCCCAGAACAGCTTCGCCCCGCAATCCACGTACAGGAACCGCAGTTCTTTCTGCGTGTAGCCGTACTGCGGGTACTCGTCCTCTTGAGGGTGATTACTCATTCTTCCTCCTCGAAGTTATAGACTTCCCACTTGCCAATTCCGTGCCACTCTCCGGCGCGGCAGCGTGTAGTCTGCCAGTTCCTGCCGAACGTCTCGTAATGGTGATAAACCAGCTTTCCCCAACCGACCTTTTTGACATAGTAGGGGTGCTTGTTGTGCATCTCCCGGCTCCATCGGGCCATACTTACGGCCTCGAAGAGGGGCCGGATGAAAGACAACCACAGGAATCCAATCACAAAAAGCGCAAGGATGATATTGGCACCAATGCCGCAGGCTATCAAGTAAGTAATCATAACTTGAACCCCGTAATTAAGTGGTCGCCCAGCGCCCCTCCAACCCATAATCGGTAGAAGTTGTGCTCTTTCCGGAGTTCCTTTCCGTATACCGAATCTCCGTGCTTGAACTCTGTACAGGTATACATATCCACGTCCTGATACCAGATACGGATATTCAATCCCTTTTCCCAAGCTCGGTCCAGCAATGCCATCTGGTACGTATGGACATTATCCAAACCCTCCTTGAAAATCAGGAAGTCTGAGTGTCCGAAAGACCCATGCACATTGAAACGAAGGGGTGCCTCATTAGGGTGAAAGTTTACGGTCTTAGTCATTATCGGCTCCTCGGCAGGTCACATTGTAAAAGGTCCGTCAGGCCCATTGCATCGAGGTGCCCAGTGATGACGTGCTCCTCTTCCTTCAGTCCGTCGCGGGCCACCCGGATGGCGCGGGTCTTAGGGATAGATCGCTCGGTGTACTGATACCAATACGTCAGGACCCAGTCCTTCTTTCTACTTGGCTGCTCCATCAGCAATACCCCCTTAAAAATTTCTTGATCCTGCGGACACGTAGGGCATCCATGATCCAATACCCTACGAACAGTATTGTTACGATACAGAACGAGATCAGAAGGATGTTTGTTGCAGTCATACATCCCCCAATCGACGCATGAAGCTGGCAACGTCGTCCTCGTCCGCCGGGCGCACAGTGCAAACTACCGGGAGGCTACGGTTCCAGAACCGAGCCGCCAGAGCCGCCGTGCGGTGATTGAATGCCAGAAGCATGACATCACCATTGGTATCCACAACCACGTGCGGAAGGTTGAATGTTTCTTCAGTAGGTTCGTAAGACATTGATTAGTTTCTCCTTTTTCTTACCACGGACGTTTTTGATGTAGGTTTCTGCCTGCTGCTTGCTGTCACAGTACGTCATCGTGTACCAGAAGAACAGGCCAATCCGCCGCTGGGCGGCGTATGTACGCTTCATCCCCACAAAGAAATGTTCGTACTCCACAATCGCAATACGGTAATTTTTCATTTAAATATCACCACTCTCAAGAAACTCATCTTCGATGTATGTCCAACCCAGAAACAGTAACATCCCGACGATAAAAAGTAAACAGGCCAGTAAAGCAATGTCTATAAAGGTCATGGTCGCAGTCCCCGCTTTTTAGCCTCTGCCTCCAGCCTGTCTAACGCATACGCCACCTTCGGGTCTCGCCGCAGTCGTTCCCCACCCATGTTCTCCCAAGTGAAGATATCCCTCACTAGATATGCGTCACCCAGCTTTTCGATCCGACTGTCTATCATCTTCTTCCAGTCTTCTGTCATTTCAGAACCTCTCGTGCAATAGCCGCCTCGGATAGGATCTTCTTCACCTCCAAGTCATCTGCCGTTAACGGGGCATAAAGGCCCGCCTTGGTGTACACAGTGATCAGCGTGAGAAGCGCCCCTTGGGTCATGCTCATGGCGTTGGTACGTACAGTTTCACGTTCTTCGGTAGTCATCATCCCCTCCTCTTCAGTTAATGAGTCCAATATACACCCGTATGTTTATGCTGTAAACATTTTTCGGAGCATCTGTCGAAAAATGTTCATTTCGTAAACATTAAAACCGCCCGGAGGCGGTTCGGATCTCACTGTCGGAAGATTTGCACCTGGGCTGGGTCGTATGCCCCTTCCGGATTGAACGGGTGACGCCAGCAACTGAACAGGTCCCGGTCATCCTTTGTGCCATTGATGTACTTTCGGACTTCCTTCAGGCTGGTAAAGAACCCGATGCTCACGACGTAATCGTCTTCCGGGATACGGTAACTCAGTTCGTACAGATATGCTTTCATTTTACTCTCCGTATTTTTCTTTCAGCCGGGCCAGTTGTTTACGCTCGAACACCTCTTGACGGCGGGCCTCCGCTTCAGAGTTTTGCTGCTGCTTTCTTTCCTTCTCTTCCCGGTCTTCACGGACCTTATCGCTGTACAGCCGGGCGGCACGTAGCTGTGCCTCGGAGAACATCTCGAAGTGCTCTTTAACGTAGTTATCGTACACCTTGTCACTGGCGACATCGACTGAGTGATCAGTTCCGAAATAGCCGTCGATACCAAGGATGATTTCCGCCGCTTCGGTGAAGTCGTAGTCCTTGTTCAGGTCACGGTTCTGAGCCACCATGTCGATGAAGATTGCCCGGGCCAATATGTCAATCGCCTCATCACGATCAGTCACCGTCCCGAGCCGGAAGTCGCTATCAGTGCGACCCTCGCAGTAACCGCCACGGAAAATCTGCCCGTTCTCACGGTAAGAAATCACTGTATACATTACTAACCTCTCCAGGGTAAAGATACCCGGTTTTGACGGACTTCAAAATCGTCCTGTCGTGGTTTACTTATAGAAAACAAAGTCTTGTACGCCGCCTCTGGGGTTGAGAACACCATCATCTGGCCCGTCTCTTCCCGGACAGCTACGCTCTGTGTCTTCTTGTTTACGATCGACCATGAAGCATGATAGGCTCCCATGTTAACCCCCTGAGTAGTTTAATACAGGTTTCCCGTTGATGTCGAGATCCGTCACCACATGGTCCGGGCCTATATGGTCGTCCCGGAGCTTTCTTGCCGCCTTCTTCGCATCTTCGAGCACAGCAAAGTCCTTGACCTCTGAGTCCGCATGGGCGTAGTGCTGCTCAAGGTACTTCCAGAATGGATACCACCAACCATGCTTGTACTTCACACGGTAATACTCTTCCACCCGCCCGTTGGAGTAGGTCTTGACGTTTTTCTCAATCAGGATCTTCATAAGCCCTTCTCCTTTTCGTCCAACAGTACGGTCAGGAGGCCCATAGCGGCCCGCAAAGGATTAACGTGAGCCGTCCATACGGTTCCGCGAGAAGCCTCCCAGGATGCGTCTGAGTGGTTATAACGCAGGTCAATCTTGTTTGCTTCGATCAGTGGGAAAGCCTTCGCTGGGTCATTGCAGAAATCAACCGTGCGTTTCTGCAACCGGGCCATTGTGTGTATGCCGGGGACTCCTCTCACCTCTTCGAATACCCGCTCATAATAAACAACGGCACTTCCACACCCGTGGTCTCCCCAATCTCGGCATCCTCTTCCCTCAACAGGCCCTTCGTTACTGCCGAGACGCAGTCCACGAACCAGCTTCAGGTTGATATCGAAGTCAGACATATCCTTCAGGTACTTGCTCATATCTCCCCCTCTTTGTCTTTCAGATGTAAATTTATTGCAGTTTTAGGTGGAAAAGTGCCAGAATTTTGACTTTTACGTGCAAAAATGACAAATTTCCACCCGATTTATGCAGAATACCTGAAAATAAGGCCGAAATCAACCCTTTTGTGCAAATTGATGCCATGTCTGCGATTGCATAGCGATTTGCTTTTTCACTTGGTCAAGAAGCCAAGGTGCCCACTCTGGGTACACAGTTTCGAAAAATGCCATCTCCTCTTCGTCATATATGAAGCTGTCGCTGAGTTGATGGACGAAATCTATGACCTCTTTCGGGCAAAATACAGCCACCGTACCTGTCTCTAACTGCAATTCCAGTATCTTCATACTGCATCTGCCCGTGGGTAATCGTAGCACTTAGGTAAACAATCACCCATTGAACTTCTCCTTCAGAGCCGCCTCAACACCATGCAGGCCCGGCAGCAATTCCTCTACCATCGAGCAAAGTCCGGGATGCAGAATCTCCAGGAACTCCAACTCTTCGTTGGTGATATTGTAGGCGTCTTCAAAGAAGCCTGTCAGCTTCACCGGGGGTTTCCACACCTTACCCACCCTTCGCTTCAGGAACACCTCATCTTGTGGTGTAGCCATCCAAGAGATACGATCAGTCTTGCCCGTGGTCTCTATGCAGAAGTGGCGAGGTGTATTGGTCACTGTTCCGCCGAGGTAAGACCCGATCTCGAATTTGAACTTAATGATTGGCTTCCCTACTCGGATCGTTGTACGGTTGTCCTTCCGGGCCGCGCCGTAGTCCGTCCAGATAAGCCTTTCGACGTACTTACGGCTGCTCAGGTCCTTCCACTGCCACTCCTTGAACAGCTTGTGCAGCGTCGTCTTCGTCAGTCTCGGTATCATTACCTTCCTCCGGTAAAATTTCAAATTTGGCAACGCCGAGAACCACGATGTGGCCCAGCGATACAACCCCCGCCCACGGCGTTCCGTTACGCTTAGGCCGCAGGCCCTCCACGTCACAGAATCCGTTTTTAAGCTCCGAAGCTGTGAAGGCTTGGCCCTTCGGAAACACCTTGTTGAAGTCCGCGATCACGTTCGTACACTTCAATTGCATTGTTAAGCTCCTCTTCCTCTTTGTTCACGGCTACGCGCCACTCAGCTTCAAATGGGATCAGTTTGGCCTCTACTTCACAGGCCATGACTCGCAGTTTGGTGGAAAACACGCCCAACTCTTGGGTGCGCCGGGTGATGAAATCAACCTGCTCTGACAGTTCTTTCCCGATGATGCCCTTGCTGAACATATCGTCAGCCTGCATCACTATTCCTTCCCACAAGAACCAGTGCATGGACTCGTGACCTCTCGTTACTAACACCATCAGTATACCCTCCGGCCTGTTTCCAGTGATAGCTCGACCGCATCAATGTCGTGCGACGCCGCCGTGATATTTGCCGAATGTTCAACACGTTGCCACGGTGTGTATTCGTCCGTGTAAACGTCAGTTCTGTTCAGCTTTTCCAGCCAGTCTTTCAACAGTTCAAGTTCCAGTTTTAATTCCTGTCGCTCAAGACTATTGAGCACCTTACCTTCAGGAACATTGATATTAAACATAACCCTCCCATATCCCCTTTAGAGGATAATCAATGACTTATCCCCCGTAAGGGATAACCGACATAGCCAGTATACACTACCGTGTCTGGATTGCAAGCAATAAAAAGCCGCCCGGAGGCGGCTTATTTACAGAGGTGCGATATCTGATCCCGGCACTTCTTGGATCACAGGGCGACCGCCGATCTTTACTTCAACATACCAGTTCTCGGTATCAGTAACCCGGGAGAGGGTCTTACCGATTAGTCCTTCAAACGGGCCGGATACGAATTTGATTTGTTGATATTCAGCAAGTGACATGAGTCCTCCTCGTCAATAAAAAGTTGCATATCAGTAAGATAATCATACTCTCTGCGCCAAAACATCGCCATTCTCTTCACAACGGCACTGCCGTATACTGTACGGAGGAACTGAATGTCTCCGTAATTAAGCTCTCCCGTGGGGAATGCCTCGACGAACTCTTTGTCGAGAGGGAATGAGAATTCGATCCCCTTCCAGGATGATGACACAAGGACTTCTCGGTCACTATCCCATGCGTACTTGTCGAACGCATCCTTCCCGTCCCTTCCTGCCATACCCATAGCCCCCGTTAGACCCGGAGGACCTTGCGGAGGCATCTTGGAATGGACAGCCGCTAACGCAACGCCATGGATGGCGTCGAAAACGTCCCCGGTTGTAACCGGATAACCCCTTTCATCAAGAACCTGGGTCAGGAGCCTGATTACATCCGGCTTACTGTCCATTCATCAACACCCCCAAGATCTTCGCCACAACGGCGAAATACATCGGAATGCCGATAAGGAGCGCAGCGAGGACCGTGATCACCCCAGGGCGGTCGTTATCGAGACTGTATGCCCAGAGTTTACCCCAAGCCAAGAACGGAAACATGATAACGACCAACGCAACAAAGATACCCAGTAAATCAATCATTTGACCCCCACTACGCCATCAAGGCGGTCAATTTCATCACGGACTGAGTCGGCGTAGTCCTTCTCGACAGTCACCACGATCACGGTTGTGGTCTGGATCTTCTTCCAGCGGCGGAAGAAGGTCACCAGTTGAAGCTGGTTATCATATCCCTCCGTGTAGACGTACCCAGACCCGACCGTAACAACAGTGTCTGGGTTTGGGTTGTCATACTCCTCAACCTCAACACCGTCGAAGAGGATTAGGGTATCGTCATGGTAATAATTCTTCCAGTATTCTTCGTCGTTGTAAAACAGCTTCCAAAGGGCACCTTCTACTTTCATTTGATTTCTCCGATAAAGTTTGGGACGGGAATACCCGTCAGGATTCACCAGTGCGACTCTGAGAGGCTTTCTGAGCGAAGATGATAAATCACCTTTCCTCGTCTTAGAATCGCCCACAGCGCGTTACAGGACGTTTTAGCGATTACGTGCTTTTCCGACCAGCCAGCCGACCCAAAAACAAAAGCCGATCCAAATTACTGAGAAGATTGCTGCTGCGATGTACGGTCCAACCATTCTTCATACTCCTTCTGTAAGCCTTCGAGAGTGGAATGGGCCATAACAGGCTGTCCTTCCACAGGATCTAAAATGTACACGGCCCCGGTTACGTTGTCAACCTCATCCATCATCTGCATGATGTCTGGTCGTTCAAAGATGGCGCGGTCAATACCGGGGAACATGGTGACGATCATGTCCCGGCAGTTCCGGGCAAAGCCGCAGTTTGAAGCCTGAAATGTCGGCCCTGGGAGGACTACCATCAACGCTACACCGCCGAAACGAGATCTGTTCATCTTAGTTATCCCACCCGATCTGCTCAGTTTCGACAATTTCCATGTTCCGGTGGTTAACGATCTGGTATCCACCACGGTAAATACCAACATCCGCCACCATAGCACGGGCTTGGTTCAGAGACAGTGCCAGCCCGATGTAGTCAGACATCCCGCCAGCCGGGTAGTAGGTGTTGTAAGCGAACACCATAAACAGTTCAGTTTCGACTGGCTGCGCTGCTGCCGTTAAGGCTTCAGTTGTGATTTCTCTGTACTTTTGCATATTTCCTCCTAATCCCAGTCAAGTTTGCTTGCACGGTGGCAGATTGACAACCGTGCTGCGCCCAGTTCGTCGCCTTTACCTAAGAGAATATTATAATCTCTTTTGTACTGCAACTCTTTTATCATATCGTCCAACATTGGCTGGAGCACTTCCATCAGAGTATCTGCCTTATCAGGGTGGAGTGTCTCAAACAGATCCCAGCCAGCATCGGTGTTCTCTTCATCTTCCCCGAAGAACTCTTCCCGCAGTTCTGGTGACATCACGTGGACGAGTAATGATGAGTATCGAGTGTATTTCCCCATCAGCTTCGCGCCTTGTGACAGAGGCCAATAATGATGGCACCTAAAACGCCAAAGCCGATTCCGTTCAGCAGTGCCTCAGCCGGGGTCATCTTAGACAAAATGGATACCGTACCACCTACAACAGACACACAGGCAATGATAACCATCTTCTCTAATGTCGATACTTTTTTCATCTCACTCTCCAGTTTGTTTTCGATAGGACCCATAATACAGGGTCCATTTCTGATGTCAATCTTTTTCGAAAGCCTCAAGTGCCTTCAGATCCTTCCATGCGGTAATCCATGCCTGCTTTATCTGGGAATATGCTTTAGGATGAGTCACTTCCAGAAGACGAAGCTCTTCCCTTGTCAAGTTCCTTTCGTCCTCGAAGAAATCCATAACTTCGTCAGACAAGTAGGCGGTAAAGGTGATACCATTGAATCTGACAGTCCTGTTCCTTGATGTTGGCGTATCGACAATAATCCTGTCGGCGATACTTGCCGGGGTGACCACAGAGGGCATCTTATTCAAGGTTTCCAAGTCCTTCATCATCTTTTCCCACTGGCGAGCCTTCGCTGTTGCGGGATTGGGATGCCAGGGGTGGTGGATGTTTGGTGACGTAAGTCCGTCACCAACCTGCCACGGAATGGAGGTTGTGTCCCCAATCCCCGTCAGGGAGGAGTTGATGTGGTCTTTCAATTTCAAATCACTCATGTACAAACCCCTCTTCAAATTCTTCATGCAATCCCATTTCGAAAGCCTTGTGGCCCCGGCGCTTGTGCCACTCAGCACACCACATCTTCCGGATATTTTCCCACTCTTCTTTATCGACCATCTTGATCAACTCCAAATCGTCCCCGTTGACATTGGTGGCATCTTCGATCATGGCAAAAGTGGCAGTCTTCAGGACGACCTGAAAAGGCAGGCCCGCATAACTCAAGACGTACCTTGCCATAGGTATTCCCGGTGGCCCCACTGGACCCGTTTCTCCTTTTTCGCCCTTTGGTCCCAGTACGCCACTATTGCCCACCACAAGCCCCACGTTTGCGTCAAAACGGACGTTATTCAGCAGAGAATCCCTATGATTCCTTGCGGCCCATTCATTGTATGCCTTATCGCTTGGGCGATATCCTCTACCTCCGGCCATTGAATTTCTCCTCTAAAATACGATCAGTTTCGTCCAAGGCTCCGGCGAACAACGGCACCATAGGGGCCAAGTCAGCATAGAGCATTTCAAACATCGCCACCTCACCCTCATCGACATTGTGAGTATCCAAGAAGATCTCCTCGATCGCGAGACGTTCAGTATCCGCCTTTCCAAACGCATGATATACCAAACGGTCACCCTTCTCTGGGCACGTTCTCCACTGCAAGAGACCGCTCATGCTCTTGGTCCACAGGCGAAGGTCACCCTTGCGGAACTCATGGCGCATAGTGAACTCGCGGTGAGTGTTCGGGCCTGTGGGCACTTTAATACTCAGGCCCCTGTGCTGGCCCTCCAAGGACTTTACTATTTGCCGACGAACCGGGTTGTCAAGGACAGCTTGCCAACTCCAGTCTTTTGCCAATCTCTCAATTACTTCTTTGATCTCACTCATTATTCCCTCACTTTGGGTAAAATACCGACAGGGTGTTTGTTCCTGCGGCCTTGTCGAATTTCCTCACAACACCAAAGAACTCCCGGTTCATCTGTATAAGGATGTGTTCGTCGCCATAGAGAACTTCAAAGAGATCCAGCTCTTCGAATGTGGGACGCCAAGGGTCCTCGAACAACTCAGATAGGTGAATTTTTGCACCATTTCCGTTGTCATATGTACAAGCATTCGCTGTCACAATGAGGCGGGCCTTGTTAGTGTACCCAGGGATCTCTACGCTCACCAAGTCTCCAGTCTGTGGGTCAATGTTCACCTTTATCATCGTGATTGTGTCAAAAGGAGAATCAGACGAAGTCTTCAGGTAGAAAGAGGCCCTACTTAGTATTTCCAATCCCTTTTCCACCTTGTAATCAAGGTACTTGAAAAACACTTGGTGCTTTAGCCAATGGTTCCACCCAATCCAGCGAGAACCTTGTCCAAACACCTCACGGGTAATTTCTTCGTCGCTTTTTCTCATAAGGATCTTCCTCCCACTCGTCAAATTCTTCTTTCGCCCTTTCGATGGCCCACTTCCGTGCCCAACCTTCCCTGAACTCCTTGAACTCCTCCGGATAAGTCATCTTGAAGAAGGCCATATCCTCCCTCGTCAGATCATGCTGCCGGAAGAAAAGTTCAGCAATGTTGTTATACGACCCGATGGTATACGAGATCCCCTTGTACGTCAACTTGTTTTGGATCACCATCCTCTCCCCTGTCGCCACATAAGTGGCTGGGGACTGTTGCGTGTAAAAACTGCCACTGAGGTCAGTCAGTATTTTAGGGGAAGGCAGGTGCAGTTCCAAGGCTTCCCAGTGCCTTCCGTTCCACAAGAACGGACGGTATTGGTCCTTTATGTACACCACGTCCCCAATCATGGGGCTACCCGGCAAAAGGGTCACACCAAGTATTTCCCCCAAGTACCTGGCTCCCGCAGGGAGAAGGTTGGGGTCAAAACTGCTCGGGTTTTGCATATTTGTCTCTCCACTTATTCAGTTCATCTGCTGCCAGTTGTTTTGCCCGAAGATCTGCCCACAGTTGCTCGAAGGCTTTGTAGTCATCGGGGTAGGTGGTCTCGAAGATAGCTAAGTCGTCCATGTCCAAGTCGTCAGGATCAAGGAACAGATCTGTAATATTATACTCCGACCACAGAGTAACCTCAATCCCCTTATACGTCAACGTGCATTCATTCTTTCTCCAAGATTGCCCCATCGGCCCAGACATAGACCCCAGACAATTCCACTGCCTGCCGTCCCAAGAGTACATGTCATTGCCTATCATGTACGTGTCTCCGGCGGATACTTGCTGAGGAGGGCAAGGCAGTTCATGAAGCCCTGAAAGAACACCCTTGATGGCTAAACCGTTCATAAACCTCCAAAAAGAAAGGCCGATCGCCTTTCGACGATCGACCCTATTATCCGAAGTACAGTACGATAACTGTGACAACGGCGTATACAATTGCCCCGGCAATCAACATGATGCCGACAGGCTCTTTGGAAAAGCGCCGCAGACGAGCAAACAGCGAGTTATGCTTCTTGTGCTCCGCAACAAACTTCTTGCAGAGCAACAGGAAGGCATTGATTTCCGCTGCATCACCGTTCATGGCGAATGGAGTGTGCTTCAACTCCCCAGGGTTACGGATAAAAGTCGGCCCGGCTGATGATTCAACAACCATCCCGTGCTGACCGACCCGGTAAGCTACACCCCTGATCTTATCTTCCAGGACAAAAGCCCGGAATCCACGATCATCTGCCTTGGCCTTACGGATCACTCCGCACTCATAAACAAGGCGATCACCTTTGACAAGATCGAGGTTACCCTCAACCATCGGAAGTTGACGAACGTATGCGTAGAACATAGCCTTCTCCCGTTTGAGTCATATTGCAGAACCATTTTACCATGTTATGCAAAAATGCAACAGGAGACTATTGACAAAGTTGGCATGTTGTCATTTTGGACAACAGATTCTACGTTTTCCATTTAAATCGCTAAAATCAATTTTAATACATAGAAAATGCCTATCGTAGGGATCGGGTCAATAGGCAATTCCTTGCAGTGAATTTTTAGTCAAAAAGCGATTCGCATTTCTTCTCGAAACGCTCAAGGGCGATCGACGTCCTCGGCTCTGCCAATCCGGTGCCGTAAACATACGATTTTCCTTTGAGAGTTTTACGAACGCCATAAGATCCCAACTCCAGATCTTCGTACATCACGTCAAACCCCTCTTCAGTTTCGATCACTTCCGTGGGGAGGGCATAAAACTCCTTCAGAAACTTCTGCATCTTTCCGGCGATCCACAGGGCGTCCGTCCGAGTGTAGAAGTTGCTGTCATCACTCAGCTTCATGAGTTCCAGCTTCAGGAACACAGGCAGGTGAATTTCGTCAAGGATCGCCTCATCACGGTAACACGGCGTCAGGGCCATCCATCGACCAGGTTTAAGTTTACCCTCTTTTTCCAGTTGGAGAAATGACTGCTCCGCCGAAGCAACAACCGTGTCGGGATATTTTCCGTACATACGGCAGTCATGTACACCCGGCGGGCAGGTGTGGTCCATCACGTCAGGATCTACCAGGGCCGGGACCTTCTTGGCCTCAAACCAAAGACTCCACCATTGGATGGCGTCACGGATCAGTTGTACATTCATAGGATATTTCATGATCACCCCCGGTGTCCGTTCTTGAAAGCCCGTTTGGTGATGTCCGAGAATTTCTTCAGGTCGTGCATCTCCATTCCCGGGAACCGCTCTTGAAGGTATCCTTCTACCGCACCATACACATCGGCAAGTTCAACCAACTGCATGATCTTGCTGCCTTGCTCATGAGCATCTCTCAGCTCTTCAAGTTCCTCCATGATCTTTCCAAAGGAACCGTAATTTCTTTTAGGGATATCCTTGAGATGATACCCTGGTTTTTTATCAGACATCACTCCTCCTCCTCATGGGCAGCAGCGGGGGCCACCGCCGCAGTAATATGACCAGTTACCTTTCGTGTGCAGATAATTAACTGGACCCGACCTTTTGCACCCGGCCCCGGAGCAAGTTTCCTCCACAATGTGGTACTCTATGCTGCACGAGTGTGGGTGGTCAATGATGTTGAGTATTTCGAAACAATACGCCCTCAACCACTTAAAGTGATTATAGTCGCAGACTTCAAGCAGGTCAACCTCTTGTTTGGTCGGTTTTGCACAATCAGCAAAATAAGGATCTGACTTCCACCCGGTTATCACTTGGGTAACCTTGCCATCAACCACTTCGAAATCGACCGTGTCTAATAATCGAATGCTCACTTCTTTGATAACGTCCTTGCATCTTTCGCCGTAATGGTTGTTGGCTTTCCCGGTGTGAATGTTTTCCTCTATCCATCGAACAATCGGGCACTTGGCCCGAATTGTGTCGAGAGACAGAAGGTAGGCCATCCTACCATTCGTCATCGTTACCATACGGCGTCCTGCACAGAAAGGATCAGTTCCTCTGCCAATTGCTTGTTGCTGTGTTTCGGCAACTTGCTCTCTTTATACAGAACCTCCCGGATCAGTTTGTCCTTTTTATCCGCCCATTCCACAATGTCTTCGTATTTGCTGGCCCCGTTCCTGATGGCGAGCAGGCCCTCTGCGTCAGGACGTCGGACGATAACCTGACCCGTCTGGAGAATCTCTTCCCCCATACGAAGCAGTCGCACCAAGTGCATCGCATGTTTGGTGTCATAACCGTACTTTTCCTCCAGTTCATGACGTGCTGGATTACGGTTCTTCACCCACTGCCAGTAGTTGTGGTGTTTGTCCTTAGCTACGGTGTGGTCTTGTCGCAGGTACTTGACGATGAACAGCGGAGGCTGTTTCTTGACGGCTTCCGGGATCTCATCGTACTGCAACTTGCGGATTGAACCATCCGGATTGAACATAGGACCAACATCTTCACGGTGATCCGGCACCACGCCGTAGATATCTGCACCGAACGGCACCAGTGTGCAAACACCCTGCATGTTGTTCAGCTTACGCATGAAATCTTCGTGCTTCAACACCTTCACGTCCAGATAGCTTTGGACCAAACGGAAGAACTCCAGTTGGGTCGGCGCAGCTTTCGGCAGCGGGTTGTTGATATGCTTGTTGTGGCCTTTGATGCGTTTCAACTGGGCCATCGCATAACCACCGAAGCGGAACGCTACATTACGGTTTAGCAACTGAGGTAGGAACGTTTTCATATCGTCCCATGCCGGGTGGCTGTACAGCGTCGCCTGTTCGTCAGTGAATCCGAGTTCGATGATGTTCGGGTTCATGTCGCAGAACAACTCCATGAAATTGTTCAGCTCGTAAACCTTCCCGTCCTCTTCGCCCTCGATACCCATCTCACGGAGGGTTCTGAACGGTGCCCGGATTACGCCCGGCTTGGCAACAATGATGCCACGAATGTCGGTATCGCTAGTCGGCGTCGCCGTCCCATACGCATGAGATCCTGCGAGACATAGCATCAGCACCTTCGATACGTCTTTGTGACTTTCCAGTTTCTCGACGAT
>ERZ773187.1685-NODE-1685-length-15976-cov-19.705044_pt1 | contig 15976 bp, 13 predicted proteins | sample MGYA00511242_ERZ773187 | MGnify/ENA primary metagenome ERZ773187 (study PRJEB29015, sample SAMEA2737744) | human gut metagenome | biome: human gut; feature: human-associated habitat; material: faeces | place: China | collected 2012 ... | reverse complement strand
CGATGTTCACCACGTTCATCACCAGACTGGACAGCATGCTGATCTTGCTGTTGCCTTGTGCCCGGAACAGCGCCGCACCGGCGTTGTACAGGCCGATGAAGGGGTAGCTCAGCGCCGAAAGCAGAAAGTAGGTCTCGGCGTAGTGCATCACGTCCGCATCAATGGAGCCGAAGATGCCCCGCAGGATGGCGTGCCGCCCGCCGATGACCACTGCCGCCACCAGCACACTGAAACTGGACAGCACGAACAGGATCTGCGCAGCCGCCGCCTTGGCGTTTTTCGGCTCCTGATGGCCGATGTACTGGCTGGTGACCACCGCGCCGCCGGTGGCCAGTGCGCTCATGATCTGGATCATCAGGGTGTTGAAGCTGTCCACAAGGCTCACGCCGGACACGGCGGCTTCGCCCACCGAGGATACCATCAAAGTGTCCGCCAGACCGATGGTCACGCTTAACGCCTGCTCCGCGATCAGCGGCAGCAGCAGCGCCACCAGCGCCTGCCGTGGAAACAGGGGAGTGGATGTGAATTTGGACGATTTCATGCTGTCCTCCGTTGCAAATGACAAAAAAGCTCGAATGCTTCTATCATACAGCGGATGCTGTCGAAATGCAAGAGGTTGTATACAAGAAAGTGCCAAAAAGCAACAGCCCGCCGCGTTTCGTGCCCTTTACCCATGGGCACAGTTGTGTTAAAATAAGGTTGCAGCCTGCCCCGCTGTGCAGGAGAGGGGCGCTGCTTTGGTAAATGATAAGAAGGTAAAGACCCATAAGGGGGTAAAGTATGCAGCAAACTGCGCATAAGGTCGTTGTCATCGGGCATCGCAACCCGGACACCGACTCCATCTGCTCTGCCATTGCCTATGCAGAGCTGAAAAACAAGACCAGTGATCTGGTCTGCGAGGCCCGGCGTGCGGGCAAAATGAATCAGGAAACGGAATTTGTGCTGAAAAAGTTCGGGGTCACGCCGCCCCGGATGTGCACCGATGTCAACCCTAAAATCCGGGACGTGGATTACCGGCAGGTGCCCGGCATCCCCGGCTCCACCAGCCTGCGCAAGGCGTGGGAGATCATGCGCGACCAGAAGATCGACACCCTTCCTGTGACCAGCGAGGATGACGAATTGCAGGGTGTCATCACGGTGAAGGATATCGCCACCGCCAACATGGACCTGTTCGACACCGGCATTCTTGCCAAGAGCCGCACCAGCTACCGCAATATTCTGGAAACGCTGGGCGCTACCATGGTGGTGGGCAGCGAGGACGCGGAGTGCACCACCGGACACATCCGCATCGGCACCGCCACCCCGGAAATGCTGGAAAGCAGCATGGAAAAGGGCGATATCGTCATCCTGACCAACCGCTACGAAAGCCAGCTCTGCGCCATCGAGAAGGAAGCTTCTCTCATCATCATCTGCAACGGCGCAAAGGTGGGCCGCACCATCCAGCACATTGCCGCCGAGACCGGCGTAGCCATCATGAGCGCCCCCTGCGATACCTATGCGGCGGCAAAGCTCATCAGCCAGTGTGCGCCCATCTCCTATTACATGACCCGGGACGATATCATGAAGTTCACCCTCGTCACCCCGGTGGCAGACGTCACCCGCGTGATGGCAAAGGTGCGCCACCGGTATTTCCCCATTCTGGACGCAGACGGCAAGTACTGCGGTATGATCAGCCGCCGCAACATCATCAACCTGCGCAAGCGCCGCATCATTCTGGTGGACCACAACGAGGCCACACAGGCGGTGGAGGGCTTCGATCAGGCCGAAATTCTGGAGATCATCGACCACCACCGCATCGGCAGTCTGGAGACCAGCGGCCCGGTGTACTTCCGCAACCAGCCGGTGGGCTGCACCGCCACCATCGTCACCCAGATGTACGATGAAAACGGCGTGACCATCCCGCAAAAGATCGCCGGTCTGCTGCTGGCTGCCATCCTTTCGGATACACTGGTATTCCGCAGCCCCACCTGCACCCCCATCGACGTGAGCGCCGCCAACCGTCTGGCAAAGATCGCCGGGGTGGACATCAACGAGTTTGCCAACGAGATGTTTGAGGCCGGCGAAAAGCTGGACGGCAAGACCGCCGAGGAAGTGTTCTTGCAGGACTTCAAGGTGTTCATGTGCGGTGATATCCGCTTTGGCGTGGCGCAGGGCAGCTACATGACCCGCAAGAACCTGACCGCCGCCGAGGCGCTGCTGAAGCCCTATCTCGAGGAGGCACGCAACAAGCAGAACGTGGAGGACATCTACATGCTGCTGACCGACGTGCCCAAGGAGGAGAGCGTGGTCATCTGCAACGGGCGCTACGCCGCCGAGGTGCTGACGGATGGCTTCGACACCCAGCCCGCCGCCGATGCCAGCTGGACGCTGCCGGGCGTGGTGAGCCGCAAAAAGCAGTTCATTCCCGCCCTGATGACCGCTTATCAGGAGCTGTAAAGGGACACTGCCGTGTTTGATTTTCTTTCCAAAAAGGATCGCACCCCGCCCGCACTGCCGGAAGGCACGGAGCGGCGGCGCTACACCATCACCGGACAGGTGCAGGGGGTAGGTTTCCGCTACCGGGCGCGGTACGCCGCGCAGACCCTTGACCTGACCGGCTGGGTGCAGAACGAGGATGACGGCAGCGTGACGCTGGAGGTGCAGGGCGACCCGGACAAGTTTATGTCCCTGTTCGCCATGATCCAGAAAAGCGACTATATCCAGATCACCGGCATCCGCAGCAAGAATATCCCGCCCGACCCGTGGGAGCGCGGGTTCTCGGTGAAGGGATATTAAGGAACTGAATAGAAACAGAGCGCCTGACACCGCGGTGTCAGGCGCTCTGTTTTTATCATATTATACTTTTACCCCAGCACCTTGAGGGGGGAGTTTTCCACCCACAGGGTACCGTCCAGCAGGCGGGTGACCGCAAGCCGTCCATTTGCCGTTACCCGGGCGGGGTCGAGGGCGTAGAAGTCGCTCTCGGTCAGGTTTTCCGGGTCGGCGGTGGGGGAGATGCCCGCCACGCACACCCAGTGCCCGTAGGTGCTGCTGGTGGCAATGTGGGGGTAGTTCACCTCGCTCCAGCCGGAGGAAGTCAGGTGGTATTCATAAGTAGAGGTGCGGTTCGTGTGGCGCTTTACCCCGCTGACCGTGGTGTTTTTCAGGTGCACGATCACCGGACGCCCGGCGGAAAGCTCGCTGTACAGCTTCTTCAGGCACTCGGCGCGGGTGCCGGAGTACCCGGTGTAGCCCGCTGCGGACCACACCGCACCGTTCGACCACATCCCGCTGCCGGAGCACACCTTGCCGTCCAGAATGGTGCGGGCGTAGCGCAGCGCGTACAGGCTGCACTTGCCGGAGGTCTGGTTGCCGATGGAAAGAATGTGGCTGGTGTCGAAGCTGAGCAGCCGGATGCCGTTTTTCTCTTTCAGTTCAGCGGCGTGGGCATGGGGCAAAAAGGCGCACAGCAGCAAAACCAGCGCCAGAACTGCCGCCGCCAGCCGCTGTGCCGCGCGGGCGGGACAGTGTTGCATGGGTACTTCCTCCAAGTTCGTTTCAATCTGGACATGATTTTACCACTAAAACGTGGTGAAAATGTGTAAAAAGGCAAAATAATGGGGAAATACCCTCCCAGAGGGAGCTGGCGCGGCGCGAGCCGCGTCTGAGGGAGTTAATACCGCTAACACAACATATGTCCAAATTTAAGTGCCCCCGCACCCGGAAAAACCGCGCTGCCGGGGCAGGGAAACGGAGATTCCGTGGATTGTCGACAAAACTGATTCTGGAATATATCAGAACTGCAACAAATCCCACTTGTTTTCATCTTTTTTAACGAAACCGCTTCAGGAAGTTTAGCTATAATTACGATTGACAAAACCGTCACTGGTCGGATATAATCAGGGCAGAAAGGCAACGATGGTTGCGAAAGCCTTTCGGGAAAAAAGAAACATAACCACAAACAAGCTGATTGGAGGGATACCCTTATGAAGAACCTGAAAAAATTCGTAGCCCTGCTGCTGGCAGGTGTGATGGCTATGGTGATGCTCACCGCCTGTGGCGGCGCAACTCCACTGGAAGATGATATCAGGACAGCACTCGGCAAAAATCCGAACGCTGTAGGTCTGTGTGATGCAGATGGCAAAATCAAGAATGACAAGAGTAGTGAGCTCTATAAAATCACTAAGACCAACCTTGATGCAAAGATCAGTCACAGCCTTACGGGCACCTTTGTGCTTGATGTTGACACCGATGTTGGTCCTGATAAGGAGTACGCAACAGTTACCGTGTATGCAGACTACAAGACTGCGGGTTTTGTGGCGGATCTGATTACTAAGATCACTGATAAATTTGGAGAGATCAAGGCTACCAATAACAGCGTGAAACTTGATAGCAATTGGGCACATGTTGCTGTTGTTGTCGAAACCAATGCAAAGGGCAGCTACGCTGCAATTGCAATTCAGGTCAAGAACATTGCCTACAAGGGCAAATAAGTAAAGAATAATTACACATTTCTTTCCCCGGAGAGCACCCGCCCTCCGGGGCTTTTTTGCGCCCTGCCCAAAAATCCCGGCAAAAACCGGCACACTTGCCATTGACGAACGCCGCCGCGCTGCTGTAAAATGAAAGCAGAATCCCCCCGCGCATCCGCACGGGAACGCCCTGCATTTTATAAAAGGAGTATTGCATGAAAAAGTTAAAGCGTTTTGCGGCTGTTCTTCTGGCCGGTATCCTGACATTGACCCTGCTCACCGCTTGCGGCAGCGACACGGGCACCGGCAAGATCGACAAGGAAAAACAAGACCCGCTGGAAAAACAGCTCACAAGTATGGGCATTACGGCAAACGACCCGGAGCTGTACCGGATCGCCCTGAAAAATCTGGAAGCGGACATTTTGTTCAGTAAGGGCAAGCCGTTCTTCAGGAAAAATATTTACCAAAAGGGCATCATCCCCCCTGAGAAAAACGTGATCCTGACCGTGACCAGAGAGTATGACAGCAATACAGATCTTGCGTATCTGACCGCTTTCATGGATTCGATGCTCAAGGGGAATTATCCTGATGCAGCCATTAACGTGAACAGCGGCTGGGCTAAGGCAGCGATCGTTGTAAAGACCAACGCAGAGGGCAGCTATGTTGCCCTGAGCGTTCAGGTGGAAAACCCTGCATTCCAATAAAAGCCCGACCTCTTTCCCCGAGGAGCACCCCGCTCCCCGGGGCTTTTTTGTATCCAACAGGCTGGCGTATCTGCTCAAAAACAACTGGAAAATCTAGGCAGTCTGTACATTGACCGGGGGAGGGAGATGTTGTAAAATGAGCATAGATTATCCGGGCTTTTGGGGCACGGATAGCTTATGTAAATTTTTTTATTTGGAGGAATCTAACATGAAAAAGATGAAACGTCTTGTGGCTGTTCTTCTGGCCGGTATCATGGCACTGGCAATGCTCACCGCTTGCGGCGGTACACCCAGCACCCCCGGCAGCTCAGAGTTTGAGACTAAGGTTGAGCAGGCCTATATGGCAAAACTGAATGAGGCTTTTGGTAAGAATTTCAATAACGATGACGCCATCAAGAAGCTGGCTGTCGATTACATCCAGGAGGTAAGCGGCGCACCGACTCTGAGCAATACAGCACTTTGGAAACACGAAAATCCGACTGCAAATACCCAGAATCAGGTTATGGTCTGCTTCGACCCGGCGCAGTCCACCGGCAATGAGTATGTGAAGTTCTACTACGAAGTGGACAAGGCAGAGAATATTACGCCGGATGCAACGAACATTGCTACCCTGAAGCTCACTTTGGACACTTTTCAGAAACTCGCAGCCAATAATGGTAAGACCATCGAGCTTACCGCGCTGGGTGTTGGCGCAAAGACCATCGGCGGCAAGACCTATGTTGCCATCGGCTTTGGAATGAAAGCTGCACAGTAATTGAATCACCCCGCCCCGGAGAGCACCCGCCCTCCGGGGCTTTTTTGCGTGAACCCCTCCCGTGAAAATGGGATAGCGGAGCGTCCGCAGACGCTCCGCTATCCCGAAAATAAAAATAATTCTTCCGCTGCTTATGCGCAAAGCGCACGCGGCGCGCATTCCAAATTGTCCCGCCTTGCCCGGCGGGCTTTTTTTCGCCTTTTTGTGACAAACCCCGCCTGCTGTGGTACAATAAAAGGGTATCGAACCAAGACAGAAAGGACGTTTCCATGCAGCTGTTTGAACTGGTCAGCCCACGGCTGTTCCGCCCGCTGGCGGGGCCCAACCGGGCGTTTTATGCAGAGCTTTTGCTGCTGCTCTGGGAGGAGTGCCGCCATACGGCAGATTACAGCATTTCCCGCGCCGAAGCCGTCTCCCGCGCCGAGGATTATTTTGCCGCGCTGGCAAAGCCGCTGGCGCTGGACGCCGACGGCGCGGGCGATGAGGACGAGCAGCCCACCCGCGACCCTCACACGCTGGCGGTGGGCTTTCTGCTGCGTCTGCGCCGCACCGGCTGGCTGGAGGAGCAGCCCGGCAGTTATGAGAGCGAGCCCACCCTTGCCTTTATGCCGGAGGTCACCCCGCTGCTGGATGCGCTGGAAGAGATATTGAACCCCCGGGTGGTCACCTATACCGGCAAGCTGTACAAGGCGTGGCAGCTGCTGGGCAGCATCGGACAGGAAAAAAGCCCCTACGAGAACGTGCTGCGGGAGGTGGCGGCAGACCTTGAAACGTTGAACAAGTCCCTGCGCGCCCTCAACGCTTCCATCGGGCATTATATCGACCGCCTGACCCATAACCGCACCCCGCAGGAGGTGCTGGAGCTGTTCGACCAGTACGAGGAAAAGGTGGTGGCGGCGGCGTACCATCGCTTTAAAACCAGCGATAACCTGTTTAATTACCGCGCCTATCTGGAAGAAGAACTGGACGACTGCGAGCAGAACCAGCTGCCGCGCTTAGCGCTGGATTACGCCCGGGTGGAGCGCTGCGCCCCCGGCGAAGCTGCGCCCCGGGTGCGTGCCCTCATCCAGCAGCAGCGGGACGCGCTGGAGGAGATGAGCACCCTGATGAAGGAGATCGACGCCAGCCACATCCGCTACCGCAAGCGGGCGGTGCAGCGGGCACAATTCCTGCTGCTGAGCGACCGTTCGGCGCAGGGCAGCGTCACCGCCCTGCTGCGCCGCTATGCGGAGGACATCCGCAGCCCGGAGCAGCTGTTTGAACCGGACGACGGCCCGGTGGCAGCGCGGCTGCACCTGTACCCGGCGGCAGTGTTCGGCGCAAAGCCGCTGTATCCCCCCGCCGCGCCCCGCACCGAAGCACCTCTTGCCCCGGTGCGCACCGAGCCCCTTGACCCCGAACGGCTGCGGCAGGAGCAGCAGCTTCTGCTGGATTACGCCCGCCTTGCCGTCACCGAGGAAAACGTGGCGCTGCTGGCGCGGCAGGCGCTGGCTGCCCGCGGGCAGGTGAACGCCTCCACCCTTGTGGAGGAATACCCGAACGACTTTACAGGCATCATCGGCCTGCACACCTATTCCCAGTCGCCGCACCGGGAGTACGATATCACCATGACCGGAAACTGGGTGGAGCGCGGCGGCTTCCGGTTTCAGGATTTTGTCCTGACCCGCCGCAAGGAGGTAAACACGGATGGCAACCATTGATCTGCTGGAAGAGACCGCAAACTATCTGCTCAACCACTGCTTTGTGCTGGGCTGCGTAGAGGAACAGCGGGCGAAATATCTGTATATTCAGGATCACCTCAACGAGGTGCGTGCGGTGTTCAAACCCTTGGGCTACGCGGTGCTTTTGTACCCCGCACCCATGCAGGCGGCGGCGCTGGTCAACGAGCACGAGGGCAGTCAGGCACGGCTGCTCAAGTACGAGAGCATTCTGCTGCTGGTGCTGCGGCTTTTGTACCTGCAAAAGCGGGAAAGCCTTGCTGCCAGCGCAGACGAGGTGCTGGTGACCGTAGAAGAAGTACAGGCCGAATTGCAAAAGATGAATCTGCCCCGCAAGCTGGACCAGCAAACGCTGGAAAAGCTCATGCGCACCCTGCGCCGGTACAATCTGGCGCGTCCGGTGGGGCGGCTCTCCGGGCTGGACAGCCGCATCGAGGTATTTCCCACGGTGCTGCTGGCGCTGCCGGACGCTGACCTTGCGGATGCCGCCGCCGAGAGCGCCCGCACCCGCACCGAGCTTGGCCTGTACGAGCGCCCGGAGGGCGCAGACACCGAAGCAGGGGAGGGTGAAGCATGATCGAACTCAAGCGCCTGAAACTTATCAACTGGCACAACTTTGAAAATACCACCTTCGACTGCGCCCGCCTGACCTATATGATCGGCGTGAACGCCGTGGGCAAGACCACCATTCTGGACGCCATCCGCTACTGCCTGACCACCAATCGCAATTTCAATGCGCTGGGCAATAAGAAAAGCGGCCGCACCCTGCAAGGCTCTGTCCACGCCAAGCAGCGCGGCGAAAACGCCTACCGCCGCCCGGGGCATACCGTGGCGTATATCGGGGCGGAGTTCTGGGACAGCGTAAAGCACACCAGCTTTGTCATCGCGGTGCGGGTGGAGTCCGAAGGCCCCATGCAGGAGCTGCACCCCGGCGACCAGACATGGTATATCTCCGAGGACGGCATCACGCTGGAGCAGCTGCCCTTTATCGACCCGCGCACCGGTGCGCCCAGCGCCAAGGAGGACTTCAAGCCCGCCGAGGGGCGGCTTTCCTACACCCGCAGCCCCAGCGAAGCGCGGGACCGCATCTGCCGCGCACTGGGCATCGGGCGCGCAGCCAGCCCGCTGGGCAAAAAGTTCAACGAGGTGTTCCAGATGGGCACCAGCATGGACGAGATCCCGAATTTCCGGGAGTTTCTGTACCAGTACATCCTCCCGCAGCCGGAACTGGACTTGGAAGCCTTGCAGGGTGACCGCTTGGAGCTGGAAAACCTGCACGCCGTTCTGGCGGAAGCCCAGACCCGCGCCGACGCGCTGGACGAGATCGTCCGTTTCGGCCGCGAAGCCACCGAAAAACAGACCGAAGCCCTTGTGAACCGGGGTGCCGCCCTGCTGGCGCGGGCTGCTGCCGATGCCGGGGAAAAGGCCGTCTGGCAGGAGCGGGTAGACGCCGGACGCCGCCAGCAGGAGACGCTGCGCACCCGCTATGCCGAGGCCAAGACCGCCGAAGCGGAAGCCCGCCGCGCCTACCTGACCGCCCACAGCGCCGCCGGTGCCAGCGGCGAGGGGCGCGCACTGGATGCCCTCAGCGAGGAGCTGGCGCACCGGCAGACCGCACTGGATGCCGCCGCCCGCCGCGCCGACACCGCTGAAAAAGCCGCCGAAAAGACCGGCAATCTGCTGGCGGTGCTGCGCCGCAGCGGCTTTGCCGCCGGGCAGAAGCTGGCAGACCTGACCCCCGACACCCTGCCCACCCTGACCGACTGGCTGACCGCACAGGAAAAGCCGCTGGAAGAAGCCTATTTTGCCGCCCGGCAGCACACCGCCGCTTTGCAGCGGCAGCAGACCGAGAAACGCGCCGAGCTGGACGCCGTATCCGGCGGCAAGTGGGTGTACCCCCACGGCGACGCCGCCACCCGGGTGCGGGACGCCGTGAACGCCGAACTGAAGAGCCGGGGCATGGAGCCGGACGCCCGCATCTTCTGCGAGCTGCTGAACGTGGAGGACGAGAGCTGGCAGGACTGCGTGGAAGCCTGTCTGGGCGACCGCCGGTTTGATATCCTTGTGCCGCCCGCTCACTACGCCGCCGCAAAAAGCGCCTTTGTGGCGCTGAAAGAGAAAGTCGGCCCCATCAGCCTGCTGGACACCCCGGGTCTGCGCAAGGCCAACCGCCGCGCCGACACCGCCCCCGCCGACAGTCTGGCGGCACAGGTCACCAGCGAAAACCCGCTTGCCGCGCAGTACGCCGACACCATCCTGCGCCGCATCGTCTGCTGCGACACCCCCGACACGCTGGAAAACTATCCCGACAGCGCCACCCGGGACCTTCTGCGCCACCATCCCTTCCGGTTGGAGCGTCTGCGCACCCCGCAGCGCTATATCGGTCTGGAAGCCCGCCGCGCCCGCGCCGGGGCACTGGCAGGGGAGATGAACGCCCTTGCTGAAGAAGTACGCGCCGCCGCACAGGCGGAGCAGAACCTGAAAGCTGCATACAGCCAGTACCAGACCCTTTTGCGCGGCACCACGCTGGAAGAACTTGCCGCTTTGTGGGACGCCCGCGCCGCCCTGACCGCCGCCCGCGCGGCGGTGGACGAGCAGGCCGCAAAGCTGGCTGAGTGCCGCGAGAACCCGCTTTTGCAGCAGCTGTATAAAGAGGAAGAGGTGCGCGAAGCCGCATGGGAAGCCGCCCGCACTGCCGTGGAGCAGACCGGCGGCGACCTGCGCGTGTGCGAAAAGCAAATTACATCCTGCGAAGCGGAGCAGCAAAAGGCGGTGGACACCGCCGAAAAGAGCGCACAGGCCGCCGAGAGTTTCTTTGCCGCCCACCCGCTGGTGGAGCCGCTCTCCCGCAGCCGTCAGCAGGCGCTGACCGGGCCGGACAAATCTCCCCGCGCCGCCGCGCAGGCTGCCGAAAAGGCACAGGCCAAGCTGGACGATGCGCTGACCGTCTACCTGAACAGCACCCTTGAACCGGCACAGAGAGCCTATAACCAGCGCTATGTCTGCGATTATCCCTTGGGGCTTGCCGGGCTGGAACAGTACCGCGCCCAGCATGAGAGCCTTGTGCGTATCGATTTGGAGCGCTACGCCGCCCGCCTGGAGCAGGCGCAGCGGGACTGCAAGGACCGCTTCCGCAAGGATATCCTGTTCCGCATGAAGGACGATATCTTCAACGCCCGGCGGCAGTTCCGGGAGCTGAACAAGGTCATGGAGCAGCTGACCTACGGCGAGGAGGTCTACCGTTTTGAGCTGGAACCCAGCCGCGACCCGCAGCTGGCGGCGTTCTATCAGGTCATCGTGGACAAGGGCAACCAGCAGATGACCGAGGGCGATTCTCTGGATAACCTTGCCGCCACCGCCGACCCCGCCTACGAGCGTCAGGTGGACGAGCTGATGGAAAAAATCATGGCAGACGTAGACGAGAACACCCGCGCCCGGCAGGAGGGACGCACCGCTGCCGGTGCCACCCTTTCGGACTATGTGGACTACCGCACCTATCTGGACTACGATATCAAGGTGACCAATCAGGTCACCGGGCAGCAGGCGTATCTGTCCCGCGTCAGCCGCGATTCCTCCGGCGGCGAAAATCAGGCACCCTTCTATGTGGCCATCTGCGCCAGCCTTCTGCAAATTTACCAGAAGAGCGAAAACAGCATCCGTCTGGTGCTGCTGGACGAAGCCTTCAGCAAGATGACCAGCGACCGCATCCGCCCCATGATGGAACTGTTCCGCCGCCTGCAATTGCAGGTGCTGCTCATCTCCACCGTGGAAAAGAGCACCGCCATCCAGCCCTACTGCGATATCACCTACTCCATCGTCCGCCACGGCGATGCCAACGCCATCGCGCCCTTTGTCCGCCTTGCGGCGGAATGATGCAAAGCAGGGGTTGACATCAAAAATAAACTTTGCTATACTGTTTTTCGCTCATCGGAGGGCTGTTTCAACGTAATTGAAGGGCCGGATAAGATGTCATCGTTCGTGCTTCCCGGAGGCTGTGGGCACCGTAGTGCCGCAGCAGAAGAGGGAACGCACCGGAGCGGTGGTTCTTATCCGGCCTTTTTGTATGTGCAGAGTTCAAAAAAGGAGGAGTTATGCCAAAGAAAGCCATCCAATTGTCCGATCATTTTACCTATTCCCGCCTGCTGCGGTTCGTGCTGCCCAGCATCGGCACCATGCTGTTCACCTCCGTCTACGGCATCGTGGATGGGCTGTGTGTCTCCAACTTTGTGGGCAAAACGGCCTTTGCGGCGGTCAACCTCATCATGCCGCTGCCGCAGCTGCTGGGCACGGTCGGCTTTATGCTGGGCACCGGCGGCAGCGCCATCGTGGGCATCACGCTGGGCGAGGGCGACCAGAAAAAGGCAGACCGCTATTTTTCCATGTTGATGCTGGCGGCGCTCGTTTCGGTCAGTGTGCTGTCCGTGCTGGGCATCCTGCTCCTGCGTCCGGTCGCCGTGCTGCTGGGCGCAAAGGGTGAGCTGCTGGACTACGCCGTGCGCTACGGGCGCATCCTGATGCTGGCACTGCCGCCCTTTGCGCTGCAAAATATGTTCCAAAGCTTTTTCGTCACCGCCGAAAAGCCGCTTCTGGGCTTCTGGTTCACCGTTGGTGCAGGTTGCACCAACATGGTGCTGGACGTGGTGATGGTGGGTATGCTGCACTGGGGCGTGGAGGGCGCTGCCGTTGCAACCCTCATCAGCCAATTGGTGGGCGGCGTGCTGCCGGTGTTCTATTTTATCGACCACCACAATACCAGCCGCCTGCACCTGTGCAGAACGCAGTTTTACGGCCGCGTGCTGTGGGATGCCTGTATCAACGGCTCTTCCGAGCTGATGACCAGCCTTTCCATGTCGCTGGTCAATATCCTGTATAACTTCCAGCTGCTGCGGCTTGCCGGAGAAAACGGCGTGGCGGCTTACGGCGTCATCATGTACGCTGCCTTCCTGTTTGTGGCGGTGTTCGTGGGCTATGCGGTGGGCAGCGCACCCATCGTCAGCTTCCATTACGGCGCGCGCAACCACGCCGAGGTGCATAACCTTTATCAGAAGAGCCTGCGTCTCATCGCCGTGGTGGCTGTGACCATGACCGCCGTATCCATGGTGCTCATTCCCTATGTGGCGCGTATCTTTGTGGGCTACGATGCCCAGCTGCTGACGCTGACAAACCGCGCTTTCCGGCTGTATGCGCTGAGCTTCCTCATCATGGGCTTCAACGTGTATGCGTCCTCCTTCTTCACCGCGCTGGGGGACGGCGTGACGAGTGCTCTCATCTCTTTTCTGCGCACGCTGCTGTTCCAGCTTGCCGCGCTGCTCCTGCTGCCCGCCCTGTGGGGCATTGATGGCGTGTGGCTGGCTGTCACCGCCGCCGAGCTTGCCGCGCTGGCGGTGAGCGTGTATATGTTCGTGACAAAGGATCAGAAATTCCATTACCGTCATGTTTGACGCGCCATAACAAGAAAGCCGCCGGGACCCCGGCGGCTTTCCTGTTATTCAAAGGTATATTCCACCAGCTGGCAGTTTTTGATGCCCGCAGCGGCGTACTCCTCGTTGGTCATGTCGTAAAAATAGGAGTGCACCACCCGGGCAATGCCGTTGTGCGCCACCAGCAGATAGGTCTTGCCGGTGTCCGCCTTCAACTCGTCCAGCAGGTTGTAGATGCGCTGCGCCAGCTGCATCATGCTTTCGCCGCCGTCATAGCGGTCGGCAAAGTGGGTCTTGGAGATGCGGAACTCCGCACCGTCCCGGGGCGTGCCCTCGTATTTGCCAAAGCACTGCTCCCGCAGGCGGGGCTCGCAGCGGGCGGGCAGACCGGTTGCGGCGGCAATGGCCTTTGCGGTGTCGGCGGCGCGGGAAAGGGGAGAGTACAGGATCTCGTCGATCTGCAGGCCGCTGTCCCGGACAAGCTCGCCCAGCTGCCGCGCCTGCTCCTGCCCGTGGGCGGTCAGCGGGCTGTCGGTCATGCCGCAGATCTTATTTTCCACGTTCCATACCGTCTCGCCGTGGCGGGTGAAATAGATATTATGCATAAAATTACTCCTTACAGCTTGTGCAGGGTGCCGTCCGGCAGCAGACAGACGATGTCTCCCTCGTCGATGCCAAGACATGTCAGCTCCCTGTCCGGGTAGGGCAGAATGCGGGCAGCCCCGGCGGCATCGGTCAGGGTCACATCGCACAGCACCGGCTGCCCGGCGGGCAGCTCCTCGCAGCCGTACAGCTGCTCGTCAATGCGCAGCACGCGGTATTCCGGCATGGTACAGCCCCTCCTTTGTGTTTTTCCTTATTATATAGCACCCGGGGGCTTTGGTGCAAGGGGAGAGGGACGATTTAGAATGCGCTCCGCTTCCGCTCTGCGCATAATCAGCGGAATTGGATTTTTATATTTGTGTTCCAGAAACGCCTGCGGGCGTTTCTGGAACACCCTTTCACCAGAGAGGTCGTAAAGATGAACGGCAGCTGCTTACCGTCACGACCCCTCCCGTGAAAATGCGTTTGGAGCGGCCCGCAGGCCGCGACAAACGCGAAATTTAAAATAGTTTTCCGCTGAATATGGCCAAAGCGCACGCGGCGGCCATCCAAAATCGTCAAATCGTCCCGCCGCCCGGCGGCTGCGGGCAAAAAAACTCCCCCGCTTGACAGCGGCGCGGAGAAATTGTTACAATACGGTTATGACTGCAAACCATGCGGAGGGGTTCATGAATATTACGGAATTGCGGTATCTGGTAGCCATCATGAAATGGGGGTCGGTGTCGGCGGCGGCAAAGCAGCTGTACGCGGCGCAGCCCAACGTCAGCAAGGCACTGAAGAACCTGGAAGAGGAATACGGGTTGCGCATTTTTGAACGCTCCTCCACGGGCATGATCCCCACCGAGCAGGGCAAGCGGTTCATCCGGCAGGCGCAGCGGGTACTGCAGCAGGTGGACGAGCTGGCGCAGGAGGCGCATCAGCAGCGCAGCTGCGCCGAGCTGCGGGTGGTGCTGACCCATGCCACCTACGCCTCCTATGCGGCGGTGGATTTTTTGCAGCAGGCAGCCCGCAGCGAGCAGCTGCGGGTGCATATCCGGGAGAGCGGCGCTATTGAAGCCCTGGACTTTGTGCTGCGGCAGGGCTACCACATAGCGCTGCTGCGCTACGCCGCCGAGGACGAGGACTACTACCTGCGCTACTGCCAGCGCCACGGTCTGCGGCAGGAGCCTATCATGGAGTTTTCCTACCTGCTGCTCACCAGTCAGGACAGCCCGCTGGCGCGGCGGCAGGTGCGCGAGCTGGACGAGCTGAACGATTACATCGAGGTGCTGCACGGCGACACCCATCTGCCCGGGGAGGAGAGCACGGTTTCCCGCTGGGAGGTGAACCCCAACCGCCGCATCCATGTGTATGAGCGGTGCAGCCAGTTCTCCATTTTGCAGAATCTGCCCACGGCCTATATGTGGTCGTCCCCCATGCCGCAGCGCGCGCTGGAGCAGTACCATCTGGCGCTGCATAATTGCCCGGCGCAGAAGCAGCAGATGCGGGACGTGCTGGTGTACCCGGAGCGGGAGCCTTTGCAGCCGGAGGAGCAGCTGTTTGTGCAGTTGCTGCACAAACAGGCGGATGCCACCATCAAGGACAGCGGGTGGAAGAAGATTTGAAATGCGCGCCGCGTCTTCCGGGTTGCGGCACCCAGCATCCGCATCGTGCCTTGGGCGGCACGCGCGTCTTGCTGGCCGCTGCCCCAACAACTCCTCCCTGTTTCCGCCGCTGGCGGCGGTCGTCGTTGTTGCAGCGGAAGAATTATTTATATTTTCGGGCTAGCGGAGCGTCTGCGGACGCTCTGCTAGCCCATTTTCACGGGTGCCCCACCTGAGAGGACAGATTTCCCTTCTTTTCGTCTCAAATTCCACGTTTTGGGGAGAAAATCGCAAACGATTAAGCAAAGTGCACAAAAAGACGGTGCAAAGTTTGGCGGGGACGCCTTTGACCGTTTCTGGAAGAATATTTTTGAGAAACAATAGAACAAATTAAAACGAATCATCAACATAAAATGCAAGTTTAAATAAACAAACAAAATAAACGGCCATATACTTTTTGATATAGGAACCATACCTAAAAAATATTAACACAATTATGAAAAAGGTGTTAACATGAAGCCAGAGATCGGTCATAGCCGCAGTATGGCATAAGCTGTCGGCGGCTGAAATTCAAAAGGAGGTTTCTGGTATGATTAGTTTCTTACTGTGTCTGGCGCTCCTTATCATCGGCTACTTTGTCTATGGTAAGATCGTGGACAACACGTTCGGACCGGACGACCGCGAAACTCCTGCTGTGCGCATCAACGATGGTGTTGACTACGTTGTGATGCCCCAGTGGAAGC
>ERZ773187.1683-NODE-1683-length-15983-cov-3.374372_pt1 | contig 15983 bp, 15 predicted proteins | sample MGYA00511242_ERZ773187 | MGnify/ENA primary metagenome ERZ773187 (study PRJEB29015, sample SAMEA2737744) | human gut metagenome | biome: human gut; feature: human-associated habitat; material: faeces | place: China | collected 2012 ... | reverse complement strand
TGTTCCATAACTTGACTTCTCTTACTCATCTCCTCTTTGGTCGGCGAGAATCCCATGTATTTGCAGGCATGGTCATTCTTGAGGATACAGATACACATACGCTTGTAAGTCGGTATTTCCCTAAATTCCGGAATATCGATATCATCCTGATATTCCATGCGCACCGGCTTCTTGTATGTCTTATAGTTGCTATTGTCCATCACGATAATCGGCACTTTGGCATCAATCAGTTTCTGAATGGTGGAATCACTCAGACAGCCTCCTTTGGTTCGCCAAAAATGTACACTGACAGACAGTTTACGCAGATACCCCTTTCGGGCCCGTTCCGGCAAGGTAGAGAGCAGGAAGTACATAAACTCCCTCCAGGTGTACCCTTCCGGAAGTTTCACCATCTGCCATCCCATAGCGTGCGTGCCTCCATACATACCGGTGAAGTTCACGCCATTCACCCGTCCTATCATCTTCCCCCAGGTGTTAGGGTCAAGCACCCGGTAGAGCGCCAGACTCTCCTGCGCTTCATTGATGAACGGGCTTGCTACCCGTTGACGTTCCAGATTGACTCCGGCACGATAATACAGGTCATACAGTACATTATAGTCCCACTGGAATTTTCCGTTTGCCGTCCACACATCCGTCGTCTTCCAGTCGAAGATGGGATAGGCATTATAGATGTCATTTCCGACCTTTGAAGTCCATCTATACTTATGATACATCTGGAATTTGCGGCTCATATAGATACATCGCCAGCGGTTAAAACTTTCCTGCGTACGGATACCGATCAGACAGCAGGTGCGTACCGCATCCTTTTTCTGATGGAGCCACTGCGCAAAACGCATCTGAAATTCATAATCCCACATGGTCGTATTGTAAAAAGGAAAATCCTCCTTCTTCATGGCCTTCTTAGGCATGGAGCGTACCCAGATATCTTTCTTGTTATCCTCCCAGGGCCGCCAGAAGGACTGGTACATAGATGTACACGTAGATACCCGGAAAGGCACGCACACACGGTATACATCCAGGATGTCCTTGTTCGCCTCCAGTATCCTGTCCACATAGTCGATGGTCATCTTGTATTGAATCTCATAGTCCATGTGAAACACTCCCAAACGTATTTTCAGATTATTCCGCCTGATGTAGTCGATACACATATTCAGCAGAACCCCACTATCCTTTCCTCCCGAGAAAGATACATAAATATTATCAAACTCGTTAAATATTACTTTCAGTCGCTCTTGTGCTAATTCATATACATTTTTTGTTCCTGTGATTGTTTTTTTTCCCATAATTCATCTGTTCATTTTTACATAGCGTGTCCACTTCTTGTCCATAGATGCAAACTCGAATTTCTCAAAAGTTTCCTGATCTTGTATCAGCGTGACAGAGTTAAGCGTCCAACCCGCAGGTATAAATGCCGTGACTACAGAAGATAGCAGAAGCGACAAGATCTCTTTTCGTTTCTCGTCCACCGCAGCTACATAATAATTATTAATGACAGCCTTTTTCCCGCTTTTCTGTTCAACCGGAATAAAGCCTATCACATCTCTGTTATCAATCGCAATGTACCAAACAAAATCTTCGCTTGTCTTGAACGGATAGTTATTATTTGCACGTATTACATCCGGATCCATTACTAGAGGCGCCAAAAGCTGATATAAATGTTTGTCTTTTCCTTTTAATTGTATTACCTGTATCATAGCATTCAAAAATAGACAGACAAAAATAGGTAAAATTTCCTCGTTTCAGCACAAAGCATGCGTAAAAAATTTATTTTTTAGCAATTCCCCCTCTTGTTTCATAATTATTTCCAATTCTCCCACCATCTGATGAGTGCATTAATCCAATCGTATTTTTATGTTCCGACAGCCGATTACTTTATACAAAGCAATATGGTTTCTTCCTTGTCCCTGCAATATTTTCTCAATCCTTCTTTCCCTTTCCAGTAAAGTCTCTTCATTATTTTCCACATGAAACTTTTTATTATACCTATTTCCATTATACTTATAAAAAACAATCCCTTTTTGCTTCCGGAAACGGAAACAAAGACTATTTTTTTCAATTGGGTATAGCCGTAACAGATCGGTAATTCTCTTCACGATTCTATCAAGAAAATTTCGTTACATCACTTGTACCGACCTCAATACAGATCTCAACGATATAGCAGTACGTATGTATCCAACTAACGAAACGGCAAACCTGAATAGCATCAATTATCTGCTGAATGGTATCCAGAAACAGACTTTTCACGACTCAGCACACCATATCTACAGTTGGGAAATTGCCGTTTACGATTCAGTAAAAAAAACCGGAAGAAAATAAAATCGGCGCACTATCTTTGAACCAAAGAAAAGAAAAAGTATAACTCAAAAAGTACAATTATGAAAAAGTTATCAATCTTATCAATGTTGCTATTATTCATTAGCATGGGAAACATTCAGGCACAAACTGTCAAAGAAGAATCCCGCAAACAAAAAAAAGCTGAACAAGAATTACTCGACCAAATGTTTTTCGATGAAGCTAAACAAGCTATAGAAATGAAAAACTTCATTTTGGAAGCAGATCATGTTATGTTTAAATATGGTACCACAGCTTTCGTTTCTCCCAACACAAATTTTGTAGCGGTAAAAGGTAATAAAGCTGTGGTTCAGGTAGCCTTCAATATTCCGATCAGCGGTCCCAACGGTCTAGGCGGCATTACTGTCAACGGGAATATATCCAGATATAAGCAGACTACCGACAAAAAAGGTAATATATCCGTTTCGATGAACGTAATGGGAGTCGGAATATCAGCACAGGTGAACATCCGCTTGAATAAAGGAAGTAATAACGCATCGGTAGACATAAGTCCGAACTTCAATTCAAACAACTTTTCATTAACAGGAAGTTTACTCCCAATGGCTAAGGCCAATGTATTCAAAGGCAATTCACTCTAAGGTAGAAAATGTGTGTTTAGTAAATAAACAAGTTAAAATATTTTAGCTGACTATAGGCATTAAATTAAAAACAACTATGGTTTAACACTTAAAAGAAAGAATATGAAAAAGTATCTGTTTATAGGATTAATGGCAGTACTTGCCACTTCGTGTGAAAAAGATCCGGATTTAAGTAAGCTTGACAATAATTTCACAGTTTACACCAATTATGACAGCAAAACTAATTTCAATGATTTCAAAACTTATTGTTTGCCCGATAGTATTCTACTGATAGGACAGGGAATGAAGGCGGAGTTTTGGAAGGATGAGAATGCACAAGAAATTATTAAGCAGGTTGCTGATGAGATGGATACCCGTGGTTATACAAGGGTTAAAGTGATTAAGAATGCTAACATTGGGTTACAGCTCTCTTTCACGCGCCAAACAACCCAAATAATAGGAACCGGCGGATGGTATGGAGGCGGATGGTATAACGGCTGGTGGGGACCCGGTTATTGGGGACCATATTGGAACGACTGGTATTATCCGTATCCTGTAACTTATAGTTATAATACAGGAACATTGATAATGGAAATGGTAAATTTGACAGACCATCCCGAGGATACAAGTCAGAAAGTAAAGTTACCGGTAATCTGGCATTCATACGCAACCGGACTATTATTTGAGAATTCCAAATATAACATGCAACTAACGTTGGATGCGGTCAATCAAGCGTTTGACCAATCTCCTTATATCAAGAAATCCTAAAAAGCAAAATTATGAAAACAATAAAATTTATTCCGAAGAAAAAGTATATTCTGGCATTCATGATATCGGGCCTGTTTTATTTCAGTAGTTATGCACAGGATATCAGCGATAGATTGCATTTTAATGTAGACTGGCAGATGAATGCTCCTCTCAATACGAATTTTGCCGATAAAATCAGTGGTTGGGGTATGAATCTGGAAGGAGGTTATTTCCTTACTCCACACTGGAGTCTGGGGGCTTTCCTTGATTTCCATACAAATCATAAATATGTTCCGCGTCAAACCATAACTGAAGGTACTGCTTCGTTGACTACTGACCGACAAGAGTCGGCTTTCCAGCTACCATTCGGGCTTGCCGCTTCATACCGATTTATCAGCAATGGATGCCTGAAACCTTATGTTGGCACCAAGATAGGAACCATGTATGCCCAAAATACAACATATCTGAATACTATAAGTCTGACAGATAAACCCTGGGGGTTCTATGTCTCTCCAGAAATTGGAGTGAACATTTATCCGTTTTCCCAAAGCCGATTTGGTTTCCATCTGGCTGCATATTATAGTTATGCCACCAACAAAAGCGAGTTGCTGACCGGTTGTCAGGATGGAAATAATAATATTGGATTCCGCTTAGGTGTTTGTTTCTGACATGATCTAGATTCTCTCAAAAAGACAAGAGGAAGTACAAAATGTTATAGTTACTTTTGGCGACCTCTTGTTTTTTTGTTAAATTTGTAATATATAAAGTCTACGTTCAATATGCGGCAAAAGTTCAATTATCTGTTTATTGGTTTGCTATTCTCAGGATTGGCATTTTTCTCATATCTGTTTCTCTTGCTTTATTCCGACTTCACCCCGCAACATCTGGAAGTACTGATTTCTTTCAAGTCATTTATCCTGATACTTGCCGCCTTTAATTTAGTCGGTTTCGGAGTATTAATGATCCACAACTGGCAAAAGCGAAGCTTTCAGTTTCTGGTCAAACGAAAAGAGCGATTGATTATCGATTGCATTCTGACGGCAATTATTCTGTTTTTAATGAATTATCTGGTCTTGTCAATAGTCAAAGCCATATTTGAGGTTCCTGCACCATTTACTCTGAAAGGGTCCGGGCTGAGAATGATAGCCTTAGTCTGGCTGGTAGAAATGGTAATAACCAACCTTACTTTGACTATCAATTTTTACAGGCAGCTAGTTCTTCTGCACGAAAGAACGGAACAAGTCGAAGAGAATTCCATTAAGGCACAGTATGCAGCTTTGCAAAATCAGCTGAATCCTCATTTTCTCTTCAACAGTCTCAATACACTTATATCCGAAATAGAGTATGCTCCCAAAAACGCAATTCTATTTACCCAACGTTTGTCTGATGTATACCGATATATATTACAAAGCCAGCAACAGCGTCTGGTTACTATAGAATCCGAACTCTCTTTCATCGACTCTTATATTTTTCTTCATAAAGTCCGTTTAGGAGACTGCATCCGGATAGAGAATAGAATAGAAGCTGATAATTATGATTTGAAACTCCCCTCATTAACCCTGCAGCTATTGGTAGAAAATGTCATTAAGCATAATATAATTAATATGGATATGCCAATGAATATTTTGATCGATTATGATTCTGAGAATGGAAGAATATTGGTAACCAACAAAATCAGGATAAAGCCCAATGTGGTCAGCACCGGCATGGGATTAAAGAATCTTTCAGCCCGTTACCTCCTGATATGCAATCAGGATATTACCATAGAAAACAATACGAATTATTTTACCGTTAAAATCCCAGTACTGAATGAATAAAATTACAGCAGTCATTATTGAAGACGAAATTCCGGCCGCCCGTCGGTTAAACAATACATTAAATGAGTTACGCCCCGAATGGCAAATTACAGTATTACCCGGTAGTGTAAAGAAGAGTGTAGAATGGTTTGCGGAAAATCCCCATCCGGATCTTGTTTTTCTCGACATACAATTGACAGACGGCATTTCATTCACATTCATCGAACAGGCACAACCAGAAAGTACTATCATTTTCACCACTGCGTATGATGAATATGCCATTCGGGCATTTACAGTCAACAGTATCGATTATTTACTTAAGCCGATTGATAACATCCGACTGGAAGAAGCAATTGTAAAGTTCGAACATCTGACTACCAAATACCTGAATCAGGGGCAAAAGCCAATTGACTTAATGGAAATTTTACAAAACATCACCCAACCGGGAAAGAAATACCGTACCCGTTTCCTAATCTCAGGCGATGACAAACTTTTTACCTTACAAGTGGAAGACATTGCTTATTTTTATTCAGAAAATAAAATAACCTTTGCCGTAACCAAGCAAAATAGAGAATTTATCATTGACCTTTCTTTGGACAAGCTTATGGAACAACTCGATCCGGATGTTTTTTTCCGAAGCAATCGGCAAACAGTAGTTAGCATCAATGCCATCGTAAAGGTTGAGTCATATTTTCTGGGAAAAGCAATCTTACATGTAAAGCCGCCTTTTAAAGATAAGATAATTGTCAGCCGTGACAAAATAGCTCCTTTAAAACTTTGGCTAAATTATTAAATTTCAGCAGAGTTAATTCTGCATGTCTCAATATTCATATTCCCAATCAATTGCTTTTTCACTCAGTAAGATTAATAAGAAAAGCTCCGATCCCGTTAAGAACCAGAGCTTTTCCTAATTATAAAAATCAAAAGAAGCGGTGCGTACGGGACTCGAACCCGTGACCCCATGCGTGACAGGCATGTATTCTAACCAACTGAACTAACGCACCAAAATTTCCTTTTTAATTCGCATCTCTCTCGATTGCGGATGCAAAGGTAGACATTTTTTTGAAACCTACAATAGCAAGAGTATCTTTTTTCTGAAAAAGTGTGTTTATTAAGAATTATCATGTACATTTGCAAGCATTACTATAAATAGAAAATAGAATGAAAAATACACCAATCGAACGAAATGTGATTGACGAAACGATTAATGAGTTTCAAATTGTCGACTTTTCGAAGGCTACTATCCGTGAAGTGAAAGCGATAGCTTCAAAGGCGGAAGCAGTATCAGGCGTTGAATTTATCAAGATGGAAATGGGTGTTCCGGGACTTCCGGCCTCTGCCGTAGGAGTAAAAGCGGAAATCGAAGCGCTGCAAAACGGAATTGCCAGCCTGTATCCCGATATCAACGGATTGCCGGAACTCAAAAAAGAAGCGTCCGACTTTATCAAAGCATTCATCAATGTAGATTTAAGCCCGGAGGGATGCGTACCCGTTACCGGCTCTATGCAGGGAACATTCGCTTCGTTCCTTACTTGCAGCCAGTGCGATGAAAAGAAAGACACGATCCTGTTTATCGATCCGGGATTTCCCGTACAGAAACAGCAGTTGGTAGTGATGGGACAAAAGTATGAGACATTTGATGTCTACGACTACCGCGGTGACAAGCTGAAAGAAAAGCTGGAAAGCTATCTGAGAAAAGGAAATATATCGGCTATTATCTACTCAAACCCCAATAACCCGAGCTGGATTTGCCTGAAAGACGAAGAGTTGCGCATCATCGGCGAACTTGCCACCCAATATGACGTAATCGTACTGGAAGATCTGGCATACTTTGCAATGGATTTCCGTCAGGATCTGAGCACTCCTTATCAAGCTCCGTTCCAGCCTTCGGTAGCTCACTACACAGATAATTATGTGTTGCTGATTTCCGGTTCCAAAGCCTTCAGCTATGCCGGACAACGTATCGGCGTGAGCTGCATTTCCGATAAGTTGTATCACCGCAGCTATCCCGGACTGACGAAGCGTTATGGCGGGGGAACATTCGGCACGGTCTTCATCCACCGCGTACTCTATGCACTGTCTTCCGGCACAAGCCACTCCGCACAGTATGCGATGGCTGCCATGCTGAAAGCTGCCAATGAAGGTCAATACAACTTCCTCAGCGAAGTGAAGGTATATGGTGACAGAGCGCAGAAGTTAAAAGAGATTTTCCTCCGTCACGGATTCTATCTGGTATATGACAATGACTTGGGCGATCCGATTGCCGACGGATTTTACTTCACCATCGGCTATCCGGGAATGACAAGCGGCGAACTTGCCAAAGAACTGATGTACTATGGAGTGAGCGCCATTTCACTGGTCACCACCGGAAGCCACCAGGAAGGATTACGCGCGTGTACCTCTTTTATTAAAGACCACCAGTACGCACAGCTCGACGAAAGAATGAAGCTGTTTGCCGAACATCACCCGATTGCCTGACAGCCAAATAGCGTATTTATGCCGGAACTGATGTTCATGTCAGATGCGAATATTCATAAAAGCTGCTCTTAAAACAAAAAAAATGGGAAAGTATGGCTATTATTCCATTTCTTTTCTTATATTAGTGGCACGAATATCAATCTGATGGCATGAATATAGACTCTGACATATTTAAAATTCAATCGAATAATGTATTGCCATCACGAGGAAAGATTCTCATCTCCGAACCTTTCCTTCGTGATGCCACATTCGGCAGATCTGTAGTTCTGTTGATCGACCATACCGAAGAAGGCAGCATGGGGCTGATTATCAACAAACAACTGCCGATATTTGTCAACGACATTATCAAAGAATTCAAGTATATCGAAAATATACCTTTATACAAAGGCGGACCTATCGCTACAGATACCCTGTTCTACCTTCATACACTGGCAGACATTCCGGGTGCCATACCTATCAGCAAAGGACTGTATCTGAACGGTGACTTTGATGAGATAAAGAAATACATACTGCAAGGAAACAAAGTAGACCGCTACATCCGCTTCTTCCTGGGATACTCCGGCTGGGAAAGCGAACAACTGAGCACCGAACTCAAAGAGAACACATGGCTCGTCTCCAAAGAAGAGAATGCCTATCTGATGAACGGAGACACCAAGGATATGTGGAAACAAGCCTTGGAGAAACTAGGCAGCAAGTATGAAACCTGGTCACGCTTTCCGCAAGTGCCGACTTTCAATTAATGTCTCTTCGGATTCAGATACTGGAAGATAGCAGCATCTTTGTAACATCCACCGACCTGTAACCAATCCTTCAACAGTCCGCATTGGACGAAACCGCAGGAAGTAAACAGTTTCATACAGACTTCATTGTCCGTAGCCACATGGGCATAAAGTTGAGTCAGCGACAAGAAATCGAAAGCATACTCGCACAGCAACTGCAAAGCGTCCGATGCGTAACCTTGCCGGCGATAGTCTTTATGAACGGCTATGCCGACCTCACCACGAGAGTGGAGAGGAACAAAATCCGTGATATCAATCGTCCCCAATATCCGATGATCGGACTTACTCATTATCATCAGGCGCAACTGCTTGTCGGCAAACACATCACACTGGGAACCCTCTATATATTGCCGGAGCACGTAGCGTGAATAAGGAACGGTAAAATTACTGATATCCCACATGGAAGGGTCATTCTCCATCTCATACATCACATCCATATCTTCCGGCTCTACCGCACGAAGATAGATGCGGTCATTACTTAAAAAAGACTGTTTCATACCGGCTTATTCTTTATTAATATGGAGTTCGTTACGAAGTCTTTTCTCACTGGGCAGACAAAAAAGGGAAGCGGTCAGCCCGATCAGCATACAGAGATTTCCGGTGTTGCTAAGAGTCAGATAATAGCATAATACGTTGAGGACGATAGCCACTTCGAGCAATCCGAGGCGTACCATGCTCCACTGCACATAACGCTTCAATGCAAGAGGAATCGTCAGGAGGTCTATCTTCTTTTTCAGTACCAGACTGAACAGTTTCAAGGCAAGCGGCACACACAAGGCGGTCAGCAGGATGCCTGCCGTCTCCAGATAATAGGTAGCCTGTGCATTATCGACCAAAGCTCCCACAGGAAGAAGGTCGAACTCCCCTGCCCCAAGCAAAAAGGCGGGAAGCACCCAAAAGAAAACATAACTGATATTCAAATTTCTCACTGCGCGTTTTATCTGTTCTTCCATGTTAGTTACGATATGCGTTCAAATAATTAAGTTAGATTATACGGTTCCGGTAAAAAGAGTCCGGTTGACAATACTGCGTCCCAAAGTGATCTCATCGGCATACTCCAGTTCGTCGCCAACGGAGATGCCCCGTGCTATTACGCTGAGTTTGACACCCATCTTCTCCAGTTTACGGTAGATGTAGAAGTTGGTGGTATCTCCTTCCATCGTCGTGCTCAAAGCGAGGATGACTTCCTTGATTCCTCCTTCGGACACCCGCTGCACGAGACTTTCTATTTGCAGGTCGCTCGGTCCTACCCCGTCCATCGGAGAGATCACTCCGCCCAGTACGTGATAAAGCCCCCGATACTGCTGGGTGGCTTCTACCGCCATCACGTCACGGATATTCTCTACCACACAGACAGTAGAGGCGTCACGCTGCGGATTGGCACAAATCTGACAAGTCTCGGTATCAGATATATTATGACATACTTTACAGTACTTTACTTCACGTTTCAGCGTAATGATGGAGTTGCCGAATGCCTCCACAGTAGCCGTGTCCTGCCGGAGCAGATGTAATACAAGCCGCATTGCCGTCTTGCGCCCGATGCCCGGAAGTTTGGAAAATTCGCCTACTGCCTTTTCGAGCAGTACGGAAGGATATTGTTGGTTCATAGATTACGAATGAAATTCTATCTGTTTCGGGCGCAAAGATACGGATTATTGTTTTTAATACAAAGAAAGTATTACCTTTGCAGCCGATATGATGATATTAGTCATTATTATATGCTATTTTGCGGGCTTGTTGTTAATAGCCCACATTACCGGACATAAAGGCGGATCAAATGCAGCGTTCTTTAAAGGAGAAAACAAATCACCCTGGTATATAGTCTCCTTCGGCATGATTGGCGCTACAATTTCCGGCGTGACTTTCGTATCCGTACCGGGCATGGTTCGCGGAATGGACATGACGTATATGCAGACCGTATTCGGATTCTTCTTCGGCTATATGATCGTAGCACACATATTGCTGCCTCTTTACTACAGGCTGAATCTGACAAGTATCTACGGATACCTCGGTACACGCATCGGCGTGAATGCCTACCGCACCGGCTCTTTCTTCTTCCTGCTCTCCCGTATGCTGGGAACGGCAGCCAAACTGTATCTCGTCTGTCTGATCCTGCATACGCACGTATTTCAGGATATGCACATCCCTTTCTGGGTGATTGCCGTCGGCTCCGTGGCCCTCGTGTGGATATACACCCACAAAAGCGGCATCAAGACAATCGTATGGACGGACACCCTGCAAACATTCTGCCTGATCGCAGCCCTGCTATTCATCATCTACTTCACCATACAGAAGCTGGATGTAGGCTTCGACGGCATCGTACAGACCATCCGCCACAGCGAACACAGCCGCATCTTCGTATTCGATGACTGGATGTCCCGTCAGAACTTCTTCAAACAGTTCTTCAGCGGCATCTTTATCGTCATCGTCATGACCGGACTCGATCAGGACATGATGCAAAAGAACCTCTCCTGCCGCAATCTGCACGAAGCCAAAAAGAATATGTACTGCTACGGATTCTCATTCATCCCGCTGAATTTCCTGTTTCTGTGCCTAGGCATTCTGCTGATCGCATTAGCGGGACAAATGCAACTGGAACTACCGGCCATGAATGATGATATCCTTCCCATGTTTGCCACACAAGGATATCTGGGACAGTCGGTACTGATTCTTTTTACCATCGGCATCATCGCCGCATCCAAGGCAAAAGAAGTCATCGGCGTAGAACTGAACGCCGACGCCGTCCGCGATGCCGTTCAGAACGCAAAATGCAACGATGTCAAAAACATCCGCTTCTACTGCAACGATGCAACCGAATTCATGATGCAGATGGCTGCCTCCGGCGACACCGTAGACGTAGTCCTCATGGATCCGCCAAGAGCCGGAAGTACCGGGGCGTTTATTAAGGCGGTGGCAGCAGTGAAAGCAAAGACCGTGATCTACGTGTCCTGCGGACCGGACACGCTGGCGAGAGATTTGGTCGTGTTTAAGAAGATGGGGTATCAGGCTGAAGGGGCTTGGCCGGTGGATATGTTTCCGGCGACGGGACATTGCGAAGTTGTAGTCCTGTTGACTAAAGTATGCAAGTAAAAGTGTGAAAATGCTTGAAACATAAGGTTTTCCCGGTGTTACAGTTACGAAAAATCAAGTGCAGAAATAGCTATAAAAACCAATAAATTCAACCGATTTTTATAGTTGGGTATATAAGCGTATTGGGAATAGGGTGAGTGGACAAAATATTGAACTTATGTTACTTGTAGATTTTTGTGAGAAGAATACTGAATGACTAAAAATTGCTAGATTAAAAATACAGGTAGAAGGTATACCGTATCTTTAGATGAAATTACTTGATATGGGATTTTGACAGATTGGTTTATAGATAAATATGATAAAGGAAATAAAGACTGTACACTAGGAGGTGTTGACTTGAGAGTCTTGGATTTGGATATGGATTATTTTATGACCGAGATAGCTAACACATCATTTTCTTGTAAGGAAAGACTTAATGAAAAGGATTATGGAAATTCAGTATGGTCTGCAGATGAAGTTCGGCAATTTTTAGAACTAAATTTGGGATTATCAAAAAGACACAAATTGCCTGGGAGGATTGTGAGCGGACATAATGAAACACTATTCTTCTGGGAAGAACTTATTAATAGCAAAAGGCTTTCAGATCCTTTTGATGTTGTTCATGTTGATTCACATGCTGATTTAGGCTTGGGTGACGCATCATGGAGTTTTTTGCAAAGTGCATTTCTTACACTTCCGACTAATTCAAGAAGAAAAATATGTGAGTATGAATTTTGTGGAAACAAAAGAGAAATTAGTATAGGTGATTATTTACTTTGGGCAGTTGCCTATAGAATGGTGTCATCCATCATATATTGTGCGAATCCCAATGGTGACAAGAATGATTATGTACTGGACACGTTAAAGGATTTTTGTGAAGAGTACATTTGGGATAAGCCTGTAAAAAACTACATCCAGTTGAAGTATAACAAAATGATGAAAATGCCTAGTTATGATTCGTCTGATGCATATAAGAAAAAATATCTTGAGGGTGCGATGAAAGATCCTGAAGTGGAACTGCTAATAATTCCAACGATTAAGGACGTGAAATTTGACGGAAACTTTGATTATGTAGTTATGGCACAATCGCCTAATTACACTCCGGCAAGTGCAGATTTTATATTGGATATTTTTAGAGAATATATTGTAGAAATATAGTGATGAAAATGTTAATCAGTTTATTTAGTAGTACGAAAAATATGGTAACTCAGGGTTTTATTCGGCTCGAAACGCCTATTTAGTGCAAAAACAGGTGTTTCAATTCCCCTGTACGATTTTGCAGCGCAACTTCACTGTAAAAGTCCTTGACAAAAACAAACGTATGTTCTATTATTAGTGACATGAATTATTAGGTCACTGTTTATTGAGTTATTTAAAAAATATGTTATACTAAAATGGCATCAAATAGAAACTCGAAATGTTTATGGTGAAAATATGCAGGATATTTTAATGAAAAAATAAAAGCATAAATGAACGTTTGTTCAAAATGACTGGAGCGTGTTTTTCCTGCTAAATCAAAATGAGATTGAATCTCTTGTACCTTGCGGAAAGGTTAAGGCAAATCAAATTGTTAACGAGCTGATAAAGGAGGGATATTTAACTACACTTAGGATTAAAGGTCGGTATTGTTAGCCAGAGCATGGTAAAGAGATTTTAGATAAATATAATAAAATCATATTATGAAAGCGCAAAGGTGCTAAGGAGGTTAATATGAAGACTAGATTGCTGCTATATTATAAAGAATTCATTGATAAGCTGAGAAAATTTAAAATATATGACGTTGAGCAAGAGGGTTATAAAGAATGTATGTTTTTTGTGGACTCGCTGTTAAGAAATTTTGAATTAATTTTATATAAAAAAAATAAAATTAAAAAAATAAAATTGTCTTTTAATGAATTAGAAGAATTCTTAATAAATAAATGCAATTATCAAATGGTATTTATAACATCACGGGAACGGAAAAAGGACATTTATAATCTTATAAATAAAGTTTCTAAAAAGAGGGGTATTTGTGCCCCATTTATTGAGTTGGATGCTGGTGTTATGTATTTTCCTCAGTTGAAATATGCCGATGTAGGTCTTTTGAGGTATTTATGTGAGCAAGAAAAAATCAAAAAGTATAAGTTGCTTATGATGGGCAGTTGTTAAGGAGGAAAAAATGTTTAATGTTATATCTATGTTTTCAGGTGCTGGTGGACTTGATATGGGGTTTCATAATAAAGGATTTAAGATTTTATGGGCAAATGATTTTAATCAGGATGCATGCGATACATATGATAAATGGGCAAATTATTATAAATCAGGGGAAAGAAAACCTGAAGAAGAGTGTACAAAAATTGAATGTGGGGATATATCAAAAATTGATTTGAATAAAATCGCTCCCGGAAAAACTATTGATGTTGTATTAGGCGGTTTCCCTTGTCAGGGTTTTTCTTTAGCTGGACCAAGACAAATTGATGATTCTAGGAATGTATTATATAGACATTTCGTTGAAATGGTTAGGTTAAAGAAACCGAAGGTTCTTGTTGCTGAAAACGTAATAGGAATAAAAACTTTAGGGGATGGGGCTGTTTTTGAAAAAATAATAGATGATTTTTCTGCGCTGGGGTACACTATGTCAGCACCTACTGTAAATGCAAGAAATTATGGTGTCCCACAAGATAGAATGCGAGTGATTTTTATTGGAATTAGAAATGACATTTGTAAAGGTGGTGCATACATCTTTCCGGCGGGGAATCCTAAAATAGTGACATTAAAAGAGGCACTTTCAAATTTACCACCAGTTGATATGAATGATGTTTGCCAGGCACCTTTTTCTTCGCGTTTTATGTCGAGAAATAGAAAAAGAGAATATAATGATGTTTCTTTTACAATTCCGGCTATGGCAAAGCAGGTTGCATTAAGTCCAGATTCAGGGGGAATGGTTCATGTTGGGGTAGACAAATTTGATTTTGTTGGAAACAATAGGAGGCTTAGTTATAAAGAGGCGGCTGCGATACAAACGTTTCCTATTGACATGGAATTTTGTGGGGATTTGGAAAGTAAGTATAAACAGATCGGAAACGCGGTTCCAGTCAAGTTAGCAGAGATTATAGCGAGTGAAGTATATAAAATTTTAACGATAAGTGATTTGACACCATTTTTAAATTTTGAATGTCCTAAAGATGAGATTAAGGCGGATAGAAGAATAACGAGAAAGGATATAAACGGAAAAGCATTTGAATATTCTTCATTAATAGCACTTTATAACGAATTGAGCAATTCTGGGTGGAAACCTGAACAAATAGAAATACTAGATGATAAGAATTACAAAAACATAGAGCAAGCATATCAGGTTGTAGAAAACATTGATGGTGGTTATGAAGAAGATGATGAAGCGGAAGCAACCATATGGGACTTTGAACATAAAAGGAATACATATGATATGGCGGCTAAAGCGGCGGCTGTGTATTTGAAAATGACAGAACCGATTATTAAGTCACCGGATGGACTGTATGCTGTATTAGCAGCTATGCCGGACAATGCTGGAGTAAAAGGGGATGTTCGGGATATATGCTTCACTGTATATAAAGATAAAACTAAAAAATCTGTAATTCGAGATTTGGGTATAAGCTGTAAAAATAATCATGAGGCAGTTAAGCATCCAAGAATTACAGAAAATCCCGATTTTGCAAAAGAATGGACAAAAGGCAAATTTACTTGTAGCAATGAGTTCTTGAAAAGAATGGAGGAAATTCAAAAGGTTATTGAAGATTACCAGAAAAAATATAATACGTGGTCTGAAATAACAGAGAAAATGGATACGGTTTATTTTCCTATTGTAGAGGCTTTTGTGAAAGAGCTTAGAAGATTAGGCATGATAACAAATGATATGGATGATGAACAACGAAAGGCAGCGAGTGAATTTTCAAAATTGTTTTTTGAATATATGTTTGGTACTCGAGATTTTTATAAGTTTATAAAGGATGATAAAGCTAAGGCGACAACAGTCTATCCTTATAATATGCATGGATCACTTATGAAGCCGTATGGAGAAGTTAGAAATGAACAAGCAGTTTCTTGTGTTACAATGCCAGAAGAAATGGTCGAAGTGAGGATTAAACCGAGAAGTAAGACGACATTAGAAATATATTTTGATCAGTGGATTATTTCGATGCGCTTACATAATGCAGATTCAAGTATTCGAAAAACAGCATTGAAGTTTG
>ERZ773187.1682-NODE-1682-length-15992-cov-12.365753_pt1 | contig 15992 bp, 15 predicted proteins | sample MGYA00511242_ERZ773187 | MGnify/ENA primary metagenome ERZ773187 (study PRJEB29015, sample SAMEA2737744) | human gut metagenome | biome: human gut; feature: human-associated habitat; material: faeces | place: China | collected 2012 ... | reverse complement strand
TCAGGTTGACGTAGCTTTCGGTCAGCAGCTCGCCGCCTTCCGGCAGCCACAGCAATGCCCAATCCACCGCCTCGGTGTCGCCGGCGAAATTACCGACGAAAGGTTTTTCCGGCAGGGTCGGCAGGCCATTTACCGCTTCGCAGAGATAGTCGTTCAGACCATCGGCATAGCACCAGCTCTGCTCGGTGTTATTAACGTGATCTTTAAAGGTGATCTCCACGCCCGGGCAGAGCACCGCTTTCGCTTTCAGCAGGTGCGTCAGGCGGGAAACGGAAAAACGTGGGCTGTCGAAGAAGCTCTCGTCAGGCCAGAAGTGGACGCTGGTGCCGGTGTTGCGTTTGCCGCACGTGCCGACAACCTGCAGATCCTGCACCTTTTCACCGTTCTCAAACGCGATGTTATAGATCTGGCCGTCGCGACGGACGTTCACTTCCACACGCTTAGACAGGGCGTTAACGACGGAGATCCCCACGCCGTGCAGACCGCCCGAGAACTGATAGTTCTTGTTAGAGAACTTACCGCCCGCATGCAGACGACAGAGAATCAGCTCAACGGCAGGTACGCCCTCTTCCGGGTGAATATCCACCGGCATACCACGCCCGTCGTCGATGACCTCCAGCGACTGATCGGCGTGCAGGATGACGTCGACGCGTTTGGCATGGCCTGCCAGCGCTTCGTCCACACTGTTATCAATAACTTCTTGGCCCAGATGGTTTGGGCGCGTCGTATCGGTGTACATCCCCGGGCGGCGGCGAACCGGCTCAAGCCCGGTGAGTACCTCAATGGCATCAGCGTTATAGGTTTGCGTCATGATTTAAGCTAGCAATTCGCATTGATTGTCAGTGGCTGTGCAGTCCAAGAAAATCGACAATCTGGGTGAAATGATTCTCAAAGCCCGTGAAAGCATGATTTCCGCCCTCTTCTACAGTCTGGCGGCAAGAGGCGTAATACGCCACTGCCTGGCGGTAATCCAGCACTTCATCGCCCGTTTGTTGCAGCAGCCAGATAAGATCCGGCGCTTCAAGCGGGTCTACCTGCATAACTTTGAGATCGTAAATATGGCGTGACTCTAGCACATATTGCTGCCCGGTGTAGGGGTTCTCGTTTTGCCCGAGAAAGTCCCGTAACAGCTCGAATGGCCGAACTGCCGGATTCACCACCACCGCAGGCAACATGAAGCATTGCGACAGCCAGGTGGCGTAGTATCCGCCCAGAGAAGAGCCTACGACGCCCAGCGGTTCACCGCCGTGCGCCAGCACGATAGATTCCAGCAGTTCTGCGGCATCGGCCGGGTATGGCGGCAGCTGCGGCACGATTATCTCAACCTGTGGATGATGAACATTTAGCCACTGGCGAAACTGTGTTGCCTTCGCAGAGCGCGGCGAACTGTTGAAACCGTGGAGATAAAGAAGTGCTGACATCAGTATCCTTCTGAAGCCGTATCCGGACGGAACGCGGTTCCTTGCAGGCGGCAAACTTCCGTCGTTAAGCTGCCATCAGCATGCAGTTCCAGCCAGCGCCAGCCCGGCGCAATGGTATCAAGCGTAAAGTTGGCGCAGTGGGGTTTGAACTGCACGCAGGTGGATGGCGTAGCCAGCAGGCGACGACCATTCCAGTCGAGATCCTGCTCCTGGTGGATATGACCACAGAGCAAATTTTTTACGCGGGGGAATTGCACCAGCACCTGATCCAATGCGGCAGAGTTGCGCAGACTGTGCTGATCAAGCCAGCTACATCCCGCAGGTAACGGATGATGGTGCAATAACAGCAGGGTATGGCGCTCGGGCTCAGCGTTGAGCTTATCTTCCAGCCACTCGAGCTGGAATTCACTCAGCTCGCCGTGCGGTACGCCGAACACCTGGCTATCGAGCAGCAAAATTTGCCAGTGGTCGCCCACGAAGACGCGCTTGGCAGGCGAGATGCCCGCATCCTGAAGCGCGCTGTACATCGCAGGCTGGAAATCGTGGTTGCCAGGCAACCAGACGCAGGGCACGCTGAAGCTCGCGATACCCTCAGCGAAGCGCTGGTAGGCCGCAGCGGTTTGATCCTGCGCCAGATCACCCGTGGCGACAATCAGATCGTATTCGCGCTTTTCAGCATGAATCGCATCCAGGACAGCCTGATAGCTCTCCCAGGTATTCACCCCCAACAGGGTTTCATGCTTTTCGGCAAACAGGTGAGTATCAGTAATTTGTAGTACCCTGACTGGTGCCCCACCAGCAACAGTCAGGTTTAACAGGCTTTCCAAATGGTGTCCTTAGGTAGGTTTCACGACGCTAACAAACCGGAATCGCCATCGCTCCATGTGCTAAACAGTATCGTAGCCAGTCGGCCAGAAACTGATTAATTTGATGCTTTTCGTCACGTTGATGCAACTTTTTATTTGGGTAATCATACCGCGCTTTGAAGCGGAAGATCTGCTGACTTGAACACACTTCCGCGACCATCGCATCGTGGTAAAGGCGCACCGTCATCGACGGTAAGCTCCAGTAGCTGACGGATGGGGCCGTCTGCTCAATTTCGACCAGCGTAGTGTAGCGGGTAGATTCCACAATCGTTAACCGATACTGCGCGTTGCTCACCTGATAGCTCACTGTCTCGCCAGCCGCGTCGTTTCGCGGCAGCAGGCGTCGGAGTTGCGCGAAGTTGGTCTCGCACAAACGCATCATTTCAGGGAAGTCAGGTGTATAACGCTTCATTCATTTCCACTCATTTCGTAAGTCTTGATAGTGCAGCTGGAGCCATTGCAAAGCGATGACAGAAGCTGCGTTGTCGATTTTCCCCTCTTCTACCCAAAGGTAAGCCTGCTCCCGGCTCACCACATGAACACGAATGTCTTCGTTTTCATCAGCCAGACCATGTATACCTTGTGCGGTCGTGGCGTCCACTTCGCCTACCAAAACAGATAAACGCTCGCTGGTGCCACCCGGGCTCGCGAGATAGTTCAACACCGGTTTGGTGCGGCCTACTACCAGCCCGGCCTCTTCCATGGCTTCGCGACGGGCGACATCTTCCGCTGTTTCGCCCTCTTCAATCATTCCGGCCACCATCTCCAGTAACCACGGGCTTTCGCTGGTATCAAATGCGGCAATACGAATCTGCTCTACCAGTACCACTTCGTCGCGCACTGGGTCAAAGGGTAGCAATACTGCGGCGTGCCCGCGCTCAAAAATTTCGCGTTTCACTTCGCCACTCATTTCGCCGTTAAACAAGCGGTGGCGAAAACGGTAAAGATCGAGCGAAAAAAATCCGCGATAGAGCGTTTCTCGTGCAATAATTTCTACATCATTTTTGCTGAAAGTCACTGGCATCTTTTCCGGTATAGGCATGAGAGTGTCCTGTAAAAGTGGTGATGTTATTTCGATTTTCAAATCTTCTAAAATGCGGTTTCTCAGACAGTATGGTAAATTGCTGCGAGTTACTGCCGGATGGCACGGAACGCCAACCTTTTGTACTGGCGAAGTCTGCTAGAATCGGTAAATTATTTTTAATTAGATCAGCGCTAACAAAGCTTCACAACAAGGAAAGCAAATGAAGAAATTGCTCCCCATTCTCATCGGCCTGAGCCTGACGGGTTTCAGCGCGATGAGTCAGGCAGAGGACCTGTTACAGGTTTATAAGCAGGCACGACTGAGCAACCCGGAACTGCGTAAATCCGCTGCCGACCGTGATGCTGCCTTTGAGAAGATTAATGAAGCACGCAGCCCACTTCTGCCGCAACTCGGTTTAGGGGCTGACTATTCCTACACTAACGGCTATCGCGATGCTAACGGTCAGGACTCAAACGTGACCAGCGGTTCCCTGCAGTTAACCCAGACTCTGTTTGATATGTCTAAATGGCGTGCTCTGACCCTGCAGGAAAAATCTGCCGGTATTCAGGATGTCACTTTCCAGACCGATCAACAAACCCTGATTCTCAACACCGCGACGGCTTACTTCAAGGTGCTGAGCGCTATCGATACCCTCTCTTATATCGAAGCCCAGAAACAGGCCATCTACCGTCAACTAGATCAAACCACCCAGCGTTTTAACGTTGGCCTCGTGGCGATCACCGACGTACAGAACGCCCGTTCACAGTACGACAGCGTACTGGCGAACGAAGTGACCGCGCGTAACGACCTTGATAACGCCGTTGAAGAGCTGCGTCAGGTCACCGGTAATTACTACCCGCAACTGGCTTCGCTGAACGTCGACAGCTTCAAAACCGATAAGCCGCAGGCGGTGAATGCCCTGCTGAAAGAAGCTGAAAACCGTAACCTGAGCCTACTGCAGGCACGTCTGAGCCAGGACCTGGCCCGTGAACAGATTCGTCAGGCGCAGGATGGCCACTTGCCAACCCTGGATCTGAACGCCTCCTCCAGCATCTCTAACTCACGTTACAGCGGCTCCAACTCCATCAATAATAACGCTGACGTAGGTCAGAACAAAGTTGGCCTGAGCTTCTCCCTGCCGCTGTATCAGGGCGGAATGGTGAACTCGCAGGTTAAACAGGCGCAGTACAACTTTGTTGGCGCGAGCGAGCAGCTTGAAAGCGCACACCGCAGCGTTGTGCAGACTGTACGTTCCTCCTTTAACAACGTGAACGCCTCCATCAGCAGCATCAACGCCTATAAACAGGCCGTTGTCTCTGCCCAGAGCTCTCTGGATGCGATGGAAGCCGGTTACTCAGTGGGTACCCGTACCATTGTTGACGTGTTGGATGCGACCACCACGCTCTATAACGCCAAGCAGCAGCTGTCTAATGCGCGTTATAACTATCTGATTAACCAGCTGAACATCAAATCTGCCCTGGGAACCCTGAATGAACAGGACCTGCAGATTCTGAACAGCTCCCTGGGTAAACCTATCTCTACCACGCCAGAATCCGTGGCGCCGGAAAATCCAGGTCAGGATGCGTCCGCTGATGGTTATGCCGCCAACAGTGCCGCTCCAGCCGCACGCCCGGCCTCTACCGGAATGCTGCGCAACTGATGCGCTAACCCGGCCTGATTTTTCAGGCCGGGTCTGTTTTCACACCAACCGATAAATACAACCCGATCCCTTCGAATTGCAGACAGCCGAGGCACAGGCAGTTTGAACTCTGTCCGGTATAAACGTAAGCCAACGTAAAGATCCCCTCGATTCCCGCACTACGCTTCATTTTCGACCACTCATCCTCTATTCTGAGCGTTATATACCACGTAATACCACTGGGTCCTGGAAGACAAAAATGAAACGGACAAAATCCATCAATCACGCGTCGTTCCGCAAAAATTGGGGCGCACGCCATCTTACTCCTGTCGCACTGGCCGTGACGGCCGTCTTTATGCTGGCGGGCTGTGAACAAAACGACGAAACGGTTTCGCTCTATCAGAACGCTGATGACTGTGCGACCGCCACCGGCAACAAAGCGGAATGTACCACCGCTTACAATAGTGCCCTGAAAGAAGCTGAACGTACTGCGCCGAAATACGCCAGCCGTGAAGACTGTGTAGCCGAATTCGGTGAAGGTCAGTGTCAGCAGGCACCAACGCCGGCACAGGCTGGCACCGCGCCAGAAAACCAGGCGCAGGCGCAATCCAGCGGCAGTTTCTGGATGCCGCTGATGGCGGGCTATATGATGGGCCGCCTGATGAGCGGTGGCGCAGGCTACCAGCAGCAGCCGCTGTTTAGCTCTAAAAATCCGAACAGCCCTGCCTACGGCAAATATACCGACGCCAGCGGTAAGGGATACGGCGCCGCGCAGCCGGGCCGTACCATGACGGTACCGAAAACCGCGATGGCACCTAAACCGGCGACCACCAGCACCGTGACCCGCGGCGGCTTTGGGGAATCTGTTGCGAAACAGACCTCCATGCAGCGTAGTGCCACGGGCACCTCAACCCGCTCCATGGGCGGCTGATAATGGAACGAGTCAGTATTGTCGAGCGCCCGGACTGGCGCGAAAAAGCCACTGAATATGGTTTTAACTTCCACACCATGTACGGCGAGCCGTACTGGTGTGAAGAGGCCTATTACAAGCTCACTCTTGAGCAGGTTGAAAAGCTGGAAGAGGTGACTGCCGAACTGCATCAGATGTGTTTGAAAGTCGTCGATAAGGTCATTGCCAGCGATGCGCTAATGACCAAATTCCGCATTCCTAAACACACCTGGGGTTTCGTTCGCCAGTCCTGGGAAACGCATCAACCGTCGCTCTATTCCCGCCTCGATCTGGCGTGGGATGGCGTTGGTGAACCTAAGCTGCTTGAGAATAACGCCGATACGCCGACTTCCTTGTACGAAGCGGCGTTCTTCCAGTGGATTTGGCTGGAAGATCAGCTCCAGGCGGGCAAGCTGCCGGAAGGTAGCGATCAGTTCAACAGCCTGCAGGAAAAGCTGATTGCGCGCTTTGCCGAGCTGCGTGAACAGCACGGTTTCAACCTGCTGCATCTGGCCTGCTGCCGCGATACGGTAGAAGATCGGGGTACCGTGCAGTATCTGCAGGACTGCGCTGCAGAAGCAGAGGTCGCCACCGAATTTCTGTATATGGAAGATATTGGTCTGGGTGAGAAAGGTCAGTTTACTGACCTGCAGGACCAGGTCATCAGCAATCTGTTCAAGCTCTATCCGTGGGAGTTCATGCTGCGCGAGATGTTCTCCACCAAGCTGGAAGATGCCGGCGTGCGCTGGCTGGAGCCAGCATGGAAGAGCATCATCTCGAACAAAGCGCTGCTGCCGATGCTGTGGGAGATGTTCCCGGATCACCCTAACCTGCTGCCTGCTTATTTCGCCGAAGATGACTATCCGCCAATGGATAAGTATGTCGTGAAACCGATCTTCTCCCGCGAAGGTGCCAACGTATCGATTATCGAAAACGGTAAAACGCTGGAAGCCGTTGAAGGTCCGTACGGTGAAGAGGGAATGATCGTCCAGCAGTTTTATCAACTGCCAAAGTTTGGCGACAGCTATGTCCTGATTGGCAGTTGGCTTATCAACGATGAGCCAGCCGGGATTGGTATTCGTGAAGACCGGGCGCTGATTACCCAGGATCTGTCACGCTTCTATCCGCACATCTTTGTAGAGTAAACCTTGCCCGGTGGCCTGCGCTACCGGGCATGTTTTAACCCACCTGTACCGACAACATGCTCAGGCTTCCCATCTCAATTCCGTCGACCGGGATCGTTATCGGCTCTTCGCCATCCCAGGCCCCCAGCACATACAGCAGAGGCAAGAAATGTTCAGCCGTGGGATTCGACAGCGAGCCGCCTTCGTGTTCCAGGTAATTCGCCAGCGGATGCTCTCCGGCGGGCCCCTGCCAGTGAAGATTCGCTTTTACAAAATCGTTGAACGATGTCGCCCAGGGATAGGGCGTATTTTCGCCATGCCAGCGCGCGGTACGCAGGTTGTGCACCACATTACCGCTGGCCACCAGCATAATGCCCTCGTCACGCAATGTTGCCAGCTTGCGCCCCATCTCCAGATGCCAGGCCGCCGGTTTGGTGCTGTCGATGCTAAGCTGCACCATGGGGATGTCTGCATCCGGATACATCTTAATAAGCACGCCCCAGGAGCCATGGTCAAAGCCCCAGGCCTCTTTATCCAGCGCCACCGGGACGGGCGCCAGCCTTTCAACCAGCGCCTGCGCCAGCTCGGGCGAACCCGGCGCCGGGTAGTGCGTGTCATATAATGCCTGTGGAAAACCGCCAAAATCGTGGATCGTTTTCGGCGCTTCCATCGCGGTCACGCCAGTACCGCGGGTGAACCAGTGGGCGGACACCACCACGATAGCCTTCGGACGCGGTAAGGTCTCGCCCAGATGACGCCATGCGCGGGTATAGACGTTATCTTCCAGCACGTTCATCGGGCTACCGTGCCCCAAAAACAGCGCTGGCATACGAGAAGCAGTCATGGTGATATCCTTACATAAGATGTCGATTTAATAGCATCACATTACGCGCTATCGCGCTAAGATGAACCCGGATAAGCATGATGATGATCTTCAGGAAATTTGAATGTAAGGGAATGGTAAAGGCGCAGCGGCCCTCTCGCTTTGCCCGCTTTTAGCCCTTAATATTAATGAGAATCGTTATCAAAAGGAGAGAGACATGTCAGTACCCTTGCTTCTGACCATACTTGCAGGCGCCGCCACGTTTATTGGTGCGATTCTCGGCGTGCTGGGCCAGAAACCGTCTAACCGCGTGCTGGCCTTCTCCCTCGGCTTTGCCGCGGGCATTATGCTGCTGATATCACTCATGGAGATGCTGCCCGCCGCGCTGGGCACCGAGGGCATGTCGCCGGTGCTGGGCTATGGCATGTTTGTCTTCGGCCTGCTGGGTTACTTTGCGCTGGACCGGATGCTGCCCCATGCGCATCCGCAGGATCTGATGCAAAAGGGGGCGAAACCGCTGCCGGGCAATATCAAACGTACCGCCGTGCTGCTGACGCTGGGCATCAGCCTGCATAACTTCCCGGAAGGGGTCGCCACCTACGTTACCGCCAGCAATAATCTTGAGCTGGGCTTTGGTATCGCGCTGGCCGTGGCATTGCACAATATTCCTGAAGGTCTGGCGGTGGCCGGACCGGTCTATGCCGCCACGGGCTCTAAACGTAAAGCGGTATTCTGGGCCGGGATCTCCGGTATGGCAGAGATTCTTGGCGGCGTGCTGGCATGGCTGATTCTGGGAAGCCTGATTTCACCGGTAGTCATGGCGGCCATCATGGCTGCGGTCGCGGGGATTATGGTGGCGTTGTCCGTGGATGAACTCATGCCGCTGGCAAAAGAGATCGATCCTAACAATAACCCGAGCTATGGCGTGCTCTGCGGCATGTCGGTGATGGGGCTAAGTCTGGTCCTGCTACAAACCGCAGGGATAGGATAAAAAAAACGCCGGGTTAACCCGGCGTTTTTCATTCAATTAGCTGGCTTTACGCTCATGCGCCTGACGATAGGCCACCAGATCTTCGATGGTGACAACGGCCATGTTGTGCTTCACGGCAAAGTCGATGCACTCTGGCGCGCGCGCCATGCTGCCGTCGTCGTTGGTCAGTTCACAGAGCACGCCGGCTGGCTTGAAGCCTGCCAGAGTCACCAGATCGATGGTTGCTTCTGTGTGACCACCGCGGGTCAGAACGCCGCCCGGCTGCGCGCGCAGCGGGAAGACGTGGCCCGGACGGTTCAGATCGGAAGGTTTTGCGCCGTCGGCAATGGCGGCACGAACGGTCGTAATACGGTCGGCAGCAGACACGCCAGTGGTCACGCCGTGGGCTGCTTCGATGGTTACCGTAAAGCCGGTGCCGAAGGCGCTGGTGTTGTTTTCTACCATCATTGGCAGATCCAGCTGCTTACGGCGCTCTTCGTTAAGACACAGGCAGACAATCCCACTGCCGTGGCGAATGGTCAGCGCCATCTGCTCAACGGTCATGGTTTCGGCGGCGAAAATCATATCACCTTCGTTTTCACGATCTTCATCGTCAAGCACCATCACACCGCGACCTTCACGAAGGGCGGTTAGAGCCTGTTCGATACGTTCGACAGGGGTACCAAAAGAGGAAAGTAGCGTCTGATTCATGGTAAATAAACCTCATTAAAATTATGGTTACCAGAATCAGGGCAGTCTTAGGAGCGCCGGTTTAGCGGCAAAAGTCAACGCGAGCGGGCCTGGGCCCGACTGTGCCGTTACTCTCTCCCATCCGGACTTTAACCGTCGGCCCCGGAATTACACCGGATCTGCTGACCTTCCCGTAGTCACGGGAAGCGCTCGCGGGCTTTCAACGCGATGGTTGATTTACCGCCGGTGGGGAATTTCGCCCCGCCCTGAGAATAAGCGAGATAACTATAACGCTAATGATTATGTTCGGCAACGCATTAGCTTCATACAAATCTGGTTTATGGATCCGCGTTACGCGCTACAATGGTCATTAACACCTTTTCATCAAGGGAAACGACAATGATTGACCCGAAAAAAATTGAACAGATTGCCCGTCAGGTCCATGAATCCATGCCGAAAGGCATTCGTGATTTTGGTGACGATGTAGAGAAGAAGATCCGTCAGATCCTGCAATCGCAGCTGATGCGTCTGGATCTGGTGAGCCGCGAAGAGTTTGACGTCCAGACTCAGGTGCTGTTGCGTACCCGCGAAAAAATCGCCCTGCTTGAGCAACGTCTGACAGAGCTGGAAAACCGCAATACCCCTGCGGAAGTGAAACCGGCCCCGGCTATTCCACCGGTCGACGATCAGGTATAAAAAAACGGGCCATCAGGCCCGTTTTTTTATTCACTATCTTTCTGTATCTTTTTGATGATGTTCGTCGTTGAACAGCCATCTTCAAAGTTCAGCACCATCACTTCGCCGCCGTTAGCCCATACCTCTTCGCTACCGGCGATCTGCTCTGGCTTATAATCACCGCCTTTCACCAGCAGATCGGGCAGGATACCGGCAATCAGGCGCTGCGGCGTGTCCTCTTCAAACGACACCACCCAGTCCACCGCCTCCAGCGCACCCAGTACAATCATGCGCTGTTCCAGCGGATTGACCGGACGGGTCTCGCCCTTCAGACGTTTTGTCGAGGCATCGCTGTTGACCGCCACAATCAGGCGATCGCCCAGCTTGCGCGCGTTGGCCAGATAGGAGACGTGGCCGGCATGCAGAATGTCGAACACGCCATTGGTCATCACCACCTTTTCGCCCCGCTTACGGGCTGCGGCAACGGCGTCTTTAAGCTCGTCTTCGGTCATTACGCCGAAGCCCGTCTCTGCGCGGCCACGCACGGCGTTTTCCAGCTCAACCGGCGAGACGGTAGAGGTGCCCAGTTTACCCACCACCACGCCTGCCGCGGCGTTGGCAAAGTAACACGCCTCTTCCAGGGTATTGCCCGCCGCAAGCGTCGCCGCCAGCACGCCAATCACCGTATCGCCCGCACCGGTCACGTCATAGACTTCCTGGGCCTGGGTTGGCATATGCAGCGGCGCTTTGCCGGGCTGCAGCAGGCTCATCCCCTGTTCGGAACGGGTCACCAGCAGCGCAGAAAGTTCGAAATCGGCGATGATCTTCATGCCGCGCTCTACCAGCTCAGCTTCGTTTTTGCACTTGCCCGCCACCGCCTCAAACTCAGAGAGGTTAGGCGTCAGCAGCGTGGCACCACGATAGCGTTCGAAGTCTGTCCCTTTCGGGTCGATCAGCACAGGCACATTGGCTTTACGCGCCAGCTGAATCATCTGCTGTACGCTCGCCAGCGCCCCTTTGGCGTAGTCAGAGAGCACCAGCGCGCCAATGTTGCCCAGCGCCTGGTTGATGCGCTCGTGCAGCGGTTGCGGATCTACCCCCTCAAACCCCTCTTCAAAGTCGAGACGGATCAGCTGCTGGTTACGCGATAGCACGCGCAGCTTGGTAATGGTGGGATGGGTAGGCACAGAAACGAAATCACATTTGACGTTCACGTCGGCCAGCGTTTTGCTCAGGGCACGCGCCGCATCATCAATACCTGTCAGCCCAACCAGACGCGAATGCGCGCCGAGGGAGGCAATGTTCATCGCCACGTTTGCCGCGCCGCCAGGACGCTCCTCAATGGTATCAACCTTCACCACCGGTACCGGCGCTTCCGGGGAGATGCGGCTGGTGGGTCCGTACCAGTAGCGATCCAGCATCACATCGCCCACAACCATCACGCCAGCCCGTTCAAACTTTGGCAGTGTTACTTTCATTCCTGACTCCAGAAAGATTCACAATTTGCGCGCGATAATATCACACTTGTTTTGTTACGCACGGTTCCACCAGCCACTTCTGCCAGCTGGCCCGCACAAGCTCTCGCTCTGCCGCGAAGCACTCTGGCGCCACATGGCCAGGCTGCTCTTGCAATGCCAGATGGTGCAACTCATCACGTAGCGTGGTGTAAGCCCGGGTTAACGCCAGCGACTCCGCTTCATCCATGATGTCGTTTTGCGCCAGCAGTTCCAGAATGCGCACGTTATCCGACCAGCGGGTCAGCTTTGGTTTCAGGTGCGCGTGACGCAGTACCAGATATTGCGTAATAAACTCAATATCGGTGATCCCGCCCTCATCGGCCTTGATATCGAAGCGATCCCGGTGCTTATTGCCAAGATGCGAACGCATCTTGTCGCGCATTTCACGCACTTCAGTTTGTAGGGTCTCGCCCTCGCGCGGGGTGGTAAGCACATCCCGACGAATGGTGTCGAATTGCGCGGTTAACTGCGGATCGCCATACACCACCCGGGCGCGCACCAGCGCCTGATGCTCCCACGTCCAGGCTTCGTTTTGCTGATAGTCGGCAAAGGATTCGGTCGAGGTGACCAACATGCCCGCCGCACCAGAGGGACGCAGTCGCGCATCCACCTCATAGAGGATCCCTGATGAGGTGCGGGTGCTAAAGAGGTGCATGATGCGCTGAGCCAGCCGCAAATAGAACTGTCGCCCGTCGATTTCCCGCTCGCCGTCGGTCATTACGTCCACCGGGCAGTCGTGCAGGAAGATCAGATCCAGATCGGAGCTGTATCCCAGCTCCCAGCCGCCCAGCTTGCCATACCCCACTACCGCAAAACCGCGGCCTTCCCGATCGGCCAGGTGCTTCGGCTGCCCGTAGCGCGCCACCATCTGCACCCATGCCTGCTGTACCACCGCATCAATAATCGCTTCCGCCAGCCAGGTTAAATGGTCACTCACTTTCATGACCGGCAGCGTTTCAGCGATATCGGCAGCCGAGACGCGCAACATCTGCGCCTGCTTGAACTGGCGCAGCGCCTCGAGCTGCTGCTCTTCGTCCTCTTCCGGTACGCGCAGCAGATATTGGCGCAGCTCGTCGCGATAGGCGTCCGTCGCCGTCGGCTGATAAAGGGTATTGGGATCAAGCAGCTCATCCAGTAACAACGGATAACGCGCCAGCTTATTGGCCACCATGGGCGAGGCGGCACAGAGGGTGATCAGGTGCTTAAGCGCGCCGGGAAATTCGCTCAGCAGCTCCAGATAAGTGGTACGGGTAATAATGCCGGTTAGCAGCGGCGTCAAACGCGAAAGGGGGATCGGGGCATCCGCGCGGGGGCAGACTTCACTCAGCAGATGCGGCATAAGATGATCCAGCACCTGGCGCCCGCGAGGGCCGATGGCGCGCCTGTTCATCTCCAGGCGGAAATCGGCAATCAGCGCCACGACCCGGTGACGATCTTCATCGCTCAGGTGCGCCAGTACCGGGGTGGTGTCGTCCTCTTCCAGCGCATCCTGCCACAGCTCGCGCCAGTGCTCAGAGAGTTCATCCTCTTGTGATTCGCTTTCGTCATCGCCAATCAGTTCATTAAAGATATGCCGCACCGCGGCCATGTGCCGATCGAGCTGGTCGGTAAGGCTTTGCCAGTCGTCCATCCGCATGCCCCAGGCGAGGCGCGCGCGATTGAGATCGTCGCCCGGCAGAGTCTGCGTCTGCTCGTCGTTGATACTTTGCAGCAGATTCTCAAGCCGACGCAAAAAGAGGTAGGCCTCACGCAGCGTCTGCGCATCCCCTTCCGGCAGCAGATTCAGCTGCGCAATCGCCGCCAGGGTGGGCAGCAGAGAGCGGGATTGCAGCGACGGCTCGCGCCCACCGCGAATCAACTGGAAGACCTGAACAATAAATTCGATTTCCCGGATACCGCCCGCGCCGAGCTTGATGTTATCCCGCAGTCCACGACGCCGCACTTCCCGGGCTATCATCCCTTTCATGTTTCGCAGCGACTGAATTACGCTGAAGTCGATATAACGACGGAAGACAAACGGGCGCAGCATGGCGCGTAACTCACCAGCGTAGACATCGTCGTTATCGCCCATGATCCGCGCTTTTACCATCGCGTAGCGTTCCCAGTCGCGCCCCTGCTCCTGGTAATAATCTTCCAGCGCGGCATAGCTCAGCACCAGCGGGCCGCTGTCGCCAAAGGGGCGCAAACGCATATCCACCCGATAGACAAAGCCGTCCTGAGTCGGCTGATCCAGCGCTTTGATAAGCCGCTGACCCAGACGCGTGAAAAATTGAGCATTATCCAGCTCGCGGCGCCCTCCACGGGTCGCCCCTTTCTCCGGCCAGGCAAAGATCAGATCAATATCCGAAGAGAAGTTCAGCTCGCCGCCGCCCAGCTTCCCCATCCCCAGAATCATCAAGGGCTGCGGGATGCCTTCGTCATTACAGGGGGTTCCCCACTCTTTACAGCACGCCTCGTACAGCCAGTCGCGGGCGGCGACGATTAAGGTCTCCGCCAGGGCACTCAGCTGCTGTAACGTGCTCTCTTCGCTCACCAGTGACAGCGCCTGCGCCCAGGCGATGCGCACCATCACCTGACGGCGGAACTGACGCAGCACGCGCATCAGCGCAGCCTCGTCGGTCACCTCTGCCAGCGCAGCGTGCAGCCAGGCGGCATACTCCCGCCACTCTTCCGCCTGGGGTGGCGAGGTTTCAAGTTCCACCAGCCAGTCGGGATGCGCAGAAATACTCTCCTGCACAAAATCGCTAAAGGTCAGCACCTGCTGCGCCTGCTCGCTCAGGGAGGAGGCGGGTAACGACGCCGGCAGACGTTCACACACCGTCTGCCACTGCTGCTGTAACTGGGAGGAAAGCGGCATGATTGGGGTTCCTTGCCTGCGTTAACGTTTTCCGCTGTGCAGCCAGAATGGCTCCTGCGAAATGGACTCATTACGGAAATGTTCAATCTCAATACGCTGACGGGTCTTAATGGCATGCTGCAACCCCTGCCAGTTCTCCAGCCAGGCATGGGCGACGGGGCCATCATAGGCGCCAGCCAGCAGCAATATGCTGTCGATATCACGCGCCAGTCGGACCAGCTGATCGCCATACTGGTCGCCCAGCGGCTGGGCGAACGCCGCTTTCAGTTCCGCCGCGTGACGGGAAAGGTGAATATCAGCAAAGCGTTTAAATGAGTCGTCAATTTTGGCCTGCGCTTTGGCATCCAGGAAATTGCGCCAGCCATGGGTCACCAGAAACTCGGTCAACGCCAGTTTAGCCGTGGCGTTTTGCGCGCTGTACGCGGCCGTCTGGGCAGAGACCTCGGTTGCCATCAGGGTCTCGGTCTGGGTAAGCAGATCGCGTAAGCGAGCACTGGCTTTACGCGGAACGATACCGCCAAACAGCGCCAGGGTATGGCGCACCAGGCTTATTGCCGCCAGCACGTCTGCTTTGGCGTCTTTCACGCCGCGTACCCACAGCTCTTCATGGTACTGCCACTGGCTGAGGGCCAGTTCCAGTGCCGCTTCAAAGCCCTTCTCCACGGAGGATTTGGCCGGAACCTTCAGAATTGGCGTCGGTTTGCGGGTGCGTGGGGCGTTACCTGCCGCCAGGTGATAGCCGCGCGCGGCTTTGCTCAGGCTTCCCTGACGCAGACCCGGCTGGCTTACCAGCTTACGCGCCAGTTTCAGCACATCTTCGGCATCGCCTTCCAGCAGCTCCAGCTCCAGCTCGCAAAGGGGTTCCTGCAGTTCACCGGCCTTCACTTCCCCGAGGTCGAGGGCAATCTCAATGCGGCTGTTGCCTTCATTCACCAGCCACTTCTCGCGCATGAAATTGGTGCTGAACAGGGGGCTCACCTCGGCGGCAAGCGAGGCGGGTAATCCCCCTTCCGGCCAGACCTCAGCCGGGAAGCGATCCAGCGCCAGTTCAGGCTTTTCAATGTCGATGTTGTATTCAGGACGTTGATGCAAACCGCCCACCACGCGACCGGCGATTTTCATCGTCATCTCATAGCGCCCGCTGGCACCACGGATGCGCAGGCCCATATCGTGGCGGCGCAGCCAGTTATCCGGCGTTTCGTAATAGATGTTAAGTAACTCCACCGGCTGATGATGTTCAGCGGTCAACTGGTGAAGGCGGGTACGCAGCGCATCAACGCTGTCATTTTCGACGATAAATTTTAATTCGATTTCCTGAGCCATGGCCTCGATCTTCTGGTTGCGTCACAGCGGGGTAAATTACAGCGAACTTACTCATCACTTTTTTGTCAGTAGATAGTATTTTGCGCCAGATTGCCACGCAATGAGCAATTTGAC
>ERZ773187.1679-NODE-1679-length-16013-cov-12.307933_pt1 | contig 16013 bp, 12 predicted proteins | sample MGYA00511242_ERZ773187 | MGnify/ENA primary metagenome ERZ773187 (study PRJEB29015, sample SAMEA2737744) | human gut metagenome | biome: human gut; feature: human-associated habitat; material: faeces | place: China | collected 2012 ... | reverse complement strand
AATAAAACTACGCTTCGTTGACATATATCAAGTTCAATTGTAGCACGTTAACAGTTTGATGAAATCCTCGTAGCGGATTGCTAGCCTTTGTCACAAATTTTCAATAAACCAACTAGTTGCGCTGATTGATTGATAAACGAGGCGAATCCAATGTCCTGCAACATCTTGTAATGATATTATCATTAATAAACATGAGGATAACCAGCTTTTTTTAACATTATCGCTGAAGTTTCGTTCATAAATAGTTTAGCGATTTTAATTTGTTATGAAACGCTATTTCGGTGATTCGTGTTGCAATTTTGTAAATTCGTGCTGCGTAATATGTTGATGGACATCACAATTTTACGCGCTAACTGCCTAAAAAGAGAGCATTAATGCATTTGTCTATCGTGCTGGTCGCCCCGGCAAGAGCGGAAAATATCGGCGCTGCCGCACGCGCTATGAAGACCATGGGGTTTACCGATCTGCGCATCGTAGCCAGCGAAGCGCACCTGGCAGAGGGTGCCCGTCGCGTTGCCCATGGTTCGGGGGAAATACTCGATAATATAACTACTTACGAAACGCTTGAAGCCGCGCTGCACGATGTTTCCTTTACCGTCGCGACCACCGCACGCAGTCGTTCAAAATTCCATTACTATGCGACGCCCGCCGAACTGGTGCCGCTGATGCAGGAAAAAAGCCAATGGATAAATCGGGCGGCGCTGGTCTTTGGGCGGGAGGATTCGGGTCTCACTAATGAAGAACTGGCGCTCGCCGATGTGCTGACAGGGGTGCCTATGGTGGCCGATTATCCTTCACTCAATTTGGGTCAGGCGGTGATGGTTTACTGTTATCAATTAGCTTCCCTAATGCAAATTCCCGCAGCGCCTGTCGACCAGGCAGATGAAAATCAGCTTCAGGCATTGCGTGCCAGGGTAGAACGTCTTTTATCGACGCTGAATGTGGCAGATGATCAAAAAATGGCTGACTGGATAGCCCAGCGCATTGGCTTGCTTGAGCAACGAGACACGGCAATGTTGCACCGATTGCTGCACGATATTGAAAAAAAACTGGCAGAGTAAAATTCTGTTATCACTTTTTGTTATGGATAAAGCTCCGGGTTTGGGGAGTTATTTCGGTCCAATCCGGAATGAAATAAACCCCTCAGCAGCGAGACGTAAAAGCTCCCTGTCAGGGGCTTAAAATAGAAATTCGTTGACTTAGCCGCCCGGATACTTTAACCAATATAGGGATACAGCACAGACAGATAATAATTACAGAGTACACAACATCCATGAAACGCATCAGCATCACCACCATTACTACAACCATCATCATTACCACAGGTAACGATGCGGGCTGACGCGTACAGGAAAAACAGAAAAAAGCCCGCACCTGAACAGTGCGGGCTTTTTTTTCGGCTAAAGGAAATGAGGTAGAACCATGCGAGTGTTGAAGTTCGGCGGTACATCAGTGGCAAATGCAGAACGTTTTCTGCGGGTTGCCGACATCCTGGAAAGCAATGCCAGGCAGGGGCAGGTAGCAACCGTGCTCTCTGCCCCGGCCAAAATTACTAACCATCTGGTGGCGATGATTGAAAAAACCATCGGTGGCCAGGACGCGCTGGCGAATATCAGCGACGCCGAACGCATTTTCGCCGAGCTGTTGCAGGGCCTGGCCGATGCCCAGCCCGGTTTTCCCCTCGCGCAACTGAAAGCGTTTGTTGAGCAAGAGTTCGCGCAGATCAAACACGTACTGCATGGTATCAGCCTGTTAGGGCAATGCCCGGACAGCATCAATGCGGCGCTCATCTGCCGTGGTGAAAAACTCTCTATCGCTATCATGGCAGGCGTACTGGAAGCGCGTGGCCATAACGTCACCGTGATCGATCCGGTGGAAAAGCTTCTCGCCGTAGGTCACTACCTCGAATCTACCGTTGATATTGCCGAATCAACCCGTCGTATCGCTGCAGGGAAAATTCCTGCCGACCACATGATCCTGATGGCGGGCTTCACCGCCGGAAATGAGAAAGGCGAGCTCGTCGTGCTGGGGCGTAATGGCTCTGATTACTCTGCCGCGGTACTGGCCGCTTGCCTGCGCGCCGACTGTTGTGAGATCTGGACAGACGTCGATGGTGTCTATACTTGCGATCCGCGCCAGGTGCCGGATGCGCGCCTGCTGAAGTCGATGTCTTACCAGGAGGCGATGGAGCTCTCCTATTTCGGCGCCAAAGTGCTCCACCCGCGTACCATCTCTCCGATTGCCCAATTCCAGATCCCCTGCCTGATTAAAAATACGGGTAATCCGCAGGCACCTGGCACGCTGATTGGGGCGAGCAGCGATGCAGATGGCCTGCCGGTGAAAGGCATTTCTAACCTGAACAACATGGCGATGTTCAGCGTCTCTGGCCCCGGAATGAAAGGCATGGTCGGGATGGCGGCCCGCGTGTTTGCCGCCATGTCGCGCAATGGCATCTCGGTGGTACTGATCACCCAATCCTCTTCTGAGTACAGCATTAGCTTTTGCGTCCCTCAGAGCGACTGCCTGCGTGCACGTCGGGCGCTGGAAGAGGAGTTCTATCTGGAGCTGAAAGAGGAGTTGCTTGAGCCGCTCTCCATTCAGGAGCGTCTGGCCGTTATCTCGGTTGTAGGGGATGGCATGCGCACCCTGCGCGGCATCTCCGCGAAGTTCTTTGCCGCACTGGCTCGCGCCAATATCAACATCGTGGCCATTGCGCAGGGCTCTTCTGAGCGTTCAATCTCCGTGGTGGTGGATAATGACGATGCGACGACCGGTGTGCGCGTTACCCACCAGATGCTGTTCAACACCGATCAGGTGATCGAAGTGTTCCTGATCGGTGTAGGCGGCGTCGGCAGCGCGCTGTTGGAGCAGGTCAAGCGCCAGCAGACGTGGCTGAAGAACAAACATATCGATCTGCGCATCTGTGGCGTGGCGAACTCAAAAGCGCTGCTGACCAACGTGCATGGCCTGAATCTGGAAAACTGGCAGGCTGAACTGGCCGAAGCCAAAGAGCCCTTTAACCTTGGGCGCCTGATCCGCCTGGTGAAAGAGTACCATCTGCTCAACCCGGTCATTGTCGACTGTACGTCGAACCAGGTTGTCGCCGATCAGTACGCCGACTTCCTGCGGGAAGGCTTCCACGTGGTCACCCCGAACAAAAAAGCCAATACTTCGTCGATGGCCTATTACCATCAACTGCGCCACGCAGCGGCAAAATCGCGACGCAAATTCCTTTACGATACCAACGTCGGGGCAGGGCTGCCGGTTATCGAAAACCTGCAAAACTTGCTGAATGCCGGCGATGAACTGCAACGTTTCTCCGGGATCCTCTCAGGCTCGCTCTCGTTCATTTTCGGTAAACTCGACGAGGGCATGAGCCTCTCTGAAGCTACCCGATTAGCCCGTGAGATGGGCTACACCGAGCCGGATCCGCGTGATGATCTTTCTGGTATGGATGTGGCGCGTAAGCTGCTGATCCTCGCCCGTGAAACCGGGCGCGAACTGGAGTTGAGCGACATAGTGATCGAACCTGTGCTGCCCGCATCCTTCGATGACAAGGGCGACGTGGCTGACTTTATGAGCCGGTTGTCGCAGCTGGACGACCTCTTTGCTGCTCGCGTAGCGAAAGCCCGTGATGAAGGTTGCGTATTGCGCTATGTTGGCAATATCGAAGAGGACGGCGTTTGTCGCGTGAAGATTGCAGAAGTGGACGGTAACGATCCGCTGTTCAAAGTTAAAAACGGCGAGAATGCGCTGGCATTTTACAGTCACTATTATCAGCCATTGCCGTTAGTGCTTCGCGGTTATGGTGCAGGAAATGATGTGACAGCGGCGGGGGTGTTTGCCGATCTGTTGCGTACCCTGTCATGGAAGTTAGGAGTTTAAGATGGTTAAAGTTTATGCCCCGGCTTCCAGCGCCAATATGAGCGTCGGGTTCGATGTTCTGGGGGCGGCTGTTACGCCAACCGAGGGCTCTCTGTTGGGCGATATCGTCACTGTCGAAGCGGCTCAGACGTTTAGCCTGCAAAATGTAGGGCGTTTTGCCAGCAAGCTGCCAACGGAACCGCGTGAAAACATTGTGTACCAGTGCTGGGAACGTTTTTGTCAGGAGATAGGGAAAACCGTTCCGGTGGCTATGACCCTTGAAAAGGGGATGCCGATTGGCTCAGGTCTGGGCTCCAGCGCCTGCTCCGTCGTTGCGGCCCTGGTCGCGATGAACGAACACTGCGGCAAACCGCTGAACAATACCCGTCTGCTGGCGCTGATGGGCGAGCTGGAAGGACGCATCTCTGGCAGCATTCATTACGACAACGTGGCCCCTTGCTTCCTGGGCGGCATGCAGTTGATGATTGAAGAGAATGGCATCATCAGTCAGCAGGTCCCCGGCTTTGATGAGTGGCTATGGGTGCTGGCCTATCCGGGCATTAAAGTTTCGACCGCCGAAGCGCGTGCCATTCTGCCGGCGCAGTATCGTCGCCAGGACTGTATCGCGCATGGTCGTCACCTGGCAGGCTTCATTCATGCCTGTTATACACGTCAGCCTCAACTGGCGGCGAAATTGATGAAAGATGTGATAGCCGAGCCGTACCGCACCAGGCTGCTACCAGGGTTTAACGAGGCGCGTAGCGCCGCCCTGGAGATCGGCGCGGTCGCGTGCGGTATTTCCGGCTCCGGTCCGACGCTGTTCGCACTGTGCGATAAGCCGGATACCGCGCAGCGCGTCGCGGAGTGGCTGGGTAAAAATTACCTGCAAAATCAGGAAGGCTTTGTTCATATTTGCCGTCTGGACACGGCGGGCGCACGAGTACTGGGATAATCGATGAAACTCTACAATCTTAAAGATCACAATGAGCAGGTCAGCTTCGCGCAGGCGGTGACTCAGGGACTGGGTAAAAACCAGGGGCTCTTCTTTCCGCACGATCTGCCGGAATTTAGCCTGACCGATATTGATGCGATGCTGGAGATGGATTTTGTCAGCCGCAGCACCAAAATTCTCTCCGCGTTTATTGGCGACGAAATTCCGCAGGAGCTGCTGGAAGAGCGCGTTCGCGCGGCGTTTGCCTTCCCGGCGCCGGTGAGCCAGGTGGAGCCGGACGTAGGGTGCCTGGAGCTGTTCCACGGCCCGACCCTGGCATTCAAAGATTTTGGCGGCCGTTTTATGGCTCAGATGCTGACGCACATCAGCGGCGACAAGCCGGTAACCATCCTGACCGCCACCTCCGGTGATACCGGTGCGGCCGTGGCGCATGCGTTTTATGGTCTGAAAAACGTCCGCGTAGTCATTCTCTATCCGCAGGGCAAAATCAGCCCACTGCAGGAAAAACTGTTCTGCACCCTCGGCGGCAATATTGAAACCGTCGCTATCGACGGGGATTTCGATGCCTGTCAGGCGCTGGTAAAACAGGCCTTCGATGACGAAGAGCTGAAAACAGCGCTGGGCCTGAACTCAGCAAACTCCATCAACATCAGCCGTCTGCTGGCGCAGATCTGTTACTACTTCGAAGCCGTGGCGCAGCTGCCGCAGGAAGCGCGTAATCAGCTGGTGGTCTCTGTTCCGAGCGGTAACTTCGGCGACCTGACGGCAGGCCTGCTGGCAAAATCGCTCGGGCTGCCGGTGAAGCGCTTTATCGCCGCCACCAACGCCAACGATACGGTGCCGCGCTTCCTGAAAGAGGGCAAATGGACGCCAAACGCGACGCAGGCGACGCTCTCGAATGCGATGGACGTTTCCCAGCCTAACAACTGGCCACGCGTGGAAGAGCTGTTCCGTCGCAAGATCTGGCGTCTGGGCGACCTGGGCTACGCCACTGTCACCGATGAAACCACTAAAGAGACCATGCGCGAACTGAAGCAACTGGGATACACCTCCGAGCCGCACGCGGCGGTGGCGTATCGCGCTCTGCGCGATCAACTGAACCCGGGTGAATATGGTCTGTTCCTTGGCACGGCGCATCCGGCGAAGTTTAAGGAGAGCGTGGATGAAATTCTGGGTGAATCGCTGCCGTTGCCAAAAGAGCTGGCGGATCGAGCCGATTTACCGCTGCTCTCCCACACGCTGCCGGCAGACTTTGCCGAGCTGCGTAAGTTGATGATGACGCGCGCGTAAAAGCCCTTAGCAGTGACACAGGCCCGGAAAGGCGAGATCGCCTTTCCGGGCTTTTTTGTGAAGAAATTATGGAGAAAAATAGCAGTAAAAAAGCAGAAATTCCCAATAAATGCGGTAACTTACAGAATAGGATTGCAGAGAATAACGTCCTCTTAACTCCTCGCGTAATCTCCTTACATCGGCCCACGCTGGGCAAGCTGAATAAGGAGTCACCCATGTCTACACTGAAACCTGCTCTCATCGCACTTTCACTGATGCTGGTCGCTCCCATGGCGGTACAGGCATCGGAAATCACGCTGTTACCTGCGGTAAAACTGCAGATTGGCGATCGGGATAATCACGGACACTACTGGGATGGCGGCCACTGGCGCGACCATAGCTGGTGGAAGTCACATTACGAATGGCGTGATAACCGCTGGCGCGCCCATGACGCGCATCGTGACCACCATAACCACCATGACCACCACGACCGCCGGGACGATCGCCGTCCGGGACCGGGCTGGAAGCACCACTAACAAGAACCCCGCCTGATGGCGGGGTTTGTTATTACTGCTCGTGACGCTTAAAGACTAACTCACCGTTTTCTGAAGCCTCTTCATCGAAGAAGTACCCTTCGCTATTAAACGCGGTCAGCTGTTCCGGTTGTGTCAGGCGATTTTCAATGATGTAACGGGTCATCAGCCCACGGGCTTTTTTGGCGTAGAAGCTAATGACTTTAAACTTGCCGTTCTTCTCATCAAGGAAGACCGGTTTGATGATCCCGGCATTCAGTAGTTTTGGCTTCACAGATTTATAGTATTCGTCAGAGGCCAGGTTAATGACGAAGTTATCGCCTTGCTCTTTAAGCGCGTCATTCAGCGTCTGGGTAATGGTCTCGCCCCAGAAATGGTAAAGATCTTTGCCTTTCGCATTCTCCAGACGAATACCCATCTCCAGACGGTAGGGCTGCATCAGATCCAACGGGCGCAGCACGCCATACAGACCCGAGAGCATGCGCAGGTGCTTCTGAGCAAAATCGAAGTCAGCTTCGCTAAATGTTTCCGCCTGCAGACCGGTGTAAACGTCACCTTTAAAGGCGAGAATCGCCTGGCGGGCGTTAGCCGGTGTGAAATCGGGATGCCAGTCGTGGAAGCGGGTAGCATTTAAATCCGCCAGTTTATCGCTGATACTCATCAGCTTCGCGATTTGCGGGGCACTGAGTTTGCGCGCTTCGCGAATCAGTTGTTGTGAGTAATCCAACAGCTCAGGCTGGGTATAGCGCTCGGTGGCAAGCGGGCTCTGGTAATCGAGCGTTTTGGCAGGTGAAATCAGAATCAGCATATCCAGTCCTTGCGGGAAATTTGGTGCGATTTTATCAAATAAACCGTTACGGTTGATCAATAGCTGTTATTGACGCGGCAAATCATCCCAGGCACCGGGGGCGATTTGCGCCTCGATGTCCGGGTAGCGGGCTGCATCAAAGACGGGCTGGATGCCAAGCTTCCGCTGGCGCAGATAATCCCGGGCAATGAGCAACACCACCGGCGAGAGCAGGAGGATAGCGGTCAGGTTGGTGATCGCCATCAGCGCCATGATCACGTCAGCCAGCTGCCAGACCAGTGGCAGGCTCAGTAACGATCCCATCACCACCATGGCGACTACACTGCCGCGCAGCAGCCAGCGCGATTTGCCGGCCGTGGGGTGGAGAAAGATTAAGTTATTCTCCGCATAGATATAATTCACCACGATGGAGCTAAAGGCGAAGAGGATGACAATCAGCGCCACGAAACCGGCGCCCCAGCCGCCGGCGAGGTTCATGAGCGCCTGCTGTACCAACTGGATGCCAGCCACGTTCTGCTCATCATCAACAGGCCCGGCCAACAACACAATCATTGCGCTGGCGGTACAGATAACCAGGGTATCCACAACAACGCCAATCATCTGCACGATCCCTTGCGCAGCCGGATGCGGTGGCCAGGAGGCGGCAGCCGCAGCGGCATTGGGGGTAGATCCCATCCCGGCCTCGTTTGAAAACATGCCGCGCTGGAAACCCGCAGCCAGCGCCTGGCTCAGGGTATAGCCCATTACTCCGGCGCCCGCTTCGCGCCAGCCGAAGGCGCTGTTCATGATAAGCGTGAAGATATCGGGAAGTTGCTCAATATTGAACGCGCTCACCACCAGGCTGGCCGCCACCCACAGCAGCGCCATGACCGGCACCATCCACTGCATGATGCGGCCAACCCCTTTAATACCGGTGACAATCACCAGCAACGTCGCCAATGCCATCACGCTGCCGGTGACAATTTCCGGGCAATCAAAGGCAAAACGCAGGGCGTGAGAGACCGAGTTAGCTTGAACGGTGTTAAAAATTAGCCCATAGGCGATGAGAAGCAAGATGGAGAACAGCACGCCCATCCAGCGCATGCCCAGGCCGCGTGCCATATACCAGGCCGGGCCGCCGCGAAACTGTCCCTGCTTGTCCGGCTCTTTATACAACTGAGCCAGCGAGCATTCGGCAAAGGCGGTGGCCATCCCGAAGAGCGCGGTGACCCACATCCAGAAAACGGCGCCAGGGCCACCGACGCTGATGGCCAGCGCCACGCCGGTAAGATTACCGCTGCCGACGCGCGCCGCCAGGCTCGTACAGAGCGCCTGAAATGAGGTTAATCCCCCCGGCTGCGGGGAGAGGCTGTTTTTCAGACTTTTTCCGAGGTAGCGAAAGGCGCGAAATTGAATAAAACCGCATCGAAAGGTGAACCAGATACCTGCCGCAGAAAGCAGGTAGATCATCACCGAACCCCAGAGAATTTCATTAATAAAGGATAAGAAATCAGGCATTAACGTCCCTCTTGTTGATGCCGAAGTGCATAGATAAGGGCTATGACTGATTGAACAACCAGGCCATTGGTGAGCAGATAATCTCTTGAGTTTATCATACTCTCCGTAAGCGCATTGTCTGCGGTTGCGCTGTCATTCCGTCGTGTTATCATCAGGGCAGACCGGTTACATCCCCCTAACAAGTAAACCTGTCATTTTTCCGCTGCTGGCAAGCTGTCGGTAGTGTGAATTATCCAGGGCACGTTAAAAGAGAAACACTATCATGACGGATAAATTGACCTCCCTTCGTCAGTTCACCACTGTCGTAGCTGACACCGGAGATATCGCGGCAATGAAGTTGTATCAGCCGCAGGATGCCACCACCAACCCTTCTCTGATCCTTAACGCCGCCCAGATCCCTGAATACCGCAAGCTGATCGACGACGCTGTTACCTGGGCGAAAGCGCAGAGCAATGACCGTGCGCAGCAGGTTGTGGATGCCACTGATAAACTGGCTGTTAACATCGGTCTGGAAATCCTGAAACTGGTTCCAGGTCGTATCTCTACTGAAGTTGATGCCCGCCTGTCCTACGACACCGAAGCGTCAATTACCAAAGCAAAACGTCTGATCAAACTGTACAACGATGCGGGTATCAGCAATGACCGTATCCTGATCAAACTGGCTTCTACCTGGCAGGGTATCCGTGCTGCCGAGCAGCTGGAAAAAGACGGTATCAACTGTAACCTGACTCTGCTGTTCTCCTTCGCGCAGGCGCGTGCATGTGCGGAAGCGGGCGTGTACCTGATCTCTCCGTTCGTGGGCCGTATTCTGGACTGGTACAAAGCCAACACCGACAAGAAAGAGTATGCCGCTGCTGAAGATCCGGGCGTGGTTTCTGTTTCTGAGATCTACGAATACTACAAACAGCACGGTTACGAGACCGTCGTTATGGGCGCAAGCTTCCGTAACGTTGGTGAGATTATCGAACTGGCTGGCTGTGACCGCCTGACCATCGCCCCTGCGCTGCTGAAAGAGCTGGCAGAGAGCGAAGGTGCCATTGAGCGTAAACTCTCTTACACCGGCGAAGTGAAAGCGCGTCCAGAGCGCATTACCGAGTCTGAGTTCCTGTGGCAGCACAACCAGGATCCAATGGCTGTAGACAAGCTGGCGGATGGTATCCGTAAGTTTGCTATCGACCAGGAAAAACTGGAAAAAATGATCGGCGATCTGCTGTAATCACTCTGCGTGACCGGGCTCCCGGTCACGCGTCTTCTTTTGTCTCCTGTCTGAATTCCTCCTCTGCGTGTATCATTCACTTCAATCAGTATTGTTTGAATGGAATGAATATGAATACCTTACGCATCGGTTTAGTCTCGATTTCTGACCGCGCCTCCAGCGGTGTTTATCAGGATAAAGGCCTGCCTGCGCTAGAAGCGTGGCTGGGCAGCGCACTGACAACCCCATTTGAAATAGAGACCCGGCTGATCCCCGACGAACAGGCCATCATCGAACAGACACTGTGCGAGCTGGTGGATGAGATGAGCTGCCACCTGGTATTAACCACCGGCGGCACCGGCCCTGCACGGCGCGACGTGACACCGGATGCCACCCTCGCCATCGCCGATCGCGAAATGCCGGGCTTCGGCGAGCAGATGCGACAAATTAGCCTGCACTTTGTGCCGACGGCTATTCTCTCTCGACAGGTTGGAGTGATTCGTAAGCAAGCACTGATCCTTAACCTGCCAGGCCAGCCAAAGTCGATTAAAGAGACGCTGGAAGGGGTAAAAGAGGAAGATGGAAAAGTGGTCGTCGCCGGTATTTTTGCGAGTGTACCGTATTGTATACAGCTGCTGGACGGTCCTTACGTCGAAACCGATCCGCAGGTGATAGCAGCTTTTCGTCCTAAAAGCGCGCGACGCGAAACAATCTCCTGAAATTAGTGCTTTTGTGACATAAGCTGCAGCGCTGATAGCGTGCGGTTGGTTTTTCGGTATAGTAATTTTTTCTTTACGATCGCTGTAAAAATAAATCAACAACACAGATAAACAGGTTCGCTATGTCACATTACACCCGGCCTCTGAATCGTCAGGATTATAAAACGCTCACGCTCGCTGCTTTAGGTGGCGCGCTGGAGTTTTACGACTTCATCATCTTCGTCTTTTTTGCGGCCGTGGTAGGAGAGCTCTTCTTCCCGGCTGATATCCCGGAATGGCTGCGTCAGGTTCAGACCTTCGGCATTTTTGCTGCAGGCTATCTGGCGCGTCCGTTGGGCGGCATTATCATGGCGCATTTTGGCGATCTGGTGGGGCGTAAGAAGATGTTTACGCTCAGTATTCTGTTGATGGCAGTACCGACGCTGGCGATCGGTCTGCTGCCAACTTATGACTCAATGGGTATCGTTGCTCCGCTGTTGCTGCTGCTGATGCGCCTGCTGCAGGGCGCGGCCATCGGTGGCGAAGTCCCCGGCGCCTGGGTGTTTGTGGCGGAACACGTTCCGGCACGCCGCATTGGTATCGCCTGCGGAACCTTAACCGCCGGGTTAACCATAGGGATCCTGCTCGGCTCAGTGGTCGCTACACTTATCAATACCAGCATGACGCAACAGGCTGTGCATGACTGGGGTTGGCGTATCCCGTTCCTGCTGGGCGGCGCATTTGGCCTGGTGGCGATGTATCTGCGCCGCTGGCTGCAAGAAACCCCCATCTTCCTGGAGATGCAGCAGCGTAAAGCGCTGGCGCAAGAGTTGCCGGTGAAGGCGGTAGTGGTACGTCATAAACGAGCCGTCGTGATCTCCATGCTGCTGACCTGGCTGCTCTCCGCCGGTATCGTGGTCGTGATCCTGATGTCGCCCGTCTGGCTGCAAAAACAGTATGGCTTCGCGCCGGCGGTAACCCTGCAGGCCAACAGCATCGCCACGATTATGCTCTGCTTTGGTTGCCTGATTGCCGGCCTGGTGGTGGATCGTTTTGGCTCCAGCGTGACCTTTATTATCGGAAGCCTTTTGCTGGCCGGCGCCAGTTGGACTTTCTATCATCTGGCGGGAGCTCATCCTGAACAGCTGTTCCTGTTGTATGGCACGGTGGGGCTTTGCGTGGGTGTCGTGGGGGCTGTGCCCTACGTGATGGTTCGCGCCTTCCCGCCAGAGGTACGCTTCACCGGCATCTCATTCTCTTATAACGTCTCGTACGCCATCTTCGGTGGGTTAACCCCCATCGCCGTTACGCTGCTAATGGGGGTATCGCCGATGGCACCCGCCTGGTACGTACTGGCGCTCTCATTAATGGGATTGGGAATCGGTCTCTGGTTACGCGGTGAGCGCCATCAGCTGATGGCGCCTGCGTCGGTTAATGAGGGGTATAGCTCAAAATAATGCTGTCATCCGGAATCTGAGTGAAGCGCGTGATAAGCAGATGATAATCCGCCAGCGGATCCACGTCGGCAAACAGCGTTGGGTAGAAAATTTTACTCAACGCTTCGATGGCAATGATGTTGTAGGGGTTGTTGTAGAAATGATGATACAGCGCCCCGGTATGGCCTTTCTCTACCGCCGGGATACTGCTAACCCCCTGTCGCGCCAGTAACGCGGTGAAGGCCGATTGCACCGCATTCGCCTGTACGTTGTAGCCAAACGGAATGATGGCGGTGCCTTTGCCCGGGCGTTTGGAGCCGGTCATCAGGTAATAGTCAGGGTTCATTGAAATGATCTTTTCTACCGAGACTGTCCCCGTCGCGCCCGGCAGCAGGGCAGAACCGATATTTTCCCCACCCGCAGCCTCTACCAGGCCGCCCCAGCCGTTTCGCGCATGGGTAAAGCAGCAGCCGTTGTCGAGCCCCGCAACACCGGCTATGGGCTCAATAAATACCAGCGGTTTTTTCCCGGCTTTTGCCAGGCGTTGATGGATCTGGTCCAGGCGCTGTTGATAGAAGTCGACATAAGCCTGCGCCCGCTCGGGCTGGCCCAGCACCTTGCCTAACAGAGAAATGCTGGCGCGGGTGTTTTCAACGGGATGTAACTCGTAATCCACAAACACCACGGGCACATGCAGAGCCTCAAGCTGTGTTAAGACTCCACTCTGGGTCAGAGCGGGTTTGGCCCGCAGTTGAGCAATCATCAGATCCGGCTTACGCGATATGACAGTTTCCAGATCCACATTGCCCTGGTCGGAGAATTTCATGTCGAGGATGCGCTCAGCCTCCGGCCATTTGCGCTTCAAAACGTTCCAGGTTTCGGTGTCCTGTTTTTTGGGCAAATTGTTCCAGGCCACAACTTTGGCGAAGGGGTCTTTAGGTTCCAGCATTGCCAGGGTGAGGATATCCCGACCATCCTGCAATATGATGCGCTGCGGCTCCTGTGGAATGGTCACCGTGCGGTTATCAATATCTTTTACGGTAACGGGCCAGGTTTGTGCCAGCGCCAGTAGTGGCGAGAGCAGTAGCGCTACGCCAAGAAGTGCTTTCTTTATTGCCATGATTTCCCCTGTCTGCAGATTCTAGTTATATCGTTAAACCATCCACTACCACGTGTGGCAGCCCTTGCGAACAATATTCCACCCGGCCTTCTACGCCATATACCGTCGCCAGATTGGCGGGCGTAACGACCTCGTCGGGCCTGCCGCTGGCAATGAGCGCGCCGTTTTTTAACATCGTGGCGTACTCGGCGTGGCGCAGCGCGATGTTGATGTCATGGATAACCACCAGGGTGACGATATTTCGTAGGCGCGTTTCCCGTGCGACGATATCCATGACGTGGAACTGATAATTGAGATCGAGAGCGCTTAAGGGTTCATCCAGCAGCAGCAGATCGGGCTGGCGGATAAGCGACTGCGCCAGACCAATCAGCTGTTTCTGTCCGCCGGAGAGTTGGTCGAGGAAGCTCATGGCCAGGTGAGCAACCCCCAGCTTGTCGAGGATCGCAAAGGCCTCTTGCTCGGCATTACCCTGCTGGTGATATCCGCTGGCGCGGCGCGCCACCATCACCGACTCCAGCGCGTGCAGATGCACCCCTGCAGGCAGCGACTGGGGCAGATAAACGACTTTTTGCGCGCGCTCAGCGCCTGACAAGTGCATCAGGTTTTCGCCGTTGAGTTCAATGCTGCCTTCGGCCGGGTTAAGATCGGCCAGCGCGCGCAACAGCGTGGATTTGCCTGAGCCATTGGGCCCCAGCAGGGCAGTGATTTTGCCACGCGGCAGAAGTGGGGTAGTGAGCCCCTCGATAATGTTCTTTTTACGGTAGCCCGTATGAAGATCGCGAATCAGCAGGCCGTCCATCACAGCGTTCCCCGGTGGCGAATGATAATGCTCAGGAAGAAGGGTACGCCGACCAGCGAGGTGACAATGCCCACAGGAATGATGACGCCAGGGACGATATTTTTAGACATCACCGACGCCAGCGACAACACCAGCGCACCAATAAACATGCTGCCCGGCAGATAGAAACGGTGATCCTCGCCAAACATCATGCGTGAAATATGAGGGGCCACCAGGCCGATAAAGCCTACCGGGCCGACGAAGGCCACGGTCAACGCTGAAATGATGCTGATGCGCAGCAAGGTTGTCAGGCGTAGCTGACGAACGTTAATGCCAAAGCTCACGGCGCGATCTTCACCAAGGCGCAGGGCGGTGAGCTTCCAGGCGTTTTTCAATGACAGCGGCGCGACGACAAGCAGGACCAGTGTCAGGATGCCGAGCTTATCCCATGAAGCGCGGGCGAGGCTGCCCATGGTCCAGAAAACCAGCCCTTGTAACGTGTCTTCGCTGGCAACAAATTGCAAAATTGAGATCAGCGCATTGAAGGTAAAGACGAGGGCGATGCCGAAGAGCACCACCCCGGAGGTCGCCACGCGCGTCCACCGGCTAATCCCATCGAGAATAAAACAGGCCATCAGGGCAAAGACGAAGGCGTTGACTGAGATAAACCATTGATCCGGTACGCCGGGGATGCCAAGACCAAGCACGATTGCCAGCGCGGCGCCAAACGAGGCGGCCGACGAAACGCCCAGCGTAAAGGGGCTGGCAAGGGGGTTATTCAGGATGGTCTGCATCTCTGCGCCCGCCAGTCCCAGCGCCATCCCGACGACGATCGCCATCAGGGCGAAAGGAAGACGGATATCCCAGACGATAACGCGCGTACCTGCATCGGCGGCCTCGGCATGGAATAGCGTATGCCAGAGCGTTGATACCGACATGCCCGAAGGGCCAAGGGTGAAATCAAGCAGCAGCGAGCAGAGTATAAATAGCAGAAGCACGCCCGCGAGTGCGTAGCGGCGTAGCACCACCCGGCGATAGTGGGCGGCAACGGTCGTTTCGTCAGGCTTTACGGCGGCGGCAAGGCTGGAATTCATTGGATAACCTTAAGCAACACAACAAAATCGTCTGTCTCCCACCTTCCTGTTGGTCGTGCTGCCTGATATCCATTATCCGGGAGATACCGGGGGAGGGTATGCAAAGTGATAATGCTTATCAATTCAATGATGGAGTTATTGCTCTTTCATTGATTAATTGTTTGGGTTTTGCTGGAAAAGTAAGCGGGAGAGGAGACGTGCCTGCGAGGGCAGGCACGTTAAGGAGCGGATTAGTGTTTTTCACCAATAGGCAGCACGGTACGACCAAACTGCTCATTCAGCACTTCACCCATTGCCAGGTAGATAGCGCTTGCGCCGCAAACCAGGCCAATCCAGCCCGCGAAATGAACGATGCCTTCGTTATCCACGAGATGGCCGATTGCCAGCAGGGCAAACAGGACGGTCAGGCTCAGGAACACAAACTGCAACGCGCGGTTGCCGGTCAGCGTACCGAAGAACATGAACAGGGTGAAGACGCCCCACAGGCCCAGGTAGACACCCAGGAAGTGGCCGTTCGCCGCTTCTGTCAGACCCATTTTAGGCATCAGCAGAATTGCGACCAGCGTCAGCCAGAACGAACCGTAGGAGGTAAATGCCGTTAAACCGAAGGTATTGCCTTTCTTATATTCCAGCAGGCCCGCGAAGATTTGCGCGATACCGCCGTAAAAAATGCCCATCGCCAGGATAATGCCATCCATCGGGAACATCCCGATGTTGTGCAGGTTCAGCAGAATGGTGGTCATGCCAAAACCCATCAGGCCCAGCGGAG
>ERZ773187.1674-NODE-1674-length-16055-cov-12.761875_pt1 | contig 16055 bp, 11 predicted proteins | sample MGYA00511242_ERZ773187 | MGnify/ENA primary metagenome ERZ773187 (study PRJEB29015, sample SAMEA2737744) | human gut metagenome | biome: human gut; feature: human-associated habitat; material: faeces | place: China | collected 2012 ... | reverse complement strand
GCCCAGGCAACCCCACCGGGACGCGGTGGTGTGGGCATCCTGCGCATCTCCGGCCAGAAGGCGCGCGAGGTAGCAGAAGCCGTACTGGGGAAACTGCCGAAGCCGCGCTACGCCGATTATTTGCCGTTTAAAGACAGCGACGGTACCGCGCTGGATCAGGGCATTGCGCTGTGGTTTCCGGGGCCAAACTCCTTTACCGGCGAAGATGTGCTCGAACTTCAGGGCCACGGCGGCCCGGTGATCCTCGATTTACTGTTAAAACGTATTCTGACCTTGCCGGGCCTGCGTATTGCGAAGCCGGGTGAGTTTTCTGAGCGTGCCTTCCTGAACGATAAACTCGATCTGGCCCAGGCCGAGGCGATTGCCGACCTGATCGACGCCAGCTCTGAGCAGGCGGCCCGCTCTGCGCTCAACTCGCTGCAGGGGGCATTTTCTGCCCGCGTAAACCATCTGGTGGAAGCACTTACTCACCTCAGGATCTACGTGGAGGCGGCGATTGATTTCCCGGATGAGGAGATCGACTTCCTTTCCGATGGCAAAATCGAAGCCCAGCTCAACAGCGTGATGACCGATCTCGACGCGGTGCGCGCCGAAGCGCGCCAGGGCAGCCTGCTGCGTGAAGGGATGAAGGTGGTGATTGCCGGTCGCCCTAATGCCGGTAAATCGAGCCTGCTGAACGCGTTGGCGGGCCGTGAGGCTGCCATCGTTACTGATATCGCCGGCACCACCCGCGACGTACTGCGCGAGCATATCCACATCGACGGCATGCCTCTGCATATTATCGACACCGCGGGTCTGCGCGATGCCAGCGACGAAGTGGAGCGTATCGGTATCGAGCGCGCCTGGCAGGAGATTGAGCAGGCTGACCGCGTGCTATTTATGGTAGACGGCACCACCACTGACGCGGTGGATCCCGCAGATATCTGGCCGGACTTTATCGCCCGTCTGCCCGCTAAACTGCCGATCACCGTTGTGCGTAACAAAGCCGATGTGACGGGCGAGACGCTGGGTATGAGTGAAGTAAATGGTCACTCACTTATTCGCCTCTCGGCACGTACCGGCGAAGGCGTGGATGACCTGCGTAACCACCTCAAACAGAGCATGGGCTTTGATACCAGCATGGAGGGCGGCTTCCTGGCGCGCCGTCGTCACCTGCAGGCGCTGGAAGAGGCGGCGAATCATCTTGTTCAGGGGAAAGCGCAGCTGATTGGCGCCTGGGCGGGTGAGCTGCTGGCGGAAGAGCTGCGCCTGGCGCAGCAGAATCTGAGTGAGATCACCGGGGAGTTCTCCTCGGACGATCTGCTGGGCCGCATCTTCTCGAGCTTCTGTATCGGGAAATAACCCTGCACAGCCACAATAACCGTCAGGTTATTGTGGCTGTGATTACACTCACAATTAATTATCCTGCAGATAGACCCGTTATTCTCATTATAATAATGTAGCTGAGTGTCTAATGAGGATAAATCAATGATGATTATCTTAAATACATACATCACTTCTAAGTGGTTTAATATTGACAATAAAATTGTCAATCACCACCCATAATCCCCCCTTTGCTCGTCCTTTGCTAAATGCTAACTAACCAGGTTTATTAATCTGCTTATTTGGTATGTCTGCAATATATTCTTGCCAGCTCCCGATCGTCTGCGTGGTTTATTTCCACAGGCGGCATCAAATGATGGCTGGCATATACATCTCTGTACTTAGGGTTATTAAATAGCCCTCAGCACCGCTGCGTGCAAAAAGGATGAACAAATGGAAAACTTCAAACATTTACCTGAGCCTTTCCGTATTCGTGTTATTGAGCCAGTGAAACGCACCACCCGCGAGCACCGGGAAAATGCCATTGTTGAATCGGGCATGAACCCGTTTCTGCTTGATAGCGAAGATGTCTTTATTGACCTGCTGACCGACAGCGGTACCGGGGCAGTCACACAAAATATGCAGGCCGCTATGTTGCGTGGGGACGAAGCCTACAGCGGCAGCCGCAGTTATTACGCGCTCTCCGATGCGGTGAAAACCATTTTTGGCTATCAATACACTATCCCGACTCACCAGGGGCGGGGCGCTGAACAGATTTACATTCCGGTCTTGATCAAAAAACGCGAGCAGGAAAAAGGGCTGGACCGCAGCAAAATGGTCGCGTTCTCCAACTATTTCTTTGATACGACTCAGGGCCATAGCCAGATTAATGGCTGCACGGTGCGTAACGTCTATATCAAAGAGGCGTTTGATACCGGTATTCGTTACGATTTTAAAGGCAACTTTGACCTCGAAGGACTGGAGCGCGGCATTCAGGAGGTGGGCGCCAATAATGTGCCTTATATCGTCGCAACCATTACCAGCAACTCCGCCGGCGGCCAGCCGGTCTCGCTGGCCAACCTGAAGGGGATGTACGCCATCGCGCAAAAATATGACATTCCGGTGGTAATGGACTCCGCGCGCTTCGCGGAGAACGCCTACTTTATCCAGAAGCGTGAAGCGGAATACCGCGACTGGAGCATTTCAGACATCACCCGTGAAACCTATAAATACGCCGATATGCTGGCGATGTCGGCCAAAAAAGACGCGATGGTACCCATGGGCGGCCTGCTGTGTATTAAGGATGACCGCTTCTTCGACGTCTATACCGAATGCCGAACCCTTTGCGTGGTGCAGGAAGGCTTCCCGACCTACGGTGGCCTTGAAGGCGGTGCGATGGAGCGCCTGGCCGTCGGTCTGCATGATGGCATGAATCCGGACTGGCTGGCGTACCGTATCAATCAGGTGCAATACCTGGTCGATGGCCTGGAAGCCATCGGTGTAGTGTGTCAGCAGGCGGGAGGGCATGCGGCATTTGTTGATGCAGGAAAACTACTACCGCATATTCCGGCTGATCAGTTCCCGGCACAGGCGTTAGCCTGCGAGCTCTATAAGGTGGCGGGCATTCGGGCGGTAGAAATCGGGTCGTTCTTGTTAGGCCGCGATCCTAAAACCGGCAAACAGCTGCCCTGCCCGGCGGAGTTACTGCGTTTAACCATTCCACGCGCGACCTACACGCAGACGCACATGGACTTTATTGTCGAAGCCTTTAAACATGTGAAAGAGAACGCCAGCAATATTAAGGGGTTAACCTTCACCTACGAACCGAAAGTTTTACGTCACTTCACTGCCAAACTGAAAGAAGTTTAACCCGCACCTTCCGGGTGACTAACACCCTGTTAGTCACCCGGAATTCATTACACACCAACAATATCAGGCTAACCATAATTAATGGGTGCACCATGGATAACAGTTTAAAGACTAAACACTCCTCGTTTTGGGGTGTCATGGTAATAGCAGGTACGGTTATTGGCGGGGGAATGTTTGCTTTACCCGTGGATTTAGCAGGCTCGTGGTTTTTTTGGGGCGCATTTATTTTAATCATCGCCTGGTTTTCAATGCTTCACTCAGGATTATTACTGTTAGAGGCCAATTTAAATTATCCTGTCGGTTCCAGCTTTAATACCATCACCAAAGATCTGATTGGCAATAAATGGAATGTGGTGAGTGGCTTCACGGTCGCCTTTGTTCTGTATATTCTTACTTATGCGTATATCTCTGCCAATGGCGCGATCATTAGCGAAACCATTGCCATGAACCAGGGGACGCATGTTAATCCGCGCCTCGTAGGGATAGGTACAGCGATCTTTGTTGCGGCGGTATTATGGGTCAGTTCCCTGGCGGCCAGCCGTATTACCTCGCTTTTCCTGGGAGTTAAGATCATTGCGTTTATTATTGTTTTTGGGTCGTTTTTCTTCCAGGTGGACTACGCCATTTTACGGGACATTAATGTCAGTACCACCAGCAACACAGCCTATTTCCCCTATATTTTTATGGCCTTGCCGGTCTGTCTGGCGTCGTTTGGTTTTCATGGCAACATCCCCAGCTTAATCATCTGCTACGGCAAACGAAAAGATAAGCTGATTAAAAGCATTGTCTTTGGCTCGCTGCTGGCCCTGTTCATTTATCTGTTCTGGTTGTACTGCACGATGGGCAATATTACCCGCGAGAGCTTTAACGAGATCATCTCTTCAGGCGGCAATGTCGATTCGCTGGTGAAATCATTCCTCGGCACCCGACAGCACGGCGTGATCGAATTTTGCCTGCTGGTCTTCACTAACCTCGCGGTCGCCAGCTCTTTCTTCGGCGTCACCCTGGGGCTGTTCGATTATCTTGCCGATCTCTTTAACATCGATAACTCTCCTGTCGGACGCCTGAAAACAGTTCTGCTAACCTTTCTGCCTCCCGCCATTCTCTATCTCATCTTCCCGAATGGCTTTATCTATGGCATTGGCGGTGCGGGATTGTGCGCAACCATCTGGGCCGTGATTGTTCCTGCCGTGCTGGCATTAAAAGCGAGAAAAAAGTTTCCCGAAAAAACCTTCACCGTCTGGGGAGGGCTGTTTATTCCGGGGCTGGTCATTCTGTTTGGTATTGCAGTTATTCTCTGCTGGTTCGGCAGCACCTTTAACGTTTTGCCACGCTTCGGTTAACGTCCGCGCTCGTTGTCTACGCCACCCGCCCGGGTGGCTTTCCTGACAGGAAATCACCTTTGTCCAAATGGCAACTCGCTTATCCCCTTCCCAACCCCTATTCTGCTTGCCTGCATCTATGGGGGATCTATGGCTCGTTTTCTGTTTTGTAGCTTTGCACTGGTTCTGCTTTATCCGTCTGGCATTGATATGTATCTGGTCGGTTTGCCGCATATCGCCCGCGACCTGGGGGCCAGTGAAGCGCAGTTGCACATTGCCTTTTCGGCCTACCTCGCGGGAATGGCCTCCTCAATGGTGTTTGCCGGGAAAATTGCCGATAAAGCAGGACGTCAGCCCGTGGCGATTACCGGCGCCGTGATTTTTGCCCTCGCGTCAGTACTCTGTTCACAAGCGCAAGAAAGCACCCTCTTCCTGATCGGACGCTTCATTCAGGGCGTTGGCGCTGGCGGCTGCTACGTGGTGGCGTTTGCTATTCTGCGCGATACGTTAAGCGCCCAACGCCGTGCGAAAGTGCTCTCGATGCTTAACGGCATTACCTGCATTATTCCGGTACTGGCGCCGGTCATCGGTTATCTGATTATGCTCAAATTGCCCTGGCAAAGCCTGTTCTGGACCATGGCGGTAATGGGGATGTTGGTCTTCCTCCTCTCTATTGCGGTATTGAAAGAGACCCACCCGGGTTCACAACACTCCCGGACGGGGACCACCTTCCATCCGGCGGAAAAACTGCTAAACCGATTTTTTATTAGCAGACTGCTGGTCACCACCCTCAGCGTGGCGGTGATCCTGACCTATGTAAACGTTTCCCCGGTATTGCTGATGGAAACCATGGGCTTTGATCGCGGCGAATACTCTACAGTGATGGCCTCTACCGCGCTGGTAAGTATGGCCGTCTCCTTCTCTACTCCTTTTGCGCTAAATATCTTTAGCCAGCGCACCCTGATGCTGACCTCACAGGTACTGTTCCTGGCCGCAGGCGTGCTGCTCGCATCGGCAAGTTCGCACTCTTTGATGTTGGCGGGCATTACGCTGATTTGCGCAGGTTTCTCCGTCGGCTTTGGCGTAGCGATGAGTCAGGCGTTAGGACCCTTTTCGTTGCGGGCAGGCGTGGCCAGTTCAGTATTGGGTATCGCGCAGGTATGCGGCTCGTCGCTGTGGATTTGGCTCGCCGCCGTGCTCGGCCTTAATGCGCTGAATATGCTGATCGGGATTCTGATTGGCTGTAGCATTCTCTGCATTGTTCTCCTTCTGGCGATTCGGCCCATAGCCCATTATGAAGAAGCCCCTCAGCAGTCTGGATCTTAATCTGTTACTCACCCTGCAACTGTTGTTGCAGGAGCGAAGCGTTACCCGGGCGGCGAAGCGAATGAACATCACGCCGTCCGCGGTCAGCAAAGCGCTGGCAAAGCTGCGCGCCTGGTTCGATGATCCGTTATTTGTGAAAACCCCGCTCGGGTTACTGCCAACGCCGCTGACGGTAAGCCTGGAGCACGATCTTGCCGACTGGATGCAGATAGGCAATCAGATCCTCGACAAGTCACACAATGACTCCCCGGGGGGGATGAAGTTTGAACTGGCGGCAGAAACGCCGTTAATGTTGATCCGCTTTAACGCGCTACTGGACAGGATAAACCAGCGCTATCCCCAGGCCTCGGTGCGTATGCGCCACTGGGACTACGACTCGCTGGATGCCATAACCCGGGGTGAAGTGGATATCGGCTTTACCGGTCGCGAAACCCATCCTCGCTCCCGCGAACTGTTGAAATTGCTGCCGTGGTTTATCGACCATGAAATTCTCTTTTCCGACCGCCCCTGCGTCTACCTGCGTGAGGGCCATCCGGCGCTTCAGGAGGAGTGGAATCTCGAGACGTTTCTCCGCTATCCCCATATCAGTATATTTTGGGAGCGTAGCGACACCTGGGCGCTGGACGAGGTGTTAAATGAGATGGGGCTGACGCGCAATATCGCTATGAGCCTGCCGGGGTTTGAGCAGTCGATGTTTATGGCTGCGCAGCCGCACCATGACTACATTGCGACCGCGCCGCACTACTGCCGGCACTATAATCATCTCCACCAGCGTAAGCTGGTGACGCGTCCGATCCCTATCGACGAAGCGATGGCGGAAAAACTTACCGTGCCCTTTACGCTAATCTGGCACAAACGTAACAGCCATAACCCGAAAATCATCTGGCTTAAAGAGACGATCAAGGCCCTCTATCGCGATTCACTGCGCGAGGAATCCGATTTTTATATCTGAAAATGTAAAGTTCGGTGTCGGGACTTCTAATAATCAACTTTACGGATTAAAACTGAGGAAGAGTTAAGCGATAATGATGTAACCGTTTAACCAGGCACAAACCATTATCACGGAGCGAAAAATGGCAACGCACTTTGCTAGAGGGATACTTACCCAGGGACATCTTGTCTCTACCAGGCTCTCCCCCGCCTGTCATGATGAAGCACGGATACTGCCGGAACATCGCCGCTCACGTTTTATCGCCTCAAGAGCGCTGCTCGCCGAACTGCTGTTTATGCTTTACGGCACCACTGAGCTACCGGATATCATCACCCTGCCGGAGGGGCGCCCTGTATTTGCCAACCCTGAACTGCCTCGTTTTTCCATCGCCTATACCGGGAATATTGTCGGTGTAGCGCTCACGACAGAGGGCGATTGTGGTCTGGATATGGAACTGCAGCGCGCTATTCGTGGCTTCCACGGCGGGCCGCATGCCCACGACACCTATCCGTTATCCAGCAATGAACTGCTGTGGGTGCGTAATCAAAACGATCCTAATGAAGCCAAAGCGCAGCTCATTACCCTGCGCCAGAGTATCCGTAAACTCTGCGGATGCGCCTCTGACGATGCCCGGCTGCTACAATTGCTTCCAGGTTCCGGACGACTTCGCGCCACCCAGGCAACGCTTGTAGAGGCCCTCAGCGACGCAGAAGATGTGCTGATCTGGTCTCTCGCCGTTACGCCCGCGATTGAGCGTTTGAATATCTGGGAATTTGACAGCAAGCATGGCTGGAATAGCCTGGCGGACGTTCCCGAGCGTGCCAACGAACCCGCCACGCGTCTGATGAGATTAACCAGTTTACCCGCAGAGAAAGCATTTACCCTTAGCTGACCCGTCCAGGGCCATCATGATGAAACAGGAGTAATCATGTCTGATACGTTGAAAGTTGTTACGTTACTGGGAAGCCTGCGCAAAGGTTCATTTAACGGGATGGTTGCCCGTACGCTGCCGAAACTGGCGCCAGAGGGGATGACGGTCGACGCCCTGCCGTCTATTGGGGATATCCCGCTGTACGATGCCGATGTGCAGCAAGAAGAGGGGTTCCCGCAAAGCGTTGAAGCGCTGGCTGAACAGATTCGCCAGGCAGATGGGGTGGTGATTGTGACCCCGGAATATAACTACTCGGTACCGGGTGGATTAAAAAATGCGATCGACTGGCTCTCTCGTCTGCCGGAACAGCCGCTGGCGGGTAAACCGGTGCTGATTCAGACCAGCTCCATGGGTGCCATCGGCGGCGCGCGCTGCCAGTACCATCTGCGTCAAATCCTGGTGTTCCTCGACGCGATGGTTATGAACAAACCGGAATTTATGGGCGGCGTGATTCAGAACAAGGTCGACCCACAAACAGGTGAAGTGATTGACCAGAGCACGCTGGACCATCTCTCGGGGCAGTTGACCGCGTTTGGTGATTACATCAAGCGGGTGAAGGCGTAAGCACAGCCTGATGTCCTCTCCCGCCGGGAGAGGACACAAACCAGCAAGCCCGTTTAGAAAAGGGCTTGCTGTTTATTTTGCATCGATAAAGACAATCTTCAGCACGAACAGCAGCGCTACCACGATCACACACGGGCTAATTTCACGGAAACGTCCGGTGCCCGCCTTCATCACACAGTAAGAGATAAAGCCCAGCGCGATACCTTCGGTAATCGAGAAGCTGAACGGCATCATCACCGCGGTAATAAACGCCGGTACTGCTTCGGTAAGGTCGTCCCACTTCACGCGCGACAGGCTGGAGGTCATCAGTACGCCCACGTAAATCAGCGCACCTGCGGCCGCATACGGTGGCACCATCCCCGCCAGCGGCGAAAGGAAGATAACCAGCAGGAACAGCAGACCGACAACAACCGCTGTCAGGCCAGTACGACCGCCCACAGACACGCCAGAAGAGGACTCAATGTAAGCGGTAACAGAAGAGGTACCGATAAAAGAGCCGGTTACCGAGGAGACGCTATCCACGAACAGTGCCTGCTTCATGCGCGGGAATTTGCCTTTCTCATCTGCCAGGCCCGCTTTATCGGTCACGCCAATCAGGGTACCGGAGGAGTCGAACAGGTTCACCAGCATAAAGGAGAAGATCACGCCTGCCAGACCCAGATTCAGGGAGCCGGCCAGATCCACGTGACCGACCACGGTGCTGACGCTCGGCGGCGCAGAGATGATGCCGCTGTAATGGACGTCGCCCAGCATCCAGCCCAGCAGCGTGGTTACGATGATCGAAACCAGTACCGCAGCATGAATGTTACGGGACGCCAGAATAGCGATGATAAAGAAGCCCAGGATGCCCAGCAGCACGCTGTGGGAGGTCAGGTTACCGATGCTGACCAGGGTTTCCGGGTTCGCCACAATCACGCCAGCATTTTTCAGCCCCATCATCCCGATAAACAGACCGATACCGCTGGTGATGCCCACGCGCAGGCTCACCGGGATATTGGCAATCATCCAGTAACGTACGCGGAAAATGGTCAGCAGCAACAGACCGACTGCGCCCCAGAAAATCGCACCCATACCGACCTGCCATGGCAAGCCCATGGCCTGAACCACGACGAAGGCGAAGAACGCGTTCAGACCCATCGCCGGAGCCAGCGCAACCGGCAGGTTGGCGAACAGCCCCATTAAAATGCTGCCGAACGCGGCGATCAGACAGGTGGTAACGAAGACGGCGCTGGTATCCATGCCAGCCACGCCCAGAATTTGCGGGTTAACAAAAACGATATAGACCATTGTCAGGAAGGTGGTAAAACCCGCGATCACTTCGGTGCGCGCCGTTGTACCGTGCTCGCGCAGTTTAAACACGCGCTCAAGCAGACCCTTGCCAGATGCCTGGGTAGTATGTTGTTGACTCATCATCTATTTCCGAACAGGGAGGGAAAATCCGTCGCTATCCTATACCAAAATGCGACAATAGGGGTGTTTGTGGCGTACTTTTTTTCATTGATTTTGCTTATACGGCAACGATTGCGTGCCACAAACAATCAGTACGTAAACGTTAAACCTGTTAAAAAGGGAAAGGCATGTCTCAGATTGAAGCGGTATTTTTCGACTGCGACGGTACGCTGGTCGACAGTGAGGTCATTTGCGCCCGTGCGTATGTCGCCATGTTCCAGGAGTTTGGCATTACGCTCGATCTCGACGAGATTTTTAAACGCTTTAAAGGCGTTAAGCTCTACGAAATTATCGACATTATTAATACTGAGCACGGCGTTGATCTGGCGAAAGCCGATCTCGAACCGGTTTACCGCGCCGAGGTCGCACGCCTTTTCGATGCGGAACTTGAGGTGATCGCAGGCGCAAACGCCTTGCTGGAGGCGATGACCGTGCCAATGTGCGTGGTTTCTAACGGCCCGGTCAGCAAAATGCAGCATTCACTCGGTAAGCTAGAGATGTTGCACCACTTCCCGGAAAAACTGTTCAGCGGTTACGATATTCAGCGCTGGAAGCCCGATCCGGCCCTGATGTTTCACGCGGCAAAAGCGATGAATGTAAACGTGGAAAATTGCATTCTGGTGGATGACTCCTCCGCGGGCGCGCAATCGGGGATTGATGCGGGGATGGAGGTGTTTTACTTCTGTGCCGACCCGCATAACAAGCCGATCCACCATCCTAAGGTGACCACCTTTACCGATCTGGCAGAATTGCCCGGCCTGTGGAAAGCGCGCGGCTGGAATATTACCCGTTAAGATCAGCTCCGCCGCAGGCCGCGGCGGAGCTTTAACGTTGCTCAGGCGTTGGACGAGAGCGCCGCGGCGGCGGCATTGTCTGCAATGACCGTCAGCGAGGGGTGAAGCTGCAACACCGATGCAGGCAGGCGCTCGCTAACTGGCCCTTCCAGCGCCCCTTTTAACGCCTGCGCCTTCGCTGCGCCATTGACGATAAGCAGTAAATTTCTCGCGGCCATAATGCTTTTTGGCCCCATCGTGACATAACAATCCGGTACCAGCGAAAAATCACCCCCCAGTTCGCCATGAGCCACCATCGCGACCATCTCCCCTTCAATCGCCACTTTGGTGGTCATCTCATGGAAGTGGGTGGTTCCGGGGAGGTTCCCGCAAAAATGGCCGTCAGCCCCCAGCCCCATCACCACCAGATCAAGCCCCCCCTCTGCGGCCAGAGTGGCGTCGTGCTGCTGATAGTTTTCAACCGTCAGCGGGTGGATGTGGGATTCCTCTATCTGCGCCGGGGTAAAAAAGAGACGACGCAGATTGGTGATTGTCACGCCATCGCCTGTTTTGCCGCGAAAAGGGATCTCGTCGAAGTTGTAAAAATGGCTATTTATCCCCTGCTTGCTCTTCATCATCGGGATTAACAACTCATACATGCGTTTCGGGGTCTTCCCGGCGGTGATGGCCAGATTCACCCGGCCCGGTCTGGTCATATAGCTCAGCAGATGTTGCGCGGCTGCCTGGCTCATCTGTTCGTAATCGTCGGTCAATATAAGTTTCATGTGATCATCCTGATCCAAAAGTTATTTGAATACTGTCTGCACGAATTGCGCGTAGGCCGGGCGCCAGACATCCATTTCATGGTTAAGCCCCGGATACTCATGGTATTCAAAACGGATATTCCGCTTTTCCAGCTCGGCCTTCAGCCCGGCGATATCCTTCCCGGTCACGTCATCCTTGCTGCCCACCGCCAGGGTAAAATTATGTAGCTGTTGATTAATCGAGGTCGGGTCATCCAGGCGTGCGCTAACGCCTGCATCAGGCACCGTGGTGGTGGTCACGCCACTAAAAGATGCAAGCCAGCCGAAACTTTCGGGGTGGTTAAGGGCAGAGACGAGCGCCTGGTATCCTCCCTGGGAGAGACCGGCGAGCGCGCGCCCTTCGGCATCGTTTCGTACATGAAAGCGCTTGCTGATTAATGGAATGATGTCGGTCATCAGTTCCTGGTCAGCGGCTTTAGCATTCAGGGGGTAGAACACTTTCCGCCGTTCAGCGGGAACAAAGGTTTCAGGAACGATGCCCTCTGCGTCCGTTTCGGTATCCGGTACCACCACCAGCATCGGTTTAATTGCCCCTTTCGCTAACAAATTGTCCATGATCTGCGCGATACGCCCCTGGTCGACCGCGGAACGTACCGTATCGCCAAACCCGTGATAAAAATAGAGCACCGGTAGCGGATCACCCTGTCCGCTGTAGCCTGGCGGCGTCCAGACAAAGAGCTGCCGTTCTGATTTCAACGCATCCGAGTGGTAGGTCAGCGTTATCAGATCACCATGCGGTACCGGATTGGTATCCAGCATGCTGCCAGGTACCAGCACCATGCTGGTGTTAACCTGGCGCTGCGGCTTGGTCATCGCCGTGCCGGTATCGATACTGCGCACGCCGTCAACGTTGAAAAAATACTCATACAAATTGGGCTCCATCACCGGCCCGCGCCAGCTCCATAAACCGGTACTGTCTTTGGTCATGGGGTGGATGCTCTCTGGCGTAGGTATGCCCACCACCACAGAGACGCTTTTTGCCTGTGGTGCAAAATAGCGAAAGGTAATGGAGTTATCCGCATTCACCTGCGTAACAAACCGGTTCACGGGCTGCGCGGGATCCGGCATCGCAGGTAGCGGCATCGCGTAAAGTTGCTGAGCGAAGCAAACTGAAAGCGTAATGATGGATAAAGCGGTCTTCATTTTGTTCATCAGTTTCATCCTTGTTAAGTAGCCTGTTACCACCAGATTTCAGCCTGCGCACCGAGCGCAAACTGGTCCTGTTTTTGGTCTTCGAAAGTGAAGTGATCTAAATCGGTCTCATCCGCTTTAATGTAGGTGCCGTAAATACGGATTTCGGGACGGGAGGTCAACATGCTGGTGTTGACTTTAAAGGTGTGGAACAGCGTGGTTTTATAACCCGACTCGTAATAGTTCTTGCCGTTCAGATCGGTATTTTTCTGTCTGAAGTAACCGAGCTCTACGCCGGTCTGGTTGAAGTTATCCCAGATCCAGGCCGGACGGACAACGGCACGTATCGAATCAAAATCGCTGTGGGCACCCGTTTCATAGCTGTAGACGTCGTTGCCGAAGGAGTAGACCACCGCATTGGCGACAATCACCTTATCGCCGAGATACATCTCTCCCTGTGAGGCCAGACGGACAGCTGTCCCGTTAGTATGGTCACCATAGTAACGGCCATTATTTGTGGTGAACGGGCTGGAGCCCGCATAACGTGAAAAACTGCTGGCTATGGAGTTATTCGCAACCAGCAGCGAAAACTCATTAAAGCCGCCGTCAGAGAGTTTCTGCGTGAGGGTACTGCCCACCATCCAGGTGTCTTTCCAGCGGTAATAGCCATTATTATCCTGATTACTTTTCTCGCTGGCGCTCTGATTACCCGCCACATAGCGCCCGCTGAGCATCAGCGTGGCGTCATCCCACAGAGGGAGCTCTTTATAGCGAAGATCGACGGTATTGGTATTGATTTGCTGTTTGTTATTCAGATCGCGGTCGTAGTCATCCACATCTTCACGCACCAGCGCAATATCCACCTTGCCGGGGCCCACTTTCCAGTTTTCCAGCCCCACCCCTGCGGCAGCATCCGTACGCTGTGTTTTCCAGTCCAGCATCTGGATTTCGATTTTCGGTGCGCCATGTTTACCCACCCAGAAGTCGGCTTCCGGCGCAAATGGCAGGAAACCCTGCGTGGTGACGTACATGTCGGAGAACTGTAAATAGTTTTCGCCACCCGCATTGTCACCAAACCAGCCGGTGGAGTACTGCTGACTGACGTTGCCATCCAGCATAACAATCGCATCGACACGTTTGTTGCCCTCATGCCAGACCCGCTGTTTCAGCTGTAAATCAAACCAGCCGGTATATTCATTACCCAGTCGCCCGAGAGAGCCAATGGCCCAGGATTTGGGCGAGCCGTGAGACGCACTGCCCCAGCCGGAACGGAAATAGCCGTTATAGCTAAAGCCAATCTCATCTTTAACAAACTTACTGAAATCCTTCATGGTGATAGCAGATACATCTTTGCTCTCATTTTTCACCAGCACGGTGGCCGGCTTTTTCGCCGGTTTATCGGCGACCTGAACGGGGACGGCCTGATTTTTGTAATGCTGTAATTCGGCCTGCGTCTCCTTTAACGCTTTTTCAAGCATCTCCAGGCGTTGTTCGACCGTCAATGAGCCCGCCCAGCTCAAACCCGGCAGTATCATGACAAGCGCAGAGGCGATGATATTTCTCCTGAACATAATGAATTCCTTTTTCAAATGAATTAAGCGACGGCGGATGCCTTATCCGCGAAATAGCAAAAGAGCAAAGAGGCAATAAAAGCCGCGGCGAGAGCGAGGGCTGAACCCAACAAACAAGCCCAGACGCTATAATCCACCCCGCCGGGGGGAAGAATTTGCATAAAGGTGAAGATGCCTGGCATCCCAAAAGACCAGGCTTTGGTTTGCGCGAGCCCGACCAACAGCCCTCCGCAGGCGCCACTGACACAGGCGATATAAAAGGGATATTTGCGCGGTAAATTAACGCCATAAACGGCCGGTTCGGTGATACCAAAGAGCCCGGTGATGGCAGCCGATCCGGCAACCACTCTCTTTTGCGGGTCGCGTTCAAAGCAGAACATGGCCAGCGCAGCGCCAACCTGCGCCAGAATGGCAGGCACCAGCAAAGGCAGGAGCGAGTCATATCCCAGCACCGTGAAGTTATTAATGCATAACGGCACCAGCCCCCAGTGCAGGCCAAACATGACAAACACTTGCCATAATCCGCCCATAACGATGCCAGCAACCCCCGGAGCAAAGCCGTAGAGCGCCAAATAACCCTGGGCAATGCCGTTACTTATCCAGGTGGCGAGTGGCCCAATAACCAGAAAGGCCAGAGGGGTCGTCACCATCAGACAAAGAAGCGGCGTGACGAAATTTTTCATTGATGAAGGGAGCCAGTTATTAAGGCGTTTCTCTACGACGCCACAAAACCAGGCAGAGAAGATTATCGGGATGACGGAAGCGCTATAATTGATAAACGTAACGGGTAAACCCATAAATTCATGTGGCGTAGCCGCTGCACTTCCCAGAGACTGAATGATGGTGGGATGTATTAATGCGCCACCAATGGCCATCGAGACAAAAGGATTACCGCCAAATTGTTTACCGGCCGTATAGCCCAGAATAACCGGGAAAAAGTAGAACAGGGCATCGCTGGCGCTGAACAGAATGCGATAAGTCCCGCTCTGCTCTGTTAACACATCAAAGACCACCCCCGCTGCCAGGGCCCCTTTCAGTATGCCGGTTGCCGCCATCACGCCTATTAACGGGGTAAAAATACTGGATACCGTATAAATAAAACGATTAATAAGGTTGCCCGTCGCCGTGTCCATACTGGCAGGTGCTTTCTCCCCGATAAGGGCATTGATAGCGTTATAAACATCATGAACATGATTGCCAATCACGACCTGAAACTGACCGGCGCTTTCAACGACCATGATGATACCCGGCGTATTTTTTAAGATCTCAGGCGTGGCTTTATCTCTCTCTTTTAATCTGAAACGCAGGCGGGTTGCACAATGAAGCAAGCTCAGAATATTTTCTTTGCCCCCTACGCCTGTGACAATTTTTTCGGCTAATTCCATTTGCTCATCCTTTAACCGCCGCCGGGAAATAAAAAAAACCTGAAAAAGGCACCTCTATGCAGAGAGGACCTCTTTCAGGTTTTGCCCGTACGTTGACGGTAACAATCCAGTTATCAATGTTTAAGGTATTAACTAAAAATAGCGTCTGATGACACAACTGCGCCGCTCTTTTTTATTCCAGAGCAAAAATAAAAACAATTCAGGGGAGGGTAAAATGTGACTAACGCCTAATTAATTCGCGCACCGGCAAAAAATACATCAGGTGTTATTTATATGGGGAATGGATTGTATAAAAATATAACGCCAGCTTTGCTGGCGTTAATAATATTACTCTTTCGGATCTTTACCCGCCAGCATCTTATCCAGCTCATCTCCGCCTACGTGACGGAAGTCCTGCCCCTTCACGAAGTAGAAGATGTATTCACAGATGTTCTGACAGCGGTCGCCGATACGCTCAATAGAGCGAGCACAGAACAGCGCGGTCAGAACGCTGGGAATGGTGCGGGAGTCTTCCATCATGTAGGTCATCAGCTGACGCACAATGCCCTCATACTCCTGGTCGACTTTCTTATCTTCGCGGTAGATACGTACAGCTTCGTCCAGATCCATACGTGCAAAGGCGTCCAGCACGTCGTGCAGCATCTGCACGGTGTGGCGGCCCAGCGACTCCAGGCTCA
>ERZ773187.1673-NODE-1673-length-16060-cov-11.562574_pt1 | contig 16060 bp, 17 predicted proteins | sample MGYA00511242_ERZ773187 | MGnify/ENA primary metagenome ERZ773187 (study PRJEB29015, sample SAMEA2737744) | human gut metagenome | biome: human gut; feature: human-associated habitat; material: faeces | place: China | collected 2012 ... | reverse complement strand
ATGGTAGTGTGGGGTCTCCCCATGCGAGAGTAGGGAACTGCCAGGCATCAATTAAAAGAACCCCGTACCGTAAGGTACGGGGTTTTTTGCTTTGCACTCGCATACGGCACGTTCACTATTCTCTGGCTAAAATAATAAAATAAATCACAGCAGTGAGGTTATTTTGCCGAACCCTCCTTTTAACTACCAACGAGATTTCGCCAACATAAACTTTCGCAAGCATCCGGAGCTATACCAGGTCGGACGAGGAGAGCAGGGGGTGTTATTGGTTGAACCTTATAAAAGTGAAATCCTCCCCCACTGGCGTTATAAAAATGCTGAAGTTGCCACGACGTCTGCCCAGGAAATTTACGCTTTGTTCGAGCAATATCGGCAGAAGAATGACTTTGTCGGCATGGACATGGCCCGTAAATTCATTCAGATGGGATATACCCGTGCCAGACGCTATGCGAACCATAAAGGAGGAAAAAAATATGACGAAGATCGTAACGTGAAGCCATTAGATCACGATCCGGTGAAGGCCGAAGCGGCTAAAATCTTTAAAACGTGGTGGGATAAAATCCGCGCAGATGAAGACTATCTGCAACGAAAACAAGAGCATCAAAAGAAATGGGGCTAGGAGACATCACCAGAGGTTATCTTTTTTATGATTTGCCTCACAAAATTTAATGAAACATAAAAATAACAAGTTTTTTACCTAACGCTACATTTTAAATGCGGTTTTACTTGGTATGGGTGCAATGGCCCGCAATGTAAGACAGGGGATTTAAAATGACAGAAACCGTAGCCAGTACAGATACGGATCATAAACAGAGCGCGGAGCAGGATACCCGCCGCAGAATCTGGGCAATCGTTGGTGCCTCTTCAGGTAACCTGGTGGAGTGGTTTGACTTCTACGTCTACTCATTCTGTTCACTCTATTTTGCTCATATTTTCTTTCCATCCGGTAATACCACGACCCAGTTGCTGCAGACAGCAGGCGTTTTTGCAGCTGGATTTTTGATGCGCCCTATCGGTGGCTGGCTATTTGGCCGCATTGCCGATCGTAAAGGGCGTAAAACCTCTATGCTGATTTCAGTCTGCATGATGTGCTTTGGATCGCTAGTGATCGCGTGTCTGCCCGGCTATGCCGTTATCGGCACCTGGGCTCCGGCGCTCTTGCTGCTCGCTCGTCTATTCCAGGGATTATCCGTCGGCGGTGAATATGGCACGAGCGCGACCTATATGAGTGAAGTTGCCGTGGAAGGCCGTAAAGGTTTTTATGCTTCCTTCCAGTACGTAACGCTCATAGGCGGTCAACTGTTAGCCATACTGGCTGTGGTGATCCTGCAGCAGGTGCTGAGCGATGAAGACCTACGTGCATGGGGATGGCGCATACCTTTTGCGCTGGGTGCAGTGTTGGCAATAGTGGCACTGTGGCTACGTCGTCAACTGGATGAAACGTCACAGAAAGAGGTGCGCTCGCTGAAAGAGGCGGGTTCATTCAAGGGGCTATGGCGCAACCGAAAGGCATTTTTGATGGTGCTCGGTTTTACGGCGGGGGGATCGCTTACCTTCTATACCTTCACTACCTATATGCAGAAGTATCTGGTCAATACGACAGGTATGCACGCTAATGTGGCGAGTATGGTTATGACTGTGGCGCTTTTTGTCTTTATGCTGATCCAGCCTGTAATCGGCGCGCTGTCGGATAAAATTGGTCGCCGTAGTTCAATGCTTATATTCGGGGGAATGTCGACGTTATGCACCGTGCCTATCCTGACGGCATTACAACATGTCTCCTCACCTTACGCCGCCTTCGCGCTGGTGATGGTGGCACTTATTATCGCCAGCTTTTACACCTCGATCAGTGGCATTCTTAAAGCCGAAATGTTTCCAGCTCAGGTGCGTGCGCTTGGGGTTGGGTTGTCTTATGCGGTGGCCAATGCCCTTTTTGGTGGCTCGGCCGAGTATGTGGCGCTTTCATTGAAATCGATAGGTAGCGAGACGATCTTTTTCTGGTACGTCACGCTCATGGGCGCGCTGGCGTTCATCGTCTCCTTAATGCTGCACCGTAAAGGCAAAGGTATTCGTCTTTAGTGATCAGCCAGCTGCCATAGGGTATAGCCGGTGGTTGCGCCGGCGATATCCCAGGCAAAATCCTTCCAGCTCCAGCCGCTTCCTGCCGGGCGGCTGTCCCAAAATTCCTTGCTGGCCCCCAGACTGACCGAGAACATCAGTCCGTAAGCTGCGCTGCGATCGCGGCTATAGCCCTGGTGCCGGGCATATTCATTCCCGGCGGCGGAGAGCATAGCGGAAGCCAGAAAGTGTTGGGCTTTATCCTGGCCCGCCCAGCTGTCTTGTGCCATGTGGCTACAGCCGCACAGTAGACAACAGCCCAGGAGAAGGAGATATCGCATTGCAACCTCCATAAAAAAGCCCCGTCAATGACGGGGCAGGTGCATTACAGAATACGGCTGATAAGCCGATCAATACGAATGCGGCGTAAACGGCGTATCAGCTTACGCACTTTTACCGGATAGTCAGCGATACTTTGCAGATCGCGGTAGTGGTTCACTATGGTGGTGTGCGTGCGGATCAGATCCAGCTCGCGTTCACGCTGTACCGATAGCTCTTTACGCGGATCGTGGATCAGGATCGCATTCTCAAGATCAAGTCGCCATGCGCGCGGGTTAAGGTTATTCCCCGTCAGCAGCATCCATTCATCGTCAACCCACATTCCCTTCAGGTGATAGCTATTATCTTCGTGCTTCCACAGACGCACGATCAGCTGATCGGTATTCACATAATACTGAAGGCGGCTCAGGAAGCGGCGCAGGTTGATCTCGTAGAGATAAGGCAGCGCACCGATGATTTTAAACGGTTGATCTTCAGGGATATAAAAATCGTTTGCCGTTTTATCGCCAACGATGATTTCCACTTTTTTACCATCGCGCAGTAGCTGGATGATGCTACGAACCAACACCGCCGGCAAATTGAAGTAGGGGGTACAAATCGTCAGTTTCTCGTTTGTACAGGGCATCAAATGGAAGATGGTTTTATTTAACAGGCTCGATTTGCCAAGGCCGACCAGCGGTGTAACCGAGAGCTGGTCGTTATCGGCATCGCCCTGGAAATGGAATGCAGCATCACGCAACTCCTGACGGAATAAGCGAATGTCATTTTTGATTTCCGGGCTTTTAGGGCGATGGGGATCATCAAGGCGATTAACGCCACGGCCGTGTACCAGGTTCTGATCGACCCATGCAAACATCACGTCCGCCATACGCGCATTGCGTACCAGGTGGTAACGATCGTAACGGTACTTATCAAGCTGATGCAGGTAAACGTCATTCAGGCTGGCGCCGCTATAGAGCACGCTGTCATCAATGATGAAACCTTTGAAATGCAGTACGCCCAGGGCTTCACGGGTGTTTACAGGGACACCGTAAACCGGAATGTCAACGCCCGGATTCTGCTGGGCCATGCGGCAATACCAGTCAGCGTTGGTGTTAGAGGCAGCATCGCCGATGCGTCCGCGCTGTGCCCGATGCCAGTCGACCAGTACACGCACGTCCAGTTCCGGACGCTGGCGCTTTGCTTCATAAATTGCATGTAATATAGCGCTGCCGCCTTCATCCTGTTCAAGATAAAGCGCCACGATGCAAATACGTTGCGTCGCGCTGGCAATTTTTTCCAGAAGCGTTTCCCGAAAATGGGCGGGAGCGTAAAAGAACTCGACATCATCAACTGACTGAGAAATCTTCGGTAGTTGAGCAAGGTGTTGTTGATGTTTGTTGCGCTTAAATTTTGACAACATCACAGTGCGTTTCTTCTCTGTTCATTGAAGGGTTATCTGTACTAAGCAGACAACAGAAGCGGACAATCATATCATTAGTACCCGCGAAAGTGGTCAACATTTCCAGTACCTTACTCTTGTTTACCCTGCTGCATCAGATGCAGCGTTAGCCCCACGATGCCTTCTTCAAGCTGCACATCTATGGTAAATCCAAGTTTTCGCGCCAGGGCGATCATGCCCCTATTATTGGGCATAGTAATACCATTAAGGCGTAGTAATCCGTGATCGCGCGTATAGCTAATGAGCTTCTCCAGCAGCCGTCGCCCAAGACCTAATCCTTTCAGATCCGAGCGAACCAGCACGGCGAATTCGGCATCGACGTTATCAGGATCCGAAATGGCGCGCGTTACGCCGAGTATCTCATCACCTTCAGGGGTTCGCCGAACGGCAACAAACGCCATTTCCCGATCGTAGTCGATCTGCGTCATGTTAGCTAAATCTTCATGGGTAAATTCATTGATTTCGCTGAAATAGCGATAGTAGAGATCCTCTTTAGTCACCTGAGCGATAAAGCGCTGCAGCTGTGGTTCATCTTCAGGCAGGATAGGGCGGAACAGCGATTTTTCACCGTTTTTCATCTCGACCCACTCTTCCAGCTGCTGTGGGTAAGGGCGAATAGACAGCCGGCTTTCGCGATCGCCGCTGAAGGCTGCTACATCCATGGTGACATCCAGAGCGGTCATCTCACTGCCTGACGCCAGCAGAGGATGAATATCCAGACGCTGAATTTCTGGGGTATCCACGATCAGGTTAGAGACCTGCACGAGGAACTGGCTCAGCCCGGCAATATCCAGAGGTCGCAGTGCACTGCGTCCGCGGATCTTTTTGCTCTTGATCGCCTGGATCACCAGATAGCGTGCCAGGTTCATGTTCAGCGGTGGCAGAGCTACCACAGCCTGCTCCTCCGGATGCCATTCCACGCCCCCTTCACCAAGCATGATCAACGGGCCAAACACCGGATCGTGCTCAACGACCACCCTCAACTCTTGCGCGCCGGCGCGGTTGGCCATGCTTTGTACCAACAGGCCATGGATGCGTGCCCGGGGCCAGGTCATTTTAACGCGATCGATGATGGCATCGGCCGCCTGCTGAACCTCTGCGGCCGTGCGCAGATAGAGCATAACGCCCTGAACTTCAGACTTATGAGGGATATCCGGAGAACGCAGCTTAAGGGCGACCGGATAGCCGATCTGCTCGGCGATATGTACGGCTTCTGCGCTATCGCTGGCAATCCAGGTAGGCAGGGTATTCAGACCGTACGCCTGAAGAATCGGTTGCACCTCATGGGTATCCAGCGCACGCGCACCCTCATCAATGGCCCGCTGTAACAGGTTACGGGCACCACTGATGTTCGCGGTCAGATTGCCGGGAAGCGCGGGCGTTTCACGCAACTGTTTCTGGTTACGTCGGTACTCCACCATATGCATAAACGCGGTGATAGTCCCTTCGGGGGTCCGGTAGGTCGGCAGTCCTGCTTCACTGAAAAGGCGGCGTGCCTCCTGGGATGAAAATTCACCGCACCAGTTGGTCAGTACAGAGACATACTTGCCACGTGGATGATTTTTAATGCCATCAATCAGCGCCCGCGCGCTCTCGCTGCCCGGGGCAACGGCACTGGGCGAGTGAATGACCATCAGAGCATCGAAATCCTGACTGTCGAGCAGAAGGCTAAGGGCCGTTAAATAGTGCTGATTGCTGGCATCGTCACGGAGATCAAGCGGATTGCCCGGCTCAACGCCTGCGGGCAAGGCCTCGCGCAGTCGTTGTAACGTCTCTTCGCTAAGGGTGGCGAGTTTACCATTACGCAACCAGAGCTCATCGAGGGCCAGTGCGGCCGGGGCTGCGCCATTACTGATAATCATCAGCCTCTCTCCACGAAGCGGGCGCATATGGCTCAGCGTTTCAACGGCGGAGAAGAGTTCATGCGTGTCCTGCACGCGTAACAGACCCGCGCGCTGAATGGCGGCATCCCAGGCCGGATCCATTCCGGAGTGGGAGTGCAATAACCGTTGGGCTGCCGGACTACGTCCGCTTTTGATCACCAGGATAGGTTTATTGCGCGACGCGCTACGCGCCGCAGAGACAAACCGCCGCGCATCACTCAGATGTTCAAGATAGAGCAGGATAGCGCTGGTTTTGCTGTCTCTCGCCAAAAAATCGAGCAACTCATCCACGTCGATGTCGAGGCTATCACCCAGCGCGATAAAATACGAAAAGCCCATCTCACGTTGCTGAGCCCAGTCGAGAATAGTATTGGAAACCGCTGCCGACTGGGAAATAAATGCCAGCTTGCCTTTACGAATGGGCACCGGAGAAAAACTGGCATTCAGACCCTGCCAGGGAGCCAGCAGGCCGAGGCTGTTTGGGCCAAGCAAACGCATCTGATAACGTGCCGCGCAGGCCAGCAGATCGTTGTGCTGTTCAGGAGGAGAGGAGAGGATAATGCAGGTTTTACACCCTTTCTTGCCGAGCGCTTCCAGCAGATCCAGATTGCGCCGGGCGTGCGTGCAGAGCACCGCCAGGTCGGGAATATAAGGCAAGCTTTCGACATCCGGCCAGGCAAGTACTCCCTGAACCGCCTTCCAGGCAGGGGTAACGGGCAGCACAGGCCCGCTGAAGCCGCCAGCCAACAGGTTGCGCATCATCAGATAGCCAGCGCGTTCGGGCTTCATTGACGCGCCGATAACGGCGATGGATTTGGGGCGGAGTAAGGCTTCTAACCCACGCTGGCTCATTCAGGTCTCCTGAGAGTACGAGTGACCTGATGATTTTAAACGCTTTCGGACTCGGCTGCTGTGACGCTTCCCTTATGTACGGTTTTTCCGGCCAGATAACGTTCGCGAAAACAGGAAAAATGCTGACCCAATGCGCCAGCCGCCTGGCGATCGCCTGCCAGATCCAGCAAGGCAATGGCAACCTCGGCGGTACAATACTGGCCGTCCGCATGCGCTTCGCGCAGCCGGTAGGCTGAGACGCGAGAGAGATCGACAGAGATCACCGGCAGCGCATCAAGATAAGGGCTTTTACGAAACATTTTGCGCGCTTCTGTCCAGGTACCGTCCAGCATGATGAACAGCGGCGGTTTTCCCGACGCCGGCGTCGTCAACACCTGGCGATCCGGGCCGGCATAAGAGGCGGGGAACACCACCATCGGCTGATAAGCGTCACTGGCTACCAGCTCAAGTAGTGCCTCTGGCGGCTCGGTGCGCGACCATTGAAACGCGACGGTATCTGGCAGGATATCGGCAATCAATCGCCCGGTATTGCTGGGTTTCATGGGTTCTGTATCGAACATCACCAGGCAAAAGCGGCTGGTAGCATGGCTTGGCGTCAGGGTAGCGCACAGACACTGTTTCAGCGGTAACAAACAGCGTTGGCAGCGTCGGATGCGGTTACCACGGGCGAGAAAAGGGCGCGTTGCGCGGGCAAGGCGTTCAGCACGCAGTTGCAATACGGCGTTATCAGTCATGAGAGATGCGCAGAAAAAACGCCATTTTCGCAGAGGAGTGGGCGGGGCACAAGCGGTGTGCCCCGGGTATGTCAGAGGGATTCGTTCAGCCAGCTATCGAAGGGGGCTTTGGGTACCGCGCCGTTCAGCATATCGATGACTTCACCATTCTTGAAAATCATAATGGTGGGAATACTGCGAATGCGGAAACGAGCACTCAGTTCACGCTCCGCTTCGGTGTTCACTTTCACAAAGCGCATCTTCCCGCTACGCTCTTCAGCCACATCTTCAAAGATAGGGGCAAAGTTACGGCAAGGACCGCACCATGGCGCCCAGAAATCTACAACCACCGGCAAATCGTCCTTCAGCAGTTTATCCAGAGTTGCACCGGTAGCGTTGATGACATCACCATCGAACAATTCATGACCGCAACGTCCGCATTTAGCCACATCATCAATTCGGTCTTCCGGAATGCGATTAAGGGCCTGGCAGTTGGCACATACGGTATTCATAACTAACCTCAGGAATAGCAGTGGAACATAGCGGCCCAGGGCCGGTGTGTTTCTAATATGTTACATATTATCAGTGACCCTGTTTGAAACGACAATGCGTTTTATTCAATAAGAACAATAGTCATAAGCTTTGATACGAAATAATGGCTATGAGTGGATACATCGGGTAATCTGCGCGCTTCGCGCAGCGCTGGTGGAGAAAAGCATGAACGACGAAATGAAAAACAAAAGCGGCAAGGTCAAAGTGATGTATGTCCGCAGTGATGATGACTCTGATAAACGCACCGCAAATCCGCGTACCGGAAAAGGCGGCGGACGTCCGGGTCCATCTCGTGCAGACGGTGGCCGTCGCCCCGCCCGCGATGAAAGAAACAACCGCGGTGAAGACCGCAAACGCGATGACCGTAAACGTGACGATGCCGGCCGTGACGGGGGATCGCCATGGCGTACCGTATCCCGTGCACCGGGCGAAGAGACCTCGGCAAAAACCGATCACGGCGGTATTAGCGGAAAAAGCTTTATCGATCCGGAAGTGTTGCGCCGTCAGCGTGCTGAAGAGACCCGCGTCTACGGTGAAAACGCATGTCAGGCTCTGTTCCAGAGCCGTCCTGACTGTATTGTTCGCGCCTGGTTTATTCAGAGCGTAACGCCGCGCTTCAAAGAAGCACTGCGCTGGATGGCGGCCAATCGCAAGGCGTACCATGTGGTCGATGATGCCGAGCTGACAAAAGCATCGGGTACTGAGCACCACGGTGGCGTTTGCTTCCTGATTAAAAAACGTAACGGTACCACCGTGCAGCAGTGGGTAAGCGAGGCGGAAGCCGATGACTGTGTGTTGGCGCTGGAGGATGTGGGTAACCCGCATAACCTCGGTGCGATGATGCGCAGCTGTGCTCACTTTGGCGTAAAAGGTGTTTTACTGCAGGATGCCGCACTGCTGGAATCTGGCGCGGCTATCCGCACGGCGGAAGGCGGCGCGGAACATGTGCAGCCTATCACGGGTGACAGCGTTCTGGATGCCCTCGAGCAGTTCCGCAAAGCGGGTTACGCTATCGTAACCACCTCCAGCCACGCTGGTACGCCGCTGTTCAAAGCAACGCTGCCACGTAAAATGGTACTGGTATTAGGCCAGGAGCGAGATGGTCTGTCTGATGCTGCGCTGTCCAGTGCGGATTTGAGCGTCTCTATCGACGGAACAGGCAATGTTGAAAGTCTGAACGTTTCCGTGGCTACCGGCGTACTGCTGGCAGAGTGGTGGCGTCAGAATAAAGCCTAAGCATTGATGTTACCTGTATGCCCGGTTAACCGGGCATACAATCAAGACTACTCCCCTTCAGCCGGTAACACTGGCATCCAGTCAATAGGCTTCTCGCCGCGTTTTTCCAGCCACTCATTCGCCAGTACAAAGTGATTACAGCCAAAGAAACCGCGATGTGCTGATAGCGGTGAAGGGTGCGGCGCTTTAAGAACATGATGACGCTCCGGGTCGATAATCGCCCCTTTCTTCTGCGCATGCGATCCCCAGAGTAAAAACACCACCCCTTCGCAATGCGTGTTAATCAGACCGATCACTTTGTCCGTAAAGGTCTCCCAGCCGAGGCTGGCATGGGAATGCGCCTGGCCTGCACGTACCGTCAGCACGGTGTTTAATAACAACACCCCCTGGCGAGCCCAGCTTTCAAGATAACCGTGTTTTGGTCGGGTAAAACTGGGAATCGACCCTTCAAGCTCTTTATACATGTTCAGTAGTGAAGGGGGGATAGCAATACCAGGGCGTACGGAAAAGGCCAGTCCGTGTGCTTGTCCGGGTCCGTGATAGGGATCCTGCCCAAGGATAACCACCTTCACATCGCTCAGTTCGGTATAGCGAAAAGCGTTGAAAACATCTTTCTGTGGCGGGTAAATCGTCTGGCCGGCCTGCCGTTCAGCGGCAACAGTACTGAGGGTATTAACAAAATAGGGTTGTTGTTTCTCTTCTGCCAGTACGTCGTGCCATGTTAAGGATGTCGTCATTTCGCTCTCCTGCAAATCTCAATCGCCTAAGCTTACCTGTTAAATCCTGATGAGCAAAATTCCACGCTGAAATTGCCGCTAAGTCATTCAATTTATATTGAATATCTGCGCGATAAATTGATTCGGTGAAGGCGTTAAATTGATCTAAAACAACAAAATCAGACCACACAGTTTTTGTGGTTGGCATTTCTGTTGATTTAAATCAATAAATGACGGGTGGGTGAGTGATATATATACACACAAGCAACAATGGTTTTACCAATTGCCCGAAGCCGGGCAGACACCAAATTAATGTAGTCTAAGGGAGACACCACATGATTACGGGTATTCAGATTACTAAAGCAGCAAACGATGACCTGTTGAACTCATTCTGGCTGCTGGATAGCGAAAAAGGCGAAGCGCGCTGTGTTGCAGCAAAAACGGGTTTTGCTGAAGACGAAATCGTACCGGTTAGCAAACTGGGCGAAATCGAATATCGCGAAATTCCAATGGAAGTGAAACCAGAAGTGCGCGTAGAAGGCGGTCAGCACCTGAACGTGAACGTGCTGCGTCGTGAAACGCTGGAAGATGCCGTTAAGCATCCGGAAAAATATCCACAACTGACCATTCGCGTATCCGGCTATGCAGTACGTTTCAACTCGCTGACGCCAGAGCAGCAACGCGACGTTATCGCGCGTACCTTTACTGAAAGCCTCTAAGGTTCAGTTATTGGGCAAAAAAAAGCCGGGTTATCACCCGGCTTTTTTTTACTCTTCAGTTTTGGATTCGGCCGCCGAACTGCTTGGCTTACGACGCTTACCAATGTTTTTGGTGTCGCGGTGGCGCTGTTTAACGCGTGGCTTCTCTTTTTCTTTCTCTTTTCTCTCTGCACGTTTCGCGAGTGCTTTTTTGGACGGTTTACCCGTCATTTTCTCACTTGGTGCACGCGTGGTCGGACGAAGCTCATCGATAACGCGCGCTTTCAGCGGCTCCTCGACGTAGCGGCCGATTTTCTGCAGCAGCAGGTAGTCATGCGCCTCGACCAACGAAATCGCAATACCTTTACGGCCAGCACGACCCGTACGGCCAATACGGTGCAGGTAGGTATCGCCGCTACGTGGCATATCGAAGTTGATGACATGGCTCACGTCAGGGATATCGATACCACGCGCCGCAACGTCGGTGGCGACCAGGACATTCACGCGGCCATCGGTCAAACGCTTAATCCCTTCAGTACGCTTGACCTGCGCCATCTCGCCTTCGAGATAACAGTTATTGATCCCGGCGTTACGCAGCATTTCTGCTAACTCATGCACACGCTCACGCTTGCGTACAAACACAATGGTACGGGTCGCATCGTCCTGTTTGAGCAGGTGCTTCAGCAACTCCACTTTGTGCTCGAGGTTATCGGCGCGGTAATACCACTGATGAATTTTCTTGCGCTCACGGGTGGATGGCGTGGCTGACACTTCTACGGGATCTTCCAGCAGACGCTCTGCAAAGTCTTTGATGGCATCGCCTTCCAGCGTCGCGGAGAACAGCAGGGTCTGTTTACGCCAGCGAGTTTCACCGGCGATATGTTCGATATCTTGCGCGAAGCCCATGTCCAGCATGCGGTCAGCTTCGTCCAGAATGAGTGTCTCAACGGCGCGGCAGTCGAAGTTCTCTTCTTTGATGTACTGCAGCAGACGGCCCGTTGTGGCAACCACAATATCCTGGTTTTCGCTGAATACTTCGGCGTGGTTCATATAGGCTACGCCGCCGGTGATAGTGGCGATGTCCAGATGGGTATTCGCCGCCAGTTCACGCGCATGTTCGGCAACCTGTGTCGCCAGTTCGCGGGTAGGCGTCAGGATTAAAATGCGCGGTGGGCCTGATTTTTTACGGGGGAAATCGAGCAGATGCTGCAACACCGGCAGCAAGTATGCTGCTGTTTTCCCCGTGCCGGTTGGCGCAGAACCGAGCACATCACGGCCCTCCAGTGCAGGCGGAATGGCCGCAGCCTGAATGGCGGTCGGGCGTGTGAAGCCTTTGCTCTCAAGCGCATTGAGCAGGCTTTCATCGAGTTCAAGTTCGGAAAAAGTCGTTACAGTCATGTTCTACCTCTGTGTGGGGCGCTGATTATAGACGTTACCGCTGCAATCTTCATCTGTTTGTGTGGATATCCCTTTTCCACCGTTACGCTTTCCCCTATGCTACTTCAGTTTCGTTTAGAAGGTTGCTCTGACATGTCTCAACTCAAAGCGCAATTGCGCCGCGATGGATTTACGTTTAAACAATTTTTCGTTGCACACGATCGCTGTGCAATGAAAGTGGGTACCGATGGCATCCTGCTTGGCGCCTGGGCGCCGGTAGCCGGCGCTAAACGTATTCTGGATATTGGCACCGGGAGCGGCCTGCTGGCGCTTATGCTGGCGCAGCGAACGGAGCAGTCGACGACCGTCGATGCCGTCGAGCTGGATCCCGAGGCAGCAGAGCAGGCGAGCGAAAACCAGGCCGAATCGCCCTGGGCCTCGCGCATCACTATTCATTGTGCGGATGTCCTTAGCTGGGCGCCAGAACAAACCGCACGTTATGATCTTATCGTGAGTAATCCGCCTTATTATGAACCCGGCGTCGAGTGTGCGACGCCGCAGCGCGAACAAGCGCGATATACCGGTTCACTCAGCCACAGTGCCTTGCTTGCCTGTGCCGCGGCGCTTATTTCGGAAGAGGGATTTTTCTGCGTCGTGCTGCCGGAAAGCACGGGTAGCCATTTCATAAATATGGCGACAGAGATGGGCTGGCATCTGCGCCTGCGCACCGATATTGCCGATACCGAAGGCAGGTTGCCCCACCGGGTGCTGCTGGCCTTGTCGCCGAAAGAGGGAGAGTGCTTCAGCGACAGAATGGTTATCCGTGGATCAGACCAGCGCTATTCCGAGGATTACACCGCGCTGACCCACCCTTTCTATCTCTTTATGTGAGCCAGCGGCGAGAGCACGGACGGCCCGGAGTGTTCCAGTTGCTCCGGATAATCCAGCGTATAGTGCAAACCGCGGCTCTCTTTACGCATCATCGCACAGCGAACAATCAACTCTGCCACCTGCACCAGGTTACGTAGCTCCAGCAAATTGTTAGAGACGCGGAAGTGGGCATAGTACTCATCAATTTCTTGCTGCAACATAGTAATACGACGCAGTGCGCGCTCCAGACGTTTGCTGGTGCGTACGATACCGACGTAATCCCACATAAACAGGCGCAACTCATGCCAGTTGTGCTGGATCACGACCAGTTCATCCGGATTTTCGACCCGGCTTTCGTCCCAGGCGGGCAGGGTATGGGCATGGCGCGCATAGGGCATGCGCTTAACGATATCTTCCGCCGCCGACCAACCGTACACCAGACACTCCAGCAAAGAGTTAGAGGCCATGCGGTTTGCGCCGTGCAGGCCGGTGTAACTCACTTCGCCAATCGCATACAACCCATCCACATCGGTACGACCATGATCGTCCACCATCACGCCGCCGCACGTGTAGTGCGCAGCAGGTACTACGGGTACCGGATCCCGGGTGAGATCAATGCCTAAGCCGAGCAGCTTTTCGTAGATTGTCGGGAAATGCTGACGGACAAACTCGGCGGGCTTATGGCTGATGTCCAGATACATACAGTCCACCCCCAGGCGTTTCATCTCATGGTCGATAGCGCGGGCAACAATGTCACGTGGGGCAAGTTCGCCTCGCGCATCAAAGTCGGGCATAAAGCGTGTGCCATCGGGCCGCTTCAGGTGTGCACCTTCACCGCGCAAGGCTTCTGTTAGCAGAAAATTGCGAGCTTGCGGATGGAAGAGGGCTGTCGGGTGGAACTGATTAAATTCCAGATTCGCCACGCGGCAGCCTGCACGCCACGCCATGGCGATACCATCTCCTGAGGAGATGTCCGGGTTAGTGGTGTACTGATAAACTTTTGACGCACCGCCGGTGGCCAGCACAACGGCTTTGGCCTGACAGGTTTCAACCGTCTCTTTATTACGGTTCCAGACCCAGGCCCCGACAACCCGACGCGTGCCGGGCAAGCCGATTTTGTCAGAGACAATTAAATCTACGGCGTTGCTGCGCTCCAGTACCTGGATATTTGGGTGACTCAACGCCTGGCTCACCAGGGTGGTTTCCACCGCTTTACCCGTGGCGTCGGCAGCATGCAGAATACGGCGATGGCTATGACCGCCTTCTCGCGTCAGATGATAACCCTCTTCCCCGTTTGGCTGCACGTGGGTATCAAACAAAACACCCTGATCGATCAGCCACTGGACGCAGTGGCGTGCATTACTGGCAACAAATTCGGCGGCGTGTTTATCAACAATTCCGGCCCCGGCAATCAGGGTGTCTTCAACATGTGAAGCAATGCTGTCTGTTTCGTCAAACACGGCTGCGATACCGCCCTGGGCGTAGAAAGTTGACCCTTCGCTTACCGGTCCTTTACTCAGGACAATGACTTTTTGGTGTTTGGCGAGCCGCAGGGCGAGAGAGAGGCCCGCCGCACCACTGCCGACGATCAGGACGTCGCAAGAGAGTTCTGGAAGTGTGTTCATGATCTTTGTTTAATTTACTAAACAGTGTCTGGCCAGCATAGCACCCGAATGCGAGAAATCGCACGTTTTTTTTACGGAGTGTTGCAATGACTAAACAAGCCTGGGGAACCGCTCTGGGGCAAAAATGGGAGAAATATTTTGCGAAGCAGATCGTTAGCTTCAGATTATGTGGTGAAATAAAGCCCGCGTTGCGGTACTCTGCTGGCGGAAATGCCATTTCTTATCAGAAACTGGGTGCGTATCGTGAACAGACTTATAATGATAGAAAACGAACAGTCTGCGGCGCGATTAACAAAAACAAAGGCGTGACGGAACTTTTTAAGAAAACAGCCCTCTACACAACTGCTTGCTCACAGTGCAGTGTTTAGAGTGGCGTTTCGATAACGCGTGGATTTTAGGTTTGGGGAGACATTACCTCGGATGAGCGAGCAGTTAACGGACCAGATTCTGGTTGAACGGGTCCAGAAGGGAGATCAGAAAGCTTTTAACCTACTGGTGGTGCGCTACCAGCATAAGGTGGCGAGTCTGGTTTCCCGCTATGTACCTTCAGGGGATGTCCCTGATGTCGTACAGGAATCTTTTATTAAGGCCTATCGCGCGCTGGAATCATTCCGGGGGGATAGTGCTTTTTATACCTGGCTGTACCGAATTGCTGTCAATACGGCAAAGAATTACCTGGTCGCTCAGGGCCGTCGTCCGCCTTCCAGTGATGTTGATGCGATAGACGCAGAAAACTTCGAAAGCGGCGGCGCGTTGAAAGAAATTTCGAACCCTGAGAACTTAATGTTGTCAGAAGAACTGAGACAAATAGTTTTTCGTACCATCGAGTCGCTTCCGGAAGATTTACGCATGGCAATTACGTTGCGGGAGCTTGATGGCCTGAGCTATGAAGAGATAGCCGCTATCATGGATTGTCCGGTTGGTACGGTTCGTTCACGTATTTTCCGTGCGCGAGAAGCTATTGATAATAAAGTTCAACCGCTTATCAGGCGTTGACGATAGCGGGATACTGGAAAAGGTATTAGGCATGCAGAAAGAACAACTTTCCGCTTTAATGGATGGTGAAACGCTGGACAGTGAGCTGCTTCATGAGCTCTCTCGCTCTCCTGAGATGCAAAAAGCCTGGGAGAGTTATCATCTTATTCGCGATTCTATGCGCGGCGATACCAGCGAGCTCCTCCATTTCGATATCTCGTCACGCGTAATGGCGGCGATAGAGAACGAACCTGTTACTCAGGCCACTCCGCTGATCCCTGAAGCCCAGCCTGCACCACACCTGTGGCAAAAAATGCCATTCTGGAATAAAGTGCGCCCGTGGGCGAGTCAACTGACCCAGATGGGTGTCGCAGCTTGCGTGTCGCTTGCGGTTATTGTTGGCGTCCAGCAGTATAACAGCCAATCTGAAGTCAACCAGCAACCTGAAGCGCCAGTGTTTAACACGCTGCCGATGATGGGCAAAGCCAGCCCGGTTAGCCTGGGTATTCCTTCCGACGCGTCGGCGGGTGCTGGCCAGCAGCAGCAGGTACAGGAGCAGCGTCGTCGCATTAATGCGATGTTGCAGGACTATGAATTGCAACGTCGTTTGCATTCAGAGCAGCTTCAGTTTGAACAGGCACAAACCCAGCAAGCCGCTGTGCAAGTGCCCGGAAACCAAACTTTAGGAACGCAATCGCAGTAATGAAGCAACTTTGGTGCGCCAT
>ERZ773187.1671-NODE-1671-length-16076-cov-12.372698_pt1 | contig 16076 bp, 11 predicted proteins | sample MGYA00511242_ERZ773187 | MGnify/ENA primary metagenome ERZ773187 (study PRJEB29015, sample SAMEA2737744) | human gut metagenome | biome: human gut; feature: human-associated habitat; material: faeces | place: China | collected 2012 ... | reverse complement strand
CTGTGGCTTCTGGCGACTTTAAGGTTTCGGCTAAGCCTGAGAGGAAAGATATTCCCTGGGCAACCAAATCCTTTGGTTGACTTGAGCGATTAGAGACAGATTCTCTGTTCGAAGATGAGTTCGTTTGCTGCTGGATGGAAACCTCTTCTTTATTCTCGTTAGATTTATGTTTGTTGCGAGCCTTCTCTGTTTCTTCGTCCTCTTCCACCATACCGCTCACTGTTTCCATCATCTTGCTGAACTTATCATCTGTGATGAATACAGAATCTTCGCCGTCATCAAGAACGCCTTCAAACATGGAGGTCTTGAAACGCAACTTACCGAGCATTTCCTGCTCGATGGAATCAGGTGTTACGAGATTGATAACCTGGATGTTGTTCTGCTGACCAAGGCGATAGATGCGCCCGATACGCTGTTCGAGAACGGCAGGGTTCCAAGGCAGGTCTATGTTGATAATGGTAGCGGCTGCCTGCAGATTCAAGCCTGTGCTGCCAGCATCTGTAGAAAGAAAAACTCGGCTTGACGGTTCATTCATGAAGTTGTCCACCAAGTTCTTACGCTTTTCGGATGGGACACCGCCATGTAAGTATTCATAACCTATCTCTTTCTTCTCCAGTTCTTTGGCAATGAGGCGAGTCATGCGTTCCCATTGGCTGAATACCACAACTTTTTCACCTTCTTCGCTGATGATGTCGCTGATAATATTGATACATTCATCCACCTTGGTATCGAATCTCGTTTTTGGGTCGAGGATATAACTGCTATCGCATACCATGCGCATCTGTGATAACAACAGGAGTAAACGCTTTCTGTCTTTGTCTGAAAGAAAATGGTGGGCGCGCCATCTTTTCACAAGGAAGCTTACTTGGAATTGCCATTCTGCATGCATTCCCATCTGCTCCTTTGTCATAGGTACGAAGAGATTTTTGTCCATTCGCTTGGGCATCTGGAGTTTCACGTCTTTCTTGCGACGGCGGATGAGGATGTCGTTGAGTTTTTCGCCTATCTTGTTCAAGTTCTTGTATCCCAATACTTTGCCTGTTTCGTCGGTGATGATATGGTTTTCCTTGAAAATATAGTATGGGGCAAGACGGAAATTATCGACAAATTCCACGATGGAGTATAGTTCGTCAAGTTTATTCTCTAAAGGTGTACCCGATAGAATCACGGAGTAATCGGATTCTATCTTTCTTGCTGCACGGGAAATTTGGGTATTCCAATTTTTGAGGCGTTGCACCTCATCCATGATGAGCATGTCGGTTTGCAGACTGCCGAGTATCTTAATGTCGTTGGCGGCACTATTATAGGAGATAATCTTGTAAGGTTCTGGACGATTGTAGGCATCCTTTCTCTTGAGATGATTTCCCTCTATAACAAAGACCTCGGCATCAGTAAACTTTTTGATTTCACTGCGCCACTGGTATTTCAAGGAGGTAGGGCAGAGGATGAGTACAGAGCCGATGAGTCCTTCTTTTCTTAGAAGTTCGGCTGTTCCAATGGCTTGGATTGTCTTGCCGAGACCCATTTCGTCGGCAATGATAGCTTTTCCAGCCTTGGCTGCAAAGCGGATACCCTCCTTTTGGTAAGGATAGAGTTTAACTTTCAGAAGATTATCGAGTTTCTTATCATCGTACGTCTTGACAATCTTCTCTCTTGTAGATTTCTCTCGTTTGTCGATGATAAAGTCAATGGCATCTTTATAGCATCTGAATGTATCGCTAATTTGGCGGGCTTGCTTTAAGAAAGATCCGATATGGGCATAGGCAGCTTTCTTTAGAACATGTTTTTCATCGAAATAATCTTTGGCAAGTTTTTCGTATGCTTCCTTGTTTTCGCTTCCGATGCGAATCTTCACGCATCGTTCGTCTCTGTAAGATAGATAGACAGAGGTGTAAGGAGGAAGCTCACGATGTACATGTAAGCCTCGTTTTCCACTAAACCATTTCTTCACGGCTTCGAGATGCTTACATGTGCCAAGTTTTGAAGTTTTGAAATCCATACAAGAACAATAATTCCATTCGCTGTTGGCTCCACGATACACTACCTTGTACTCGTTATTTTTCTCTGGATTGCGAACGATATATTCGCCAGGGCAAAGTTCATCATCTACACAACTGATATTGAAGTGTTCTGTTTCTGTCACTTGTTTGCGAAGTTTGATTTGCCATTCTTCCAGAGTCATTTCTGCTGGTTTAACGATATGAGAAACCTTGACTTTTTTCTTTTTCTTTGTGGTTTTCTTTGTACTCGTTGCTGTATTCTTGGCATTCTTTTCAGTCTTGCCAGCTTTTTGGGTATTGTTCTTTGCCATTGTCTTATGCTTTATGTTATTTTATGCTTAATGCTTTGTATGTCGATTGCTTTGTGTCGAATCTTTCTGCCTATTTATGGTAGAATCTCGCAAGAGGGAGTTTCTTGCCTTCTTGTATTCCTGATTCTCCTGCTCATAGTAGTGAGCGTAATTGAAGAAAGGCTCACTGACCGCTTCGGTACTCTCTGCGGTAAATGTATGACCATAAGGGTCTGAAGCCTTGATTGTTATTCTGGCATTCGGATTCTTTGGGACATAATAATACAGATGGTTCATGAGCAGATAACTGTTGCCTTTGCTCACAAAACGATAGGATACTGATTTGCTGTATTTATGATGATAGCCAGCGGCAAAGGCATCCTGACCTTTGCTGCTGATGCGGTGCATCCGGTATTCCTTGCCATCTTCTATTGCCACAACCCGCCAGTGGGAGTCGGCGTTAAAGACATTGGCTACCAGTATATTCTTATCTTTATCTTTGGAAAGTCCCCAGTCCTCAGCATACGATTCGCCATTGAAGTCGGTCTGTGCTCTGAAGATGGTCATCTGTTTGTTCTTATCCCAGAATGTGCCCTTATAATAGCAATCAGTAAGGCGGGTACCAATGAACTGATAGACATAATAGCCGTTTGGTGTACCGCAGATATTTATGTTGGATTGCCATATATTGCCACATGCTGCAGCATGACAATGCTCCATCACATCCTCGCCCTCATACCGGATTTCATGGTTGCAGGCGAAATGGGTGTGACCGCAAAAGAGTTCGTATCCTCCCTCAAACTGATGCAGAAGTGCCAGGAGTTGGGATAGGCGAGAGGAGGAATAATGTCCCTTTTCATTCTCTATGCCAAGAGGTTTGGCTTTGCCGAAAGGTGCATTTCCGAAAGTGAAAGGAATATGGTAACAGAGTACTACCTTTTTGTCTTTGGGCGTGAGGGCGAGGTCCTGCTTGAGCCAGCGCATCTGCCGCTCTCGCAGTTCGCCTGGTGAATAATAGGCCTTTCCACGATAGAAGAAGCAGTTGTTGATGCACACAAAGTGCTCATCACCACGGTCGAAAGAGTAGTCGGTAGGTCCGAAGTTTTCCTCCCACTTACGTCTGTAGAGTGCCTTTCCGTCCTGGTCGTGATTGCCGATGACGGAGAAGAGGCGCATCTTCGATGAGCCCAAAGCTTGGCGTATCTGTCTCTCCAGGTGGGCATTATATCCTCCGTAATACTGTACGTCATCGCCCATGCTGAGTCCATAGACAGGAGTCCCGGTAGGCAGACTCCTGATGGTCTGCTTGATATCTGCCATCGTCTGGGTGGTAAATCGTTCTACGTCGCTCTTCTTGATGGGGTTGTCGGTGGGCGAGGTATAATAAGGACTGTAGGCATTGGTAACCTGCGGGTCGCCGATGACAATCATCTTATAACTGATTTCCTTGCCGCCAGGTAGTCTTTTCAGGGTAAAATCATATATTTTCTTTTTCTTGGATACTGGCTGGTAGAAGCAAGCCGTGCGATCTGTGGCAGAATGGGTAGGAACCTCACAGTCGGCAGGCACGCAGTAGTAGATGAAGCGGGCAAGACTGTCCCGTTTCATCTTGTATCTTCCGAGCGAATCAGTCTTCACGCAGTTATATCCATCGCTTACGATGACGTTCGCCACACCTTTTCCGTCAGTATCTCTCAGGGTACCTATGATATTGAAGTCCTGCTTGATGACAGGTTTTATCTTCTTGATGGTATCTTTTGCCACGGTTATCTTCTTGCGGGTATCTGGTGCCTTGACAGCGGTAGGCTGAGGCTCCTTCTGATTACGCAGATGAAGAGTGACCCCGATTGCAATGAGCGTGCAGCAAACGAGGGATATGATAGCAATATATATCTGTTTTCTTTTCATGTAAGCAAAAGTACGCATTTCTTGTCGGATAACCCTTAGATTATCATTTAAAAATATATAAATGTTATCTTTGGGTAACATTTATATCTGCAAATAGTGAATATAGTATTTTTTTAACTAAAAGATGTCTTCTATAGAAGTCATATTTTGCCTGTTTTATGCTTCCTATATCGATTTTTTTGTTTATCTTTGCATCCATATAGCGTAGAAAGGAAGAAAATGGATAAAAACGTCATTAAGCAAATCATACTTTGGCAACAGGAGTTTGTTGGTAAAGTAAGACTCCAAAATAGGAGTGTCTCTTTTGATGAAAACGCCAATTATGTATAGGTAGAGGTGTAAGAAATGAGCAGAGCCTGCGTATGCTTGTAAGAAAATTGGCTGATAGTGTGATGCAGCCTACAGCCATCAAGAGATTACAGAATATTTTGCAAGGGAATGGAACAAAGATTACAAGGGAAACCATCAGTTCTTATCTTGACTATACGAATGAATCATATCTTACTTTTGGTATCAGTTGTTTTACAGACTCTATCTCTGATAGGGAAACAATCAAAAAGCATTATTTCTATGATAATGGTATCTTGAACCTCTTTCTCTTCCAACCAGAGACTAAGTTGTTGGAAAATATGGTGGCTATTCATCTGTATAAAAGGTATGGGGAGGACTTGTATTACTATAACAAAAACGTAGAAGTTGATTTTTGTGTACCAAAGGAAGGACTTTTGGTTCAGGTTTCTTATCGTATGTTAGATGATACTACAAAGAATCGTGAGGTCGGTGCTTTGCAAAAGGTCGCAAAGTTTCTGAAAGCTAAAAAATGTATGATTATCACTTATGATCAAGAAGAAACTATCACTTTGAAAGATTTAGAAATTGATGTAGAAGTTGTTCCTATCTATAAATATCTTTTGGACTGAGGCATCATTAGACAAAGAAATGTTTCTGTAAATAGAAGAGCCTTCCATGATATCATAAGTTATATGGATTATGGAAGGCTTTTTAAGTTAATGAATAATGTTATTTGATGGCAATTTTTGTAGATTTCTTTTCCTAGAAAATTCTTAAAAATGCACATATGTTACCTTTGGGTAATATTTTGTATATTTGTGCCACAAGAGCGGGATAAGATGACGATTCTACTGCTTCTAGAGATGCTCAAGGCGATAGCTAATGGTGAGCAGCATTTCTCATCGCAAGCAGCAAGGCAAATCTATAATATAGGCAATCCCAATCCGATTGTCAAGAACAAGAAGATGCTCCAAAACAAGGACATCATTGGGAAGGATAAAGAGGGCTTTGACTTTGTTGACCCGATTTATCGATTGGGATTCACAGGGAAGTATTGCTAAGAAATGAGCCTTTATGAATGGAAATATCAAAATTTTTAGAAAAAGTTTGCTATAAATGATACAAGTTACGAAAATAATTCTTATTTTTGCAAACGAGTTGGAGTGATTGGCAGAGACTTGTCATGTAGAAGACTCGATTTTAGATAAAAATGAGCGTTAAAGATATTACCCTTCTTCGAAATGTGGAAGTTTCTATGACCAGGGTGATAGGCAATGACGCTCACGCTTTGGGCGTATTGTACCCTCATGTGAGGAATCAATATACCATAAAGCGTGGGCTATTGTTTATTGTTGGTCAAGGTCCTTCCACAACCTCGAAGAAACAATATTCGATAGTTCCCACGCTTTTCCTTTTTAATAATCGCTTACTTCTGGGAAACAGTGGGCATAAATAGTTATGCGTATGGCTGATAATACTATTTCTTTTAAAGTAGAAGGTGATCCACGTGTACATTCTATAGATGTGGATCAAACTCATGCTGCAAGACGAGCAGCAAGTAATGATATTTTTATTCGTGATTATATTCGTCAGGAGTTGGAACGTGATGATAATCCTAACTATCAAATCACGGAAGTTAAACGAAAAGATGAGAATTGGAAGTTTTAAATTTTAAAAATTAGAGACTATGAATCGAATTAATCTTATTCAAAACCATAGGATATGGTTGGTGGCTGTATTCTGGCTGTTTGTAAATGGGAATATGTTGGCTGTTTCTGTAGGGGATATTTTTTTTATTGATAATTTGAAATATCAAATAAAGGAGAATAATGAGGTTGCGTTTATGGGTGTAGGACGTAATGTAATAAAGAAAGAAGTCGTTATTCCTGATGCTGTTTCTTATGGCAATGTAGTGTATCCAGTAACCTCTATACTGGAAGGTTATTTTAGTGATGTAGAAAAAGTGGTGTTTGGTAAGAACATAAAAGAAGTTGGAAGCTATGCTTTTTCTTTTAGTGGAAAGGGGTTGGTACATAATTGTTTGAAAACAGTTGTGTTTAATGAGAAATTACAGAAAATTGGAGAACATGCTTTTGATTGTTGCTATTATATGGAAAATGCAGCAGAAAATAAGAATATAGATGAAGGTAAGAAAAGAGTAATTATTCCTGATGGAGTATCTGTTATTGGACAAGATGCATTTTCAAATTGTTCTTCAATTGAAACTTTTGATACAGGTGATGGACTGACCTACCTTACCCGACAAACAATTTATGGTTTAAAGCAACTAATATTAGGGAAAAATATAAGAAAAATAGATGGTATTAATAGTCGTGGTTTGGTGCAAATAAAGTGCTTTTGCGAACTTCCACCAGCATGTCAATCTTCTTTTAGTGATAACATTTATAATAATACCATATTGTATGTTCAGAAGGGTTCAAGATCTTGGTATTATGTAGGTGAATATTGGAAGAATTTTAATACCATAGTGGAAAAACAATTGACGAGAGTGCCATGCAAAGTTCCTGTCGTTTCTATAATTGATAACAAGATAAATATCACTTGTGACACCAAAGATGCAGACATATACTATTCTTTGAAAGCTATTGATAATGTAGAAGAAGCAAAATATGATGAACCTATTATGCCGTCAACAAAGTATATTCTCACTGCTTATGCTAAAGTTGATGAGTTTGATGTATCAGAAACAGTTTCTTTCCCATTTACTGTTATTCAGGAAGACCCAACAAAGATTGTAACAATAAAGGCTGATAATGACGATGCAAGCGTTGCTGTTAATGGAAAAAACATTCTGATTTCAACAGCAAATGGTGTTATGCAGCCAACTATTGTGAGTACAACTAATGGAAGCCTTGTTTATGATGGTACGGTATCTGGTCAAAGCGTCATACCTGTTACACAAGGTGGTATTTACATAGTAAAAGCAGGAAACACGACTAAAAAAGTACTTGTAAAGTAAGTTACATGATTATTAATATGGATTCACAAGGAGTAAGCACCTAACTTCTTGCGAATCCATTTAATTTTTAGAAATATGGGAAAAAGAAAAAAGATTAAGCGGTATCAGCTTAAACGGAAATACAAAAAGTTTATCAAGGCTCAAATGGAGCGTAAAGTCCTTAGGGAATTTTACTTGATAAACGAGAAAGATGCAAATATGATGTCATTGTATTTGCCTCCATTGGCAAAGACTGATAAACTTTTTGACGAAGGTTTCCCAAGAAGTATTCTATCGTATGGGTTGATAGAGGAAGGCTATGCAAATTGTGCATTACTTTTATTAAATAGTATAATATTGTCGAATGATAACTTGGTACATGACACCTATATTTTCCCTGCTTTATTCTGTTTTAGACATTATTTGGAACTTACTATAAAAGCTACCTTAAAAGAATATGGAGAAATGTGTTTGGGACATAATATCTCTTCTTTATTTGACAGTTTACGTCCTCATTTATCTTCAGGAGAAGATGTCGAAAACATAAGTCGTTTATTACATGAATTCGATGAAGTGGATAAGGGGGCAACAACTTTTAGGTATAGCTTTGATGTTGGTTCTTTTGGAAAAGTGAAAGTTAAAGAGTTTAATCATCCTATCAATGTGTTTGTTCTCAGAAAACGTTTTTTGCAGTTGTACAGTTTCTTTGATGGCGTTTTGAATCAAGCAATCGATAGTAAAAGCTAAACAAATCACTTTTCATCGTTATAGTAAAAATATTTTAACTAAAAGATGTCTTGTATAGAAGATATCTTTTAGCCATTTTGTGCCTTCTATATCTTTGTTTTTTCATTCCCTCTTGCAAATTATCAAAAAAAGATAATTTGTTTTGGATAATTCGTTGAAAAGTCTTATCTTTGTGCCACAAAACAAAAGAAGAAGTAAAGCTATGACTGTAAATATCAACCCATTTGTTGTGACAGGAAAGATACCTGCTCCTTATTTCTGTGATCGAGTAGAGGAAGCTAAAGTGTTGAGCATGGCATTGCTCAACCAAATGAATGTAGTGATAACATCACCACGAAGGATGGGAAAGACTTCTTTGGTCGATTTCGTTTTTGATAAGGAGGATGTACAGAAGGATTTCTTCACGATTAGTGTAGATATTCTGCATACCACTTGTTTCAAGGAGTTTATTTATGTATTGGGTACTGCTGTTTATGAGAAAGTGGCTTCCAAGAGTGATAAGATGCGTAGGCTCTTTATGATGACTTTGCGCTCTCTTTCTGCTTCCTTTGGATATGATCCAATACAGAATACTCCGACTTTTGATGTGAAGTTGGGTGACATCAATATGCCAGAATATACTATCAAGGAAATTTTCGAATTTATCGAGCATGCAGATAAGCGTTGTTTGGTGGTGATAGATGAGTTCCAGCAAATAACCAAGTACCCGGAGAAGAACATAGAAGCGATACTTCGCTCTTATATCCAAAAACTGAGCAATGCTAATTTTGTTTTCGCAGGCAGTCAGCGTACCATATTAGAAGAAATGTTCCTTTCTTCTCGCCGTCCTTTTTTCCAAAGTGCCAAGTTGATACAGTTGGAAGCTATAGCCTTGCCTATTTATCAAGAGTTTGTTATTAAGCATTTTCAGGAGGGAGAAAAGAATATCATGCCTGAAGCTATAGAAAAAGTATATATGACATTCCGGGGTGTTACCCTCTATATGCAGCGCATTATGAAAGACGCATACGCTATGACTCCAGTGGGTGTAACTTGTGATATGGCTTTAGTGGATAGTTTGATAGATAGTTTTGTGACGGAAAATGATTACCGTATTCGAGAACTTTTGGCTTATATTTCTGAGCCTCAGAAAGAAGTGCTTTACGCCATACATGAAGAGGGGCAAGCCAAGAGCATAGTTTCTGCAGCTTTTACCAAAAAACATCGTTTGAAGTCGCCAAGTGCCACCCAGTCGGCTGCCCAAAAACTCTTGGAGGACGATATCCTGACGAGAAATGAAAAGGTATATAGTATAGCTGATCCTCTCTTGATTTTATGGTTGGATAAGAAGGTGTAGTTCAAAAAAATATTAAAAAAGAAGTGGTTCTTTTGTATTCTCTTTCTTTTTTTCTATTTTTGCAATTCTTGCATTACAAAATTTGGGAGAGAATATCCCCCAAAGATAAACTTAAAAATAACGAAAGGAATAAATTATATAATGGCAAACGATAATAAAGGTCTTACGCCGATGATGCGGCAGTTTTTTGAGATGAAAGCGAAACATCCCGAGGCACTGTTGCTTTTCCGATGTGGTGACTTCTATGAAACTTATTGCGAGGATGCTATAGAGGCTTCCAAGGTGCTCGGTATTACCCTGACTCGTCGTAATAATGGCGGTTCGGCAGGTGGTGCTGAGATGGCTGGTTTTCCTCATCATGCACTCGATACTTATCTGCCTAAGTTGATACGTGCCGGCAAGCGTGTTGCTGTGTGCGACCAGCTGGAAGATCCAAAGAAGAAACGCTTGGAAATCAAGGGTAAGAAGGGGCTTAGCCAGATGGATAAGATGGTGAAGCGTGGCATTACGGAACTGGTGACTCCGGGTGTGGCGATGGGCGATAATGTCTTGAACTACAAGGAGAACAATTTCCTTGCTGCTGTCCATTTCGGAAAAGCTTCTTGTGGTGTAAGCTTCCTCGACATCTCTACGGGCGAATTCCTTACAGGGGAAGGTACTCCCGACTATGTGGAGAAGCTGATGGGCAACTTCCAGCCGAAAGAAGTGCTTTATGATCGTGCCATGAAACAGAAATTCGAACAGTGTTTCGGAACTAAATACTGTACATACGAATTGGACGACTGGGTTTTCACCGAACAGACTGCCCGACAGAAACTCCTCGGTCATTTCAAGACCAAATCCTTGAAGGGTTTTGGTGTAGAACATCTGAAGAATGGTATCATTGCCAGCGGAGCCATCATGCAGTATCTGGAGATTACCCAGCATACCCAAATCAATCATATTACAGCACTTTCCCGTATTGAGGAGGATAAGTTCGTGCGTATGGACCGCTTTACCATCCGCAGTCTCGAACTGGTGGCTCCGATGCAGGACGATGGTTCGTCGCTTCTGAATGTCATCGACCGCACCGTAACGGCAATGGGAGGCCGTATGCTCCGCCGCTGGCTTGTCTTTCCACTGAAAGATGTGCGTCCAATCAATGAACGACTCGACATCGTGGAATATTTCTTCAAGGAACCGGAGTTCAAGCAGTTGATGGATGATCAACTGCATCGTATCGGTGACCTGGAACGTATCATTTCCAAAGTGGCTGTGGGTAGAGTTTCGCCTCGTGAAGTTGTGCAATTGCAACATGCCTTGGAGGCTATCCAGCCAATCAAGGTGGCTTGTCAACATGCCAAGAATGAAGCCTTGCAGCGAGTGGGTGAGCAACTTAATCTTTGTGAAACTCTGAAAGACCGGATAGCAAAGGAAATCCAGCCGGATCCTCCGCAGCTTATCAATAAGGGCGATGTTATTGCGGATGGCTACAATGCAGAATTGGACGATCTGCGTTCCATCAGCCGGCATGGTAAGGACTATCTGCTCAAAATACAGGAGCGTGAGATAGAGAAAACAGGTATTTCCAGCCTGAAAGTGGGTTATAATAATGTATTTGGCTATTATTTAGAGGTGCGCAATACCTTCAAGGACAAGGTGCCTGAAGACTGGATTCGCAAGCAGACGCTTGCTCAGGCAGAGCGATATATTACTCAGGAACTGAAGGAATATGAAGAGAAGATTCTCGGTGCCGATGAGAAAATTTTGATTCTCGAAGCCCAACTCTTCAATGAACTGATAGCTTCGATGCAAGAGTATATTCCTCAGATACAAATTAATGCCAACCTCATTGCCCGTATGGACTGTCTTCTTTCCTTCTCGAAGGCATCGGAAGAAAACCACTATGTGCGTCCTGTCATCGACGATTCTGAGGTGCTCGACATCAAGCAGGGACGCCATCCTGTGATAGAAACTCAGTTGCCTTTAGGTGAGCGATATGTGCCAAACGATGTGTTGCTCGATACTGAAAAGCAGCAGATTATGATGATTACGGGTCCTAATATGGCCGGTAAATCTGCGCTTTTAAGGCAGACGGCCTTGATAGTTCTGCTGGCACAGGTAGGCTGTTTCGTACCAGCCGAGAGCGCAAGAGTAGGTCTGGTGGATAAGATATTCACCCGTGTGGGTGCCAGTGATAATATCTCGCTTGGTGAATCTACTTTTATGGTAGAGATGACCGAGGCTGCGAATATCCTGAATAATGTTTCTCCTCGTTCCCTGGTTCTCTTTGATGAGTTAGGACGTGGTACTTCTACTTATGATGGAATCTCAATAGCTTGGGCTATCGTGGAATACTTGCATCAGCACAAGAAGGCGCAAGCACGTACGCTCTTTGCTACCCACTATCACGAACTGAATGAGATGGAAAAGAACTTTCCTCGCATCAAGAATTTCAATGTAAGCGTGAAGGAGGTGGATGGCAAGGTTATCTTCCTGCGTAAGTTGGAACCGGGTGGAAGTGAGCACTCTTTTGGTATTCATGTGGCTGAAATAGCCGGTATGCCTCGTAGCATCGTAAATCGTGCCAATGTTATACTGAAACAACTGGAGGATGACAATGCGGGTGTGGGTGCTGCCGGCAAACCTAATATGCAGCATTTGGATGAACCGAAGGATGGAGTACAACTCAGTTTCTTCCAGCTTGATGATCCGGTTCTGAGTCAGATACGCGATGAGATATTGGGTTTGGACATCAATAATCTCACACCGGTAGAGGCTTTGAACAAACTCAATGAAATCAAGAAGATTTTGATGGGAAGATAAGAAGTAGATTATGATGGATTGAAAATAAAAACTCTCCCTTGTTCAGGATTGGATTCCTGCAAGGGAGAGTTTCTTATTTTATAGAAAAACAGTTCTAACTGTATGGTTAAAATTGAAAATGGTTCCTATATGCTACTGCATTGACAAAGTAAGTATTACTGCCTCGGCAAAGTAAATACTACTATCCGCAATGACATAACAAGCCCCAGACAATTCCTATTTTTCTTGTTTCTCTTCCTGAGTCTTTGCTCTCTTAAAACTGGAGACGATGCTCCAAACTCCCAGAAGAATGAGTGGAATACTCAATATCTGTCCCATATCCATAGGAAGTCCAGCCTCAAATGCCACCTGAATCTCCTTCGTATATTCGATGAAGAAGCGGAAGGTGAAGATGAGGGTGATACAGAGACCGAAATATAGGCCTGTACCCACACTCTTAGGACCTTTCTTCTTATAGATGAAGAGAATGAGCAAGAAAATAATGAGGTAAGCAATGGCTTCATAGAGCTGTCCTGGATGGCGAGGGTATTGATCTTCACGAACAAAGATGAATGCCCAAGGCACATCAGTCACCTTGCCGATAATCTCTGAATTCATCAGATTACCCAGACGGATAAACATGGCTGCAATACCGGAGACAATACCCATATTGTCGAGCACAACCCAGCCCTTTACCTTCATGTTGCGGCAGTAGAGCCAGATGGCAACAAACATTCCGAATACACCACCATGACTGGCCAGTCCTTCATATCCTGTAAGTTTCCAACTGCCATCCGGCATGTGGTGCATAGGTATCAGCATCTCGATGAAGTGATCCCATTGCGTAAGGAAATACTCAGGCTGGTAGAAGAGGCAATGACCGAGACGTGCACCTACCAGAATACCGAAGAAGATATAAAGGAAGAGAGGCTCAAACTTGTCATCGCCCAATTTCTGCTGCTTGTAGAGTCGCTGCATGAGCAGATAACCCAATAGTAAACCGATAAGCCAGCAAGTGGAGTAATATCGGATGGTCAAAGGACCCAGATGCGCAAGAATAGGATCTGGATCCCAAACGATATAATTAAGCAGGTTTATCATAATTAAACATTAAAACGGAAGTGCATGATGTCGCCATCCTGAACGACATATTCCTTACCCTCGATACCGAGTTTACCTGCCTCGCGGACAGCAGCCTCAGAACCATATTGGATATAATCGTCGTACTTGATGACCTCAGCACGGATAAATCCTTTTTCAAAGTCGGTATGGATGACGCCAGCACACTGAGGAGCCTTCCAGCCCTTGTGGTAAGTCCATGCCTTTACCTCCATCTCACCAGCAGTGATGAATGTCTCAAGGTTCAGGAGAGCGTATGCCTTCTTGATGAGGCGGTTAACACCACTTTCCTCCAATCCGAGTTCTTCGAGGAACATCTGCTTGTCTTCGTAGGTTTCGAGAGATGCAATGTCTTCCTCTGTCTTCGCAGCGATAACCATGCACTCAGCACCTTCTTCCTTAGCGATTTCTTCTACCTTCTTGCTGTATTCATTTCCGCTCTTGGCAGAAGCTTCATCTACGTTGGCTACGTAGAGTACTGGTTTCGTAGTGAGGAGGAAGAGATCGTGAGCCACCTTCTGCTCTTCTTTGTTTTCGAAAGTAACGCCACGTGCGTTCTTGCCTTGCTCCAACTCTGCTTTGTAAGCCTCCAGAACGGTAACCATTACTTTAGCGTCCTTGTTGCCTGCAGCAGCTGTCTTCTGCTGCTTGGCGAGCTGGGATTCGATAGTCTCCAAGTCCTTGAGCTGCAACTCTGTATCGATAACGCTCTTGTCCTCCAATGGGTCAACTTTAGCGCCACCCTCACGTACGATATTGTCATCGTCGAAGCAACGGAGTACGTGGATGATTGCATCGCACTCACGAATATTTCCCAAGAATTTATTACCAAGACCTTCGCCCTTGCTGGCACCCTTAACAAGACCTGCGATATCCACGATTTCGCAAGTAGCTGGGACGATGCGTCCTGGGTGAACAATCTCTGCCAATTTGTTGAGTCGCTCATCTGGTACGGTGATGACGCCCAAGTTTGGTTCGATAGTACAGAAAGGGAAGTTAGCTGCCTGTGCTTTTGCACTAGACAGACAGTTGAACAATGTAGATTTTCCCACGTTAGGAAGACCTACAATACCACATTTTAATGCCATTTTATTTTTAAACGTTTAAATATTTGGGTGCAAAGGTACGTTAAATCGAATAAAATACAAAATAATTCGTGGTAAATAAACTAAAAAAGGCATTCACGATGCTGGTGAATGCCTTTCTGATGATTACTTTGAGTAGTTTTTATTATTTTACGACCACTTTTTTACCGTTGATGATATAAACTCCCTGTTTAGGAGTTGAAACACGATGTCCCTGAAGGTTGAATACTACGTTCTTGGCTTTGACGTCGCCGGCAATCTGGCTAATGCCATCTGTATCGGTGCGCACAGCTGTAGCTGATACTTCCTTAGTTACTGAATTGAAGGTGAAGGTAACGTCGTAGATTCCGTCTTCTTCGATATAAATGGAGGCATTACCTTCAGGGTCAGTATCATCACCATAGTTCTCTGACCAATTGTGGTTAGCACAGATCTTATATTTATAACCGCCTTTGGCAATGGTCAGATTGGTCTTGGTCAGAATGTAGGTGACGTTATCTTCCTGTTTGATCATATCGTTTTCTGTTGCTTTCGGATCCCATTCTACTCCGAGAATTGTGCCAAATCCAGCAACAGTCCATGTCTTTTCACCAATGACAGCATCACCTGTCTTTTTGGTGGTTACCCCGACTTCGTAGTTGGTTTCATTAAACTGGATAGTGACGTTATAGGTACCTGTCTCTTCTACCATAAAGACATAGTTGGCGTTGGTTTGAGGGTACGATTCTGCCCAATTATGATTTTTCAGGACTTTAAGTTCGTATTTCACATTTTTTTCAAGAATGCAGTCGGTTTTGGTGAGCTCCCAGATGCCATTTCCTTTATCGATCAGGTCATTGCGGGTATCCGTTTCGTCCCAATGAGAACCGAAGAGTGTACTGGAACCTGCTGCAGTCCAGACATCTTGTGCCTGCAGGGTTAGGGTTGCGATACAAAGCATGATAAGGGTAAAGATTGTTCTTCTCATAATTGATGTAATTTAAATGTTAATAATTAAAATTGTATGCTTAATACGCATTTCTGTTTAAACGCGTTTTTATGATTTAAAATTAGGTTTTTGGCATTACCAGGTGCAAATATACGAATTATTTCAATATGTTCCAAGGTTTTTAGAGAAAAGTTGCTTGATGAAATGGATAAAAAAGCAGGAGGGTGTGTCTAAAGTATAGAGACACACCCTCCCGGATAATTATATTCTTTAGATTTCCCCTTTCCACAGACCATGAAGGTTGCAGTATTCGCGAGCCACAACATCCTTGGCTTCTGCGTTGGTCAGGAAGATAGCTTCAGGCTTTTCGCCTGGCTTCAACTCGTGACGAAGCACATCTGTAGGGGTGAGCAACTCTATCCACTGGATGTAATGCTCTGGAAGCATCGGATGTTCTACGCTTCCTACCGTTACACGATATCCGCCCTCGATAGGTTCTATCACAGGCACATGTTTCTCCTTGGCACCATCACTGGTATTTTCCTTCATGAGCTTCATTGGCTCGCCGCAGCAACTGAGCACGGCTCCTGGGTTTACTACTTCTACCACGTTGCCGCAAATCTGGCAGC
>ERZ773187.1665-NODE-1665-length-16094-cov-13.692749_pt1 | contig 16094 bp, 9 predicted proteins | sample MGYA00511242_ERZ773187 | MGnify/ENA primary metagenome ERZ773187 (study PRJEB29015, sample SAMEA2737744) | human gut metagenome | biome: human gut; feature: human-associated habitat; material: faeces | place: China | collected 2012 ... | reverse complement strand
AATTCATGGCTGCTTCGTATATCACTCTTTACAGGAAACAGAAGAACATCATCCGCGGTAAGCTGATCACCGCCACTGCCGTTGACGCCTCTACGGAGGACAAGATGCGCAAGATGGTGGAGCAGAGAACGCAAGGTACTGTGGAGTTCAAGACTGAGGTGAACCCTGATTTGATCGGTGGTTTCATCCTTGAGTATGATACTTACAGAATGGATGCGAGCGTGAAGACTAAGCTCAACAACATTCTGACACAGCTCAAAAAGTAAAACGGAAAGAGAACGGAAAGGGTTACTTCTTTATAATAAAGGTAATCATCAAGTTCAAATTTCAAAGTTCAAATTTCAAAGTAAATAAACAATGTCAGATAAAATTAAACCAAGTGAGGTGTCTGAAGTGCTTCAGCAGCAGCTCCAGGAGGTGAATGGCTCTCAGCAGTTTGACGAGGTAGGTACCGTGCTTACCGTCAGCGATGGCGTGGCTCGTATCTACGGTCTTCGCAATGCAGAGGCTAATGAGCTTCTTGAGTTCGAGAACGGCACGATGGCTATCGTCATGAACTTGGAGGAAGACAATGTAGGTTGTGTCCTCTTAGGTCCTACTGCTGGCATCAAGGAGGGACAGAGCGTGAAGCGTACTCACCGTATCGCTTCTATCCGCGTGAACGACAACTTCTTAGGTCGTGTCGTTAACCCTCTGGGTCAGGCTATCGACGGTCTGGGTGATATCGATCTCACCGGCGCTTTCGAGATGCCGTTGGATCGTAAGGCTCCTGGTGTGATCTATCGTCAGCCAGTGAAGGAGCCTCTGCAGACAGGTTTGAAGGCTGTCGATTCCATGATTCCTATCGGTCGTGGACAGCGTGAGTTGATCATCGGCGACCGTCAGACCGGTAAGACTGCCATCGCAGTGGATACCATCATCAACCAGAAGAGTTTCTATGAGGCAGGCAAGCCTGTATATTGTATCTATGTAGCCATCGGCCAGAAAGCATCTACCGTTGCAGCATTGGTACAGAACCTGAAGGAGCACGGCGCCCTGCCATATACCATCATCGTAAGTGCTACTGCTGCCGATCCTGCAGCCATGCAGTATTACGCACCATTCGCCGGTGCAGCTATCGGTGAGTACTTCCGCGACCGTGGTTACTCAGCCCTCGTAGTATATGATGACTTGAGTAAGCAGGCTGTGGCTTACCGTGAGGTATCACTGATCCTCCGCCGTCCATCAGGACGTGAGGCTTATCCTGGTGATGTGTTCTATCTCCACTCTCGTCTGTTGGAGCGTGCCGCTCGTATCAACGACCAGCAGGAGGTAGCCGAGCAGATGAACGACCTTCCTGAGTGCCTGAAGGGCAAGGTGAAGGGTGGTGGCTCTTTGACAGCCCTCCCAATCATCGAGACCCAGGCTGGTGACGTTTCTGCCTACATCCCAACCAACGTGATTTCCATCACCGACGGTCAGATCTTCCTGGAGACCGATCTCTTCAACCAGGGCTTCCGCCCAGCTATCAACGTAGGTATCTCTGTATCTCGTGTAGGTGGTTCTGCCCAGATCAAGAGTATGAAGAAGGTGGCTGGTACCCTGAAGATAGATATGGCTCAGTATCGTGAGCTGGAGGCTTTCTCTAAGTTCTCTAGCGATATGGATGCCGTAACAGCGATGACACTGGACCGTGGTAGAAAGAATGACCAGTTGCTGGTTCAGCCTCAGTATCGCCCTATGCCAGTGGGCGAGCAGGTGGCTATCCTCTATTGTGGTGTGCACGGATTGATGCACGACGTGCCAATGGATAAGGTTCGCGATTGCCAGGATCAGTTCCTCGACGCTATGCGCAGCCAGCACGCCGACGTAATCGAGACTTTGGCTGATGGTAAGCTCACCGACGATTGTATCGCGGTGATCAAGGATACCATGGCTAATGTAGCAGGACAATATAAAGCGTAATAGCCTATGCCGTCGTTAAAAGAGATTAAGACTCGCATCGCCAGCGTCAACAGTACCCGTAAGATTACGAGTGCGATGAAGATGGTGGCATCCAGCAAGTTGCATCATGCTCAGGTAGCTATCCAGAATATGCTGCCTTATGAGAATATGCTGGAGCATATCCTGAAGAGCTTCCTGGTGAGTACTCCGAATGTGGACCATGAGTTGCAGGTGGAGCACAAGGAAATCAAGCGTGTGGCTCTCATCGTATATAGCTCTAACAGCAGCTTGTGCGGTGGTTTCAACTCCAACGTCATCAAGATGATGATTCAGGCGGTGGACGAGTATAAGGCTCATGGCATTGACGACATCACGGTATATCCTATCGGCAGAAAGGTGGCTGAGAAGGCACAGAAGCTGGGTTTGAAGATTGGCGGTAACTTCTTGGATCTTGCTGATCATCCTAATTCAGGCGCTTGTGCCGACATCGCCCGCAAGCTTGCCAAGCAGTATGCAGCTGGTGAACTCGACAAGGTGGAGATGATCTATCACCACTTCAAGAGTGCCGGTTCGCAGATTCTGACCCAGAAGACTTTCCTGCCTATCGACCTCAGCACAGAGGCGATAGGAGAGGACAACGACCGTGACCTCACATCGAATGTGGCTACGGCGAAGGCTCAGGAGTATCTGCGCAAGAAGCAGGCTAGTGAGGATGAAAGACAGCGTGCAGAGGCGCATCCTCTGAACGATGACTTCATCGTGGAGCCGGACCTGGAGACTGTTTTGGGTGTATTGATTCCTAAGCAGCTTCATCTGATGGTTTACACTGCTTTGTTGGATAGTCAGGCGAGTGAGCATGCAGCCCGTATGGTTGCCATGCAGACTGCTACGGATAATGCCGATGAACTCTTGCGTGAACTGAATCTTCAGTACAACAAGAGTCGTCAACAGGCCATTACGAATGAATTGCTCGATATTGTGGGAGGTAGCGTGAATAACTAAGCTTCCCCGTTAGATATTATGGGAGGAAGCTAGAATAATTAGCTTTCCAAGCCGTTGTTTCAAATTCGAGAGGTAACTTGTTGGCCCAGGTTACCTCTCCTTTTTTTATTTGCCTGTATATTTCTTGATGGCTTTAATAAAAGTATCGCCATATTTCTTGATCTTGAATTCGCCGATACCGCTGATGAGACCGAATGCCTGGAGGGTGGTTGGCTTCATCTTCGTCAATTCGTGCAGACTCTTATCTGATAAAACTATATATGGAGGATAGCCCTGTTCATCGGCAAGATTCTTGCGTATCTTACGCAGATACTCGAAAAGCTTCTTATCTTCTACACCCGCCATTTCTTCCTCGAAAATCACACGCTCGGCATGAACTACAGGGATGCTGCTTCCTCTTGAAGGTCTGTTGACTCTTTGCTGACGAGGAGCCCGCTCTTCATTCTCCATAATCGCCAATGAAACCTGATGTTCTCCTTTGAGAACCTTCCAGCCCAATGGCGTGACCTTCATCTGGTTATGCATATTATACGCCACCTCGAAGAATCCCATCTGGAGCATCTGCAGCAGATAGGTCTGCCAATCGCGCACGCTCACATCCTTGCCCACACCGAAGGTCTTCAATTCGTTATAGTGATTTCTCGCAATGGCAGGCGTCTGCATGCCTCTCAATATCTCGATGCAGGTGCCCACGGCAATCTTTTCGCCCGCTCTCACCACGGCACTCAGCGCCTTCTGGGTAAGTACGGTACCATCGAAGGTACGTGGAGGATTGTTGCAGACATCACAATGACCGCAATCCTTACTGGAGGTCTCTCCGAAATAATTCAGGAGGATTCTTCTTCGGCAGACTCTCGATTCGGCGTATTCTTCCATTCTTCGCAGTTTTTCCAGATTCACCGATTTCTGTCCGCTTTCTTCGCAGAAAGAGCGCAGGGTGATGATGTCTGCCATCGAATAGAACAATACCGTATCTGCAGGAGCGCCGTCTCTTCCGGCTCGTCCTATCTCCTGATAGAAACTCTCGATGCTCTTCGGCATGTTGTAGTGAATCACCCATCGCACGTTGCCCTTGTCGATACCCATTCCGAAGGCGATGGTAGCGCACACCACTTCTATCTGGTCCATCTTGAAACGCTCCTGCACCGAGGCTCGCTGCTGGGCAGAGAGTCCGGCATGATAGGCTTCGGCATTGATGCCATGCGACTGGAGTGCCTCTGCCACCATCTCTGTGTTCTTGCGCGAGAGGCAGTAGATGATGCCTGCTTCTTCGGGGCGACGGGCGATGAAATGGTAAATGAATTTCAGTTTCTCCTTCTTCGTACTTTCCTGGCGCACGGTAAGACTGAGATTCGGACGGTCGAAACTGCTCACGAAGGTCTGGCCGTTCAGATGCAGCTGGTTGATGATGTCCTCTCGGGTAATCTTATCGGCTGTAGCCGTGAGCGCCATCACCGGCACGCCATTGAATTTCTCGTGCAGGAGTCCGAGCTGGGAATACTCCGGACGGAAATCGTGGCCCCACTGACTGATACAGTGGGCTTCATCAACGGCGAAGAGCGAAATCTTGATGTTGCTGAACAGATAAGGTATCTCGCTGAGGAGTTTTTCGGGAGAAACATAGAGCAGTTTCAGTTCGCCCGCCTCGCATCTTCTGCGGATGATGAGATCATCGGTTACATCATTGCCGCTGTTGAGAGCTTCGGCTGGAATGCCGTTCGCCTTGAGGGCTTCCACCTGGTCGTGCATCAGACTGATGAGTGGCGAAATGACCACTGCCGTTCCCTCCATTGCCAGCGCCGGAACCTGATAGCACAGACTCTTTCCTCCGCCCGTCGGCATCAGTACCAGACAGTCGTTACCTTGCATCACTTCCCGGATGATGGCTTCCTGGTTGGGTCGGAAGGAATCGTATCCGAAGTAAGATTTCAATATCTCGTTGATTTGCATATTTCTTAACTATTTTTCTTCTTTTACATTGGATATTCCTGCAAAGTTACGTAAAAAACGGGAGATTTATTATATTTCTGTCAATAAAATAAGAAAAGTTGGCTGAAAAGTTTGAAAATCCAAATAATTGTCGTACTTTTGCGCTAGAAATAAAGGTTTAGAACATGGCAAATTGTAATGTAAACACCCACGAGCGCTTTGCCGACATCCAGATGCTGCGTTACGAGCTGAAGGGTTTCGATGCATTGTCGCTCAATCAGAAATTGTATATTTACTGCCTGGCAAAGGCTACCCTGATGGGACGTGACATCACGTTCGACCAGCAGGGAAAGTACAACCTGCGCATTCGCAAAACCCTGGAGGCAATCTATCGCCATTACAAGGGTATAATCGGAGAGGCTATCGAAAACACAGAGACAGCAAGCGATTCTACTACTCAAATCGAAACTTCTTCCGTCTGCGATTCCGAAGAATTCAAGGCTTTCGAAGTATATCTGAAGCGCGTATGGTTTGCCAGCGGCATCCATCATCATTATGGCTGCGAGAAATTCAAGCCGGGATTCTCTGAGGAATTCTTCTATCAGTTGATGGAGGAAATCTCTGAGGATGAGTTGCCCCTCAAGAGAGGAGAGAGCAAGGAAGATCTCCTCGCTCAGCTTGTACCAGTCATCTTCGATCCGGAGGTGATGCCGAAGAGAGTGAACCAGACCGATGGCGAAGATCTGGTAAAGACTTCTGCCTGCAACTTCTATGAGAATGTGACTCAGGCGGAAGTGGAGAGATTCTATGCCCGACTGAAGGATGCGTCTAACCCGACACCACCATCTTACGGAATCAATTCCAAGCTCACCAAGCGCAACAACGAGATGATTGAGCTGGTGTGGAAGGAGGATGGACTCTATAGTGAGCCTATCAAGGAAATCGTTTCCTGGTTGCTCAAGGCGCAGAAATTCGCTGAAAATGAGGGACAGAAGCATGTTATCGACCTGCTCGTGAAGTTCTATCGCACCGGTAATCTTGAGGATTTCGACCGATACAGCATCGCCTGGGTGCAGCAGCATGAAGGCATGGTGGATTTCATCAACGGATTCATCGAGGTATATGGCGACCCATTGGGATTGAAAGGTACCTGGGAGGGTATCGTGGAATATAAGGACCTGGAGGCTACCCAACGAACCCAGACCATCAGTAAGAATGCTCAGTGGTTTGAGGATCATTCGCCTGTGGATCCCCGTTTCCGCAAACCGGAGGTAAAGGGTGTTACCGCCAATGTAATCTGTGCGGCGATGCTCGGCGGAGAGGAATATCCTGCTTCGGCTATCGGCATCAATCTGCCTAATGCCAACTGGATCCGTCAGGAGCACGGTTCGAAGAGCGTTACCATCGGCAACCTGACTGATGCCTACAACAAGGCGGCTCAGGGCAATGGATTCAGAGATGAGTTTGTCATCGATGAGGAGACAGTGGCGCTGATGAACCAGTATGCTGATATCACCGACGACCTGCATACCGACCTTCACGAGTGTCTGGGACACGGCAGCGGTCAGCTTCTTCCTGGCACCGATCCTGATGCCCTGAAGGCGTATGGCAACACGATAGAGGAGGCGAGAGCCGATCTCTTCGGTCTGTACTATGTGGCTGATCATAAGTTGGTTGAGCTGGGGCTGACTCCGAATGATGAAGCTTACAAGGCGCAGTATTACAGTTATCTGATGAACGGTTTGCTCACCCAGACTATCCGAATCAAGGAGGGTGACAAGATAGAGGAGGCGCACATGAGAAACCGTGCCCTTATAGCCTGGTGGACCCTGGAGCATGCCGAGGGAGCCGTGGAACTGGTTACAGAAGAAGTAAGCTATGCTTCTGCCGAGGATGCCCTGAAGGATGCTGAGGGAAATATCGTAACTACCCGCACCTATGTGAAGGTGAATGATTACGGGAAGCTCCGTCATCTCTTCGGAGAACTCCTTGCAGAGATTCAGCGAATCAAGAGCGAGGGAGATTTCGAGGCTGCCCGCCAGTTGGTAGAGAAGTATGCCGTGAATATCGATCCAGACTTGCATCGCGAGATTCTGGCGAGATACAAGAAGCTGAACCTGGCTCCATACAAGGGTTTCATCAATCCTAAAATGACGCTGGTCTATGATGAGGAGGGTAATCCTATCGACGTAAATCTCGATTACGAGGAGAGCTATACCGGCCAGATGCTCCGCTATTCTGAGGAGTACGGAACGTTATAAATAATAAATAACGTTATAATAATAGATAATGACAGATAATAAGAACGAGGAATTTCCGATAGTAGATGAAATGGGTAATATCTTGGGTGCCATCACCCGAGGTCATGCCCATGATGGATGCAAGATACTGCATCCTGTGGTTCATCTGCATGTATTCAATAGTAAGGGGGAACTGTATCTCCAGCACCGTCCGGCGTGGAAGGATATCCAGCCTGATAAGTGGGATACTGCCTGTGGCGGACATGTGGATTTAGGCGAGAGTGTAAACCAGGCGCTTCATCGTGAAGTGAGGGAGGAGCTGGGTATCACCGATTTCGAACCGGAGTCTTTAGGACATTATGTCTTTGAGAGCCTGAGAGAAAAGGAGCTGGTGTATGTTCACCGTTGTGTATATGATGGTGAAGTGAAGCCGAGCCAGGAGGAATTGGCTGGCGGCAGATTCTGGAGTAAGGAAGAAATCAAGGAAAACATCGGCAAGGGTGTTTTCACTCCGAATTTCGAAAACGAATACAAGAAGTATTTCATGTGATATTCTTCATCATGTGATATTTTTCGTCATGTGATATTTTTCATCGGAATACGCAGAGTTATCGGAAACATTCTTGCTTTTCGGATTACGCACTGAATTTAGACGGAAAGCGACCTGTTCGGTCGAGGAACCGGAGCTGCATGATGTATAGTCACGCAGATTTCGCAGATGACGCAGATTTTAGGTCAAAAATCTGTGTATATCAGTGGAATCTGTGGGACATAAAAAGAGTCTATCAAAAAAATCTGCGTTATCTGCGAAATCTGCGTGACCCTATCAAATGTGGTTTCAGCTCCCTCGACCGCATAGGTCGCTTTCCGTTTAATCCGTGCGTAATCCGAGAAGCAAGAATGTTTCCGATAACTCCGCATAATCCGATGAATAAAAACTCCGCGTGAGATCCGGTGAATGATTCTACGCAGATAAAATTATATCTCGAAGATACCCTTGAGTGCCCCCTGAGCAATCTTCTCGAAATCCTCTCCGAAATCGCAGAAGCGCATTACGGCATTGGCGGCAGCATGCTTCACTCCCATATTATCACCCAGCAATGCCACGGCAGCCTGATCCAGGAATTCATTGATTCCACGATCGTTAGGCTCCTTACCATTCGCAAAGAGGCGGGCAAGAAGCTGGAATCCGGCAATCTCATACAGTGGTTTATTGCTTGCAATCCATTGATATGCAATCACCGGCGCATATTCCACATATTGCAGCAGATTGAAGGCAAGCATCTCAGCCATTTCCTGGCTCTGTACCTGTTCCATCCAGATATCCGTGATTTCAGCCAGCATCTTGTCGGCAGGCATGATGAGGGTAGCAAGAATCTTGCACTCCCGGATATCCTCCTTCCAGAGTTCGATGGCGAGGTCGTAATCCTTGCCGTATTCCTGCGCCATCTTCTTCAATTCATAGAAGGGTACACCCCAATTCAGTTTATATCCCAAGCCCTTGTCTCGCATGGATTGCGAACCCGGACCATTCATCAACAAGCGAAAGCTTCGCTTGATACTCATCAGTTTCTGATGTGTTTCTTCGTTCATTATAATATTTTAAATCTAAAGTTTTAATACCTTGCAGAACATTCCTTCGAACTGCTCTTCGATATTGGCAGGCTTATGCTTGAATATACCGAAGATGGCACTGCCGCTACCGCTCATGGCTGCATATGCAGCCCCCAGATTATAGAGCTTCTGCTTGATTTCTGCTAACTCTGGATGCATCGCAAAGATAGGCGCCTCGAAATCGTTGACAAGCTCATCTTTCCAGGTCTCGATAGGCTGGCGAACGATGTCGCGGCAGCATTTCGCAGGCTTCTTAGGAGTGATGGCAGCATAGGCATCCTTGGTGCTTACGGCGATGTCGTCGCGCTTCACCACCACAATGTAATATCCCTTCATGTTATCTCCAGGACCGCTTACTGGCATCAGTACATCGCCGATACCCTCAGCATAGCAGGCTGTATCTCCATTCTCCGGGTCCGCACTGATGAAGTAGGCACAGTCGGCACCCAATTTGGCAGCATATCGCTCCATCTCAGGAATACCGATGTTCAGGCGGAAACGCTCATCGAGCAGACGGATCATGTAGGCAGCATCCGCAGAGCCGCCACCCATTCCTGCCTGAGATGGGATTCGCTTGACGAGATGCGTATGAATGCGGGGAATCTTGAAGTCGGCAGCCAGCATGTTATATGCCTTCACCACCAGGTTTTTCTGTTCATCGCAATCCACGGCATTGCCTGTAATCTTCAGGTCGCATGCTACCTCGCTAGGAAATTCTTCTCCCATCAGCTTGATCTCCAAGGCATCAGTCAGGGGGATAGGGTAGAATACGGTTTCCAGGTTGTGGTACCCATCAGCGCGCTTGCTTACTATATTTAAGCCAAGGTTGATCTTGGCGCATGGAAATGTAATCATAATCAATCATTGTTTAAGAGTGATACATTAACGATGTGCAATCTATATGCAATCTACTTGCAAAGATATAAAAAATATCCCAAACCCGGTGCTTTTCATCAAGATTATTTTCTTACTTGCATTAAAAATATTAAAAACATCCATATTCTGCAATATCTTTTGTACCTTTGCAAAGTGTATCCTCATTTCAGAAAGAGTGTTTCCGCTTGAGGAAAAATAGATTTTGAGTTAAGGATAGATAGATGATTAGATAAAAATAAAAAATTAAATAGAAATATGAAGAAAGGTGATAAAGTAAGATTCCTGAGCGAAGTGGGCGGCGGAAAGGTGGCTGGCTTCCAGGGCAAGAATATCGTGCTGGTAGAGGATGAAGATGGTTTCGAGATTCCGATGCCGATCAACGAGGTGGTAGTGGTAGAGCAGGATGACTATGCCATGGGCAAAATGATCTCTGCCAAGATGGATGCCAAGCAGAAGGCTGAAGAGCATGCCAACACCGAACTGCATCAGGACAGCAGAAGCATCAAGGCTATCCTGAACGAGTACGAGAATGATGTGGATATGAACGTAGAGGAGTATGATGCTGCCGACCGCGAGATTACCTTCGTAAAGCAGATTCAGGAACGTACGGGCGGCAACAAGCTCAGCGCCTATCTCGCCTTCGTGCCTATCGATATCAAGGATGTGACCAATACCCGCTTCGAGTCGTATATGGTGAACGACAGCAACTACTATCTGCGCTACACCTATCTCGTAGCCGAGGGCAATGCGTGGACCCTGAAAGCGGAGGGTGAAATCGAGCCAAACACCAAGCTCTTCATCGAGGAATTCGGTCGTGAGGCTTTGAATGAGATGGAGCACATCGCCATCCAGATGATTGCCTACAAGAAGGACAAGCCATTCCTGCTGAAGCCAGCTACGGATGTCCAGTTCCGCCTGGACCCAGTGAAGTTCTACAAGCTCCATCTCTTCGAGGAGAATGATTTCTTCGAGACTCCAGCCTATCTCTTCACTATCGTGGAGAACGACGAGGTAGCCCGTCCGCTGGTCATCGATTCCAAGCGCTTGAAGGAGCAGATGTACAAGGATGAGAAGGTGATTGCCAACACCAGCAAGAAGAAAAGCAAGAAGGATGATGGTACCCTCATCATCGACCTTCATGCAGACGAGGTGCTTGAAACAACTGCTGGAATGAATTCTGCTGATATCCTTCATTATCAGATGGATATCTTCAAGAAGACAATGGCGGAGAATAAGAAGAATAAGGGACAGAAGATTATCTTCATTCATGGAAAGGGAGAGGGCGTTTTGCGCCAGGCACTCATCCATGAGTTGAATTATCGCTATAAGAACTGCACCTATCAGGATGCTTCTTTCCAGGAATATGGATATGGTGCCACACAGGTTACTATCCGATAAAAGTAATCATAAAGTTCAAAGTTCAAATCTCAAAGTTCAAAGTAATATGAAGTACGGATTTATGAAGGTGGCAAGTGCCATCCCTGCCGTCAAGGTAGGTGATGTAATCTTCAACACCCAACAGATAGAAGATCTGATAGCCCAGGCTGAAGGCAAGGGCGTAGAGATCATTACCTTCCCGGAATTGTCTATTACAGGCTATTCCTGTCAGGACCTTTTCCGCCAGCAGATGCTCCTGGAATCGTCAGAGCAGGCGGTGATGATGCTGCTCGATTTCACCCGCAAACTCGACATCATCTCCATTGTCGGCGCTCCGGTAGTGGCTGGCGATCTGCTGCTGAATTGCGGTATCGTGATCCAGCACGGACAGATCCTGGGCATCGTGCCTAAGACCTATCTCCCTAACTACAGCGAGTTCTATGAGAAGCGCTGGTTTGCCTCTGCCCAGGATTTGCGCGACTGCGAGGTCCGCTATGCCGGACACAAGGTGAAGCTGACTCCGGATGTGCAGATTTTCCGCACCTATGACGGCGTGCAGTTTGGCGTAGAGATATGCGAGGATGTATGGGCTCCGGCTCCTCCTAGCAACAAGCTGGCACTGGCTGGTGCCGACCTCATCTTCAACCTCTCTGCGAGCGATGAACTCATCGGAAAGCACAACTATCTGAAGAGTCTGCTGAGCCAGCAGAGTGCCCGCACCATGACGGGTTACATCTACAGTTCCTGCGGTTTTGGCGAGAGCACGCAGGATGTGGTATATGGCGGAAATGCCCTGGTTTATGAGAATGGAGCTTTACTTGCACAAGGTGAGCGTTTCTCTCTTGATCCTCAGATGGTTATCGCGCAGGTTGATGTGGAGAAACTCCGTTCAGAGCGTCGCACCAATTCCACCTATGTCAACGCCCAGCGTAACATCAAATATTCGGTTCTCGGCGGACAGTTCAACATCCGTAACATCGATGCCGATCCTACCGAGAACGAGCGCGAGTTCGTGTTAGAGCGTGAGGTGAATCCTCATCCTTTCATTCCTACCAGCAGCGATATGAATGCCTCCTGCGAGGAGATTTTCAATATCCAGCTGATGGGTCTTGCCAAGCGCATCGTCCATACCCATGCCAAGACGGTGGTAGTGGGTATCAGCGGCGGATTGGATTCCACCCTTGCCCTGCTCGTCTGCGTGAAGGCATTCGATAAGCTGAAGATGGACCGCCGTGGCATCGTGGGCGTTACCATGCCAGGTTTCGGAACCACCGATAGAACATATAATAATGCCATCTCGCTGATGAAGAGTCTGGGCATCACCATCCGTGAAATCAGTATCGCCAAGGCAGTGACCCAGCATTTCGAGGATATCGGTCATGATGCCAGCGTGCATGATGTAACCTATGAGAATTCGCAGGCACGCGAGCGTACGCAGATTCTGATGGACCTTGCCAACAAGATGGGCGGTATGGTGATAGGCACCGGCGACCTTTCTGAGTTGGCTCTGGGCTGGGCTACCTATAATGGCGACCACATGAGCATGTATGGCGTGAATGCCAGCATCCCTAAGACCCTGATCCGTCATCTCGTGAACCATGTTGCCGAGAGTGGGGTGGATGAGCAGAGCCGCATCACCTTGCGCGATATCATCGACACACCTATCAGTCCGGAGCTGATTCCTGCCGATGAAAATGGTAATATCAAGCAGAAGACGGAAGACCTGGTGGGACCATACGAGCTGCACGATTTCTTCCTCTATTACTTCCTGCGTTTCGGTTTCCGTCCTTCCAAGATTTATATGTTGGCTAAGAAGGCGTTCATCGATACCAAGCTGGAGCGTGTGAAGATCAGCGATAACGATCCTGATTCCTACGATGAGGAGACCATCAAGAAGTGGCTCAAGACATTTGTTCGCCGTTTCTTCAACCAGCAGTTCAAGCGAAGCTGTCTGCCTGATGGTCCGAAAGTGGGAAGTGTGAGCCTGAGTCCTCGTGGCGACTGGCGCATGCCTAGTGATGCCGCATCCACCATCTGGCTGCAAGAGGCTGAAAACCTCTGAAATTGATTTCGGACAAGCCAAAAGTACAATATTCTTTCTGTTTTCTGGCGCGCCCGTTATATTAATTATTTACTCTTAAAGGGGCTGGATTTTGTAAATATTTGGTTTACAGAATCCAGCCTCTTTTTCTTAATATTTGAGAAATCGATTGCACAAAAATATCAGCAGAAACGTGAAATATCTTGTTGGGCGGATAGACATAGTTTGTAATTTTGCGGCAGATAATTCAACTAATTAATTTTAACTTAACAATTTCATTATGAAGAAACTTGTCGCAAAATTATGGGCGGTTTTAATGCTCATGTTGGTCTCTATGCAGACGATGGCTACAGACACGTTTACCAGCAATCGTACTGATTTCCGAGACGAAAGTATCTATTTCATGATCACCACCCGTTTTTACGATGGAGATCCAAGTAACAACGTGCTCTGCTGGGACAACCAGGAAGCACAGAAGAGTACCAAGGATCCTTGTTGGCGTGGTGACTTCCAGGGTGTGATTGACAAGCTCGACTACATCAAGGCGCTTGGATTCACTGCCATCTGGATTACTCCTGTCGTACAGAACGCTTCTGGTTACGACTACCACGGCTATCATGCCATGGATTTCTCTAAGGTTGACTGCCGCTATCAGAGTGGTGACGGCAAAAAGAGCGGTGACGTGATGTTCCAGGAACTCATCGACAAGGCTCACGCCAAGGGTATCAAGATCATTCTTGACATCGTGCTCAACCACACCAGTAACTTCGGTGAGGAGAAGCTCTGCAAGATGTTCGACCGTGATACTCATCTTCGTAACCAAGCATACATTGATGCTTGTATGATCCCTGATGAGAGAAAGTTGGGCAATGATTACTTGGGCAATGTAAAGATACAGTATCAGCGTCGTCTTGCCCTGATGAAGAATACAGATGGCAATAACCACGATATACACAACTATTGGCACCATACTGCCAACAACTGGAACTGGGACTTCCCAAGCCGTTGGATGGGTCAGATTGCTGGTGATTGTGTGGATCTCAACACAGAGAACGACTACGTGGCTAAGTATCTCGTAGATTGCTATGGACAGTTTATCAAGATGGGTGTCGATGGTTTCCGTATTGATACATCCGGCCACATCTCCCGCTTGACATTCAACAAGGAGTTTATCCCTCAATTTGAAGCACTTGGTAAGCAGTACGAGAACAAGCGCTTGAACAAGGCACCTTTCTTTATGTATGGTGAGGTTTGTACACGTATGAACGATGTAACCTATAGAGGTCAGGCAAACCTCTCTTGCTACTTCTATACCTGGAAGTCGGACGAGGCCTTGCTCAACAAATGGGATGGAAGCAAAAGTTACTGGGATAATCAGGTGATTCCTGAGGGTTCTGAGCCTGTAGGCCCACAACTGCTTTGCTTGGAGGAGACTACTTCTCCAAAGAGCAACAATGCCAAGATGCTCAATGGTGCATGGCACGAGCCAGACTATTCTCAGTCAAGCGGATTCAACGTCATTGACTTCCCTATGCACTACAGCTACAACACTGCCCAACAGGCTTTCAGCTTGGCAAGCGGCGACGAGTGCTATAATGACGCTACTTTCAATGTGGTATATGTAGATAGCCATGACTATAGTCCAGGTCCAAGCGATACCAACCGTTTCGGTGGTACAGATGCTCAGTGGGCTGAGAATCTCTCTCTCTTGTTTACCTTCCGTGGAATCCCATGTCTCTATTATGGTTCTGAGGTAGGTTTCCGTCGTGGTGTAGTAATTGATAAAGGTCCTAATGGTCCTCTTTCTAACACCGGTCGTGCTTACTTCGGTGGTTATATCACAGGTGATGTAGAAGCATCAGACTTCGGTGAATACAAGGCTTCTGGTAATGTGGCTGCCTCTTTGAATCATGATGTGGCTCAGCACCTCATCCGTCTGAACAAGATTCGTCAGGCAGTGCCTGCTCTCCGCAAGGGTCAGTGGACTACAGATGGTTGCACTGCCAATGGCGGTATCGCTTTCAAGCGTGCTTATAAGGACAGCTATGCACTCGTAGCCCTCAATGGTGGTGCTACTTTCACAGATTGCCCAGCTGGTACTTATACAGACTTGGTAACAGGCAAGATTTACACAGGTCCTACTATCACCGTTGATGCTCCTAATAATCAGGGTCAGGTTCGCGTACTCGTGAAAGACTGGACTGGTGGCAAGCTCATTGAGGATGGCGCTTTCATCTACGAAACTGCTGCTCAGCATAAGGGTGGTCAGACCTATGATGGTAATGAAGAGGCTGGTACAACTTGGATTGATGAGGCTCCTATTCAGCCTGCAAGCGTTTCATTCTCACAGGCAGGTGGATCATTCCGCACTGAGACTATTAACATGACAGTTACTCTCTCTGAAGACGCTAAGTCTGGTTGGTATCAGATACAAGGCCAGGATAAGGTGAACTTGACTCCTGGTGTGAGTGAGAACCTTACCATCGGCGAAGGTATGAACTTTGGCGACACCAAGACTATTGATTGGAGCGCAGAGGGCCAGGACGGTAAAGTGAAGAGCGGTAGCTTGACCTTCACCAAGGTAGATTCTAATGCTTCTATCATGGTATATGTAAAGGCTGCTAATGCTCCTCACATCCATGCTTGGACAACAGGTACAGACGGCAAAGACTTGACAGCCGCATGGCCTGGTAAGGTAATGGCCGGTCCTGTGGAGATTGATGGTGCTAAATACTGGACTTACTCTTTCGATGGCGTAGAGAATTTCAATGTCATCTTGAATAATGGAAATGGTGCACAGTCTGGTGAAATCACTGGTATCACAGGCGATATCCACTTGGAGTATGATGGTGGTACAAGTGCCAAGAAGATTGACGCTCCTGTCAATACTGCAGCCAAGGTTACTTTGAGTCCTAATGGTGGTGACTTCCAGAAGACTATCTCCGTAACAGCAACCCTCAGCAACAATGCCAAGAGCGGTTGGTATAAGATTGGTGATGGCGAGCAGGTGGCTTTTACTCCTGGTAAGGCTGCTACTTTCACTCTCGGTGCTGACATGATGGAAGGCGAGAGCAAGACTGTAACTTGGAGCG
>ERZ773187.1657-NODE-1657-length-16129-cov-43.735411_pt1 | contig 16129 bp, 10 predicted proteins | sample MGYA00511242_ERZ773187 | MGnify/ENA primary metagenome ERZ773187 (study PRJEB29015, sample SAMEA2737744) | human gut metagenome | biome: human gut; feature: human-associated habitat; material: faeces | place: China | collected 2012 ... | reverse complement strand
ACAGGGTAAAGCAGATGATGAAGATGGGAAACAGGCCGCCTGATGGCGGCTTTTTTCTGCCCGGAGGCAAACACACGATGCTGTTAAGTAAATCAGCCTACGCCAGGCATATGGGCGTTAGCCGGCAAACTGTTTACGGCTGGATAGCCCGCGGTGAAATTGTTATTTCAGGCGATAAAGTGGATGTCGAAGCATCGCAGGCTAAACAAAATTCTGCTGGTGCTGGTGCTGGTGCTGTTGCTGGTGAGCATCACAATGCAATGACGTGGGCGCAGGCCGCCGCGTGGGTATGGGGGCATGACGGCGTGAAAGAGCTGCCGGCTGATATTAATGCTGGCCAGCGAATAGAGGCAGCAGCCGCTGAGCTGGGTTTTGATGTTCAGCACGAGCCCGATGAACAATTGCTGATTCTCTTCCGGCCGGATGAAGAAACCCACAGCTTCTATGACAAAGACCGTGCAGCAGGCGCTTTACGGTTTCTTCGTTCTGAGCTGGCTTACGTTGCCACAATGCACCCCGATACGCTGGATGACTGGAACAAAACTGGTTTAATGTCACTCTGCCTGCTGGACGGCGAAAAACTGTAAACCCCCCAGCCCTCAAACTTGACACTTTTTCGCGAGAAACTGGGAAAAGTGTCAACCCAACCTAACGGATCCTGACGCCTACGAACAGCAGCTACAGCAGAAGTGTAAAGGGCTGGCGTTGAGATTTGTTGAGCCTTGGCTGTTAGCTTTTGTTAATCCTGATGAGAAGCTGGGCAGGTGTCAGCCTGTTATGGTTTGTTATGCCTTACTAGGGAAAACCAGGGGGAAAGTGACAACCTCTCCCCCTTTAGAAAACTTCAGGTACAGCTCGTTGGTTGCATCAGTCAAAACCTGTCACCCGCTGGCTATACCAGCGGGAATTTTTGGCTCTAAACGCTCTAAGTTACAGTTGATGTGATCTGTAAACTGCGGCTGCAACTAGTAATCGTATAAAACCATCAGTTGCAGTTTTGCTAACTATAATCACAATGATAATGTATATAATTATACATTGTGTGCGAGGTAATCATACAAAGCTAAAAGTTTGCGATAATCAGTATGAGACTTGTCCTTAAATTCTCGGACATGTTTTTCTAAATCTTCCAAGGATATATGTCCATCATGAGCATTGAAGAAAATAATATTTTGTAATTTGCTATCAATATCTGAATGTTTAGCGTAAATATCTTCAATGGTGTGTTCTACTATTCTTTGATTCTTGGGTAACCTAGCATAGTTTGACGCTATTAATCTTTTTTGATTTTTCATTAATGATGTTAAGCATTTAACACCTGGACTGAATTTATGAAAAGCATAAGCTGGGAAATATGATCTTTTATTGATGGTGAACTTGTCAAGCAACTCCACAACATGCGACTCCTGATTTGAAATTAGATCAAAATAGTTTTCCATCATCTCCTGAGGTGTTTGCATGTGTATTTTTATAGAGTTAACAGAACCGACGGCTAGAACAAGTTCATCATTTCTGAGCGTGTCCAAATCCCCAACAAGTTTTACTTTTATGTCTCCGCCTTCCTTTATTTTACCAAAGACACTCTCTGCTCTGCGTATATCCATTACCGAAACTGGTAAGTGCAGTTGAGCAAGTTCTTTATATATGTCTGAGAAGTTATCTGTAACGATTTTATTAATGCTAATTAACCCAGCATCTTCTACTTCGAGATCGTGAGAGACAACGTTTAAATTATCAATGCCTTCTTCTCTTTCAATCAGAAGGAAGTTGTTTTTTATTTTTTCTGCAATTTTAGAACGAGGTGGTATGTATGAAAATATTGTTTTTAATACTTTTTTAATATTAGGGTCACCTATTCTATACCCCATAAATATAATCGGGTTATGTATAAATAAGGATAGGAGTTGAGCACGAATCAACTCATATTTTTTATCAAAATGAACATAGTCATCACCAGTTATTATTATGGATTCTGGTTTGCTAACGCATCCGTGAATTTTATAAACAGAACCATAAGGATTGCTTAAAAGTATATCATTCCCAATTACAGGGTTATAACCAATTGCACTTTCGATAAAATTATCATAGTTTGTTGTAATCACAGAGGCAATATTTTTGGAGGCTTTTACTAATTCAGATATTTCATCTTGAACTCCTAATTTTAAATCTGTGATATTCACTAACTGTGAAAGATAGATTTTAAATCTGCTAATATTTGAGGAGGTATCTTCCGAGTTGTAGTATAAGTCATTGATATTTTTGAACTTTCCATTCCTATCTGCTTTAAGTGTTGCATCAAATATTTGCTCTAATTGCGTTGCCACTTTTGGAAGGTCTATAATACCATCTTTATTACTGTTTTCTCTGACAAGATCTTTATATAGTTCATTAGAGTTTGTCAGGTCAATACTAATTTTCTCTAAGAGTGCCGGCCAGCTATAAGAAATTGATAAGTATCTCATGCTGAAACCTGCTCCAACAAATAATATTGGATGGTTTCTGTAGCCTTTTAGAAAATCCGTTATATTCATTTGACCCCCGAGATATATTAGTGGTAATCATTAAAATTTGTTAGAACACAGCTCAAGTATGTATTTATCTGTAGAGATAAGAATTTACTTGTTATTGGCCATTTGGATAGTAAATTTTCATGAGCCTCTCTTTTTCTTCGTTGAATGCTTTATCAAAATCAATTTCTTTGTCTAAATTAGAATGTAAGTCGTTTAAAGCTTTAACAAGAATCCAAGCGCTATGGTGAATGAATTGGTTTAATCCAATAATGTTTCCTGCAGAATTATCGTCAACTTTCTCAACTGCTAAAATTGCTTGGATTTTTTTACAGCTTTCCTGAATATTCCAATCGGAAACATGTAATAATAATGCAGATAAAGCCATGAGTGGGTTGTTTGCTTTGATAGATGTTGGTGTGTAACTAATAATCATACGGAGTCGAGGGTGGTAGTCTCGAATCAGTCTTGCCATTTGAGTAGCTATCTCATATTTTTCGTTGAGAATTGATCTGTCAAATGTTGATGTTCCAGAGTCTTTAATTACTATAGTTCTTGCTTTTTTGACAACTGATTTAAGCCTTACATTCCAAAGTTCAGGATTCTCATTACGGTTTAGATAGAATTGAGGGTACTTGAAATAAAGGGATTGATATACTTCCTCATTGATGTCGAACCAACTTTTGTTTGTGGCGCTGAGATCGACAACATAATTATCATAGTTTCTCTTGTATCTAATCAATGAGGCCTTTGCAAGGTAAATTATGTGAGGGCTTAAATTAAATGTAAAAGTGCCTTTTTCTCTTAAATCTAAGAACCATTGGCGCATGTTACGTATATCTTCTTGCGTAAAAATCTTCTCCTGAATTCCCGCGCAGACCATAAGACCTATTAAGCGTGTCGCTTCAGAACCCGAGCGCATAAAATCAATTCGGCCTTCATTTGAAACAACGTTCAACTTATCATCTCCAGTATAAAAATCACAAAATGGGAGGTGAGAGTCTTTACCTAGATTGTCTCGAAATGCAAAGTGTGCTTGCTTTACAACTTTGCCGTTACTGAGCGATCTTCCTTCCGAAACGTAATAACCACCAGAAACATTGCATGCCGGGCATTCAACATCCTCTTTAACAAAATCTCTAAAACTTAAAGAAGGATCTGAGTTGCTACGTTCGAAAAGGTTTTCCAACTGCTTAGCATCCAGTTCACGCTTAAATTTTCTAGAATAGGCTGTTATCGTCATTTGGGGGTCTCCTTTCGAAGGGAGCTTAACTTTACCATAGGATGACCATAAAGGGATCTGTACGGCAAACATCACTAAGGTTGGGCCTAAAACACAAATTCCCAGAGTGCCATTTTGACGTCTAGCTAACTTGATATGCTTCAAGGCAGTTCTTAAATTGTGGTATCAACATCAATAGAATGTTTTTTAAACAATTTAGATGGCAACAAGAAAATCCGGGGGTACTTTTGGGGGTACCTAATAATGGTTTAATTTTTTTATTCATATAAATCAATTGGTTGGTTTTTATGATTTGTTCCTATTATCAATTTCAAACTCTTCCCAAGTAAACCGAAACCAATTAAACACAAGAATACTGCGCTTTGTAGCCCGGTTCTTATCTTCCGTTATCAACTTGATTCAACCGAAATCAAGCACCTGTTGGGGGCATAAGTGGGGGCGTTCTGTGTTCGGTCCTGGGAGATGCCCCCAATGAAACTTAATGCGAGACAGGTAGACACGGCTAAACCCAGAGAGAAAGCCTATCAGCTGGCAGATGGTGCTGGTTTGTATCTTGAGGTTGTTCCCAGCGGCGCACGTTACTGGCGTTTAAAATATCGCTTCAATGAAAAGAGAAGCGGCTGGCATTTGGCGTTTACCCGATAGTATCCCTTGCACAGGCGCGAGCATTGCGTGATGAAGCTAAGAAAAAGTTAGCTGACGGGATAGATCCCTCTGTTGCGAAGAAAGAAGAAAAACTTGTTCGGGATATGCAGATTAACAATACATTCCAGTCTGTCGCTCTGGAGTGGCATAGTTCGAAAGCGAGCCGATGGTCAGTAGGTTACGCATCCGACATTCTTGAAGCGTTTAACAAAGATGTTTTCCCTTACATCGGTCAAAAGCCATTGCTGATATTAAGCCCCTCGAACTGCTAAATGTGCTGCGGCGCATGGAAGATCGTGGTGCGACAGAAAAGGCCAAAAAAGACGGGAGGTATCGTTGGTGGAGCGGCTGGCGCTCTCAGCGGTGCGGGGACTGGTGCTGCGATTGGTTCAGTTGTGCCTGTAGTGGGGACGGCAACAGGGGCTGTTATTGGCGCATTGCTGGGACGGTTTGTCGCTGGCGCAACGGCTGGAGCTGTTACGGATTCAGCTATGGATGGGGTGCTGTTTGACAGGTATGTATGCAGAGGCTGTGAGCATACATTCGATTGATAGTATTGACGTTTATTGTCCTCTCCTCCCTCAGTAATACACATTTCACGCTCATTTTTCTTCTACACCCTTCTCATTGATTGATCTATGGCGTCGATCGGCCTGCTTCATTTGATAGATATTAATGATAAATAACAATAAATTGATCGTTTTTAACGATAGATAACGTCGATCAATTTTGTTATTTCGATCGGTATTAACAATTTTACACATATATCGCATCCTGAAAAGATCACAAGAACCTAACGTTAATCAGGTTATTACTCATAGGTGCTGGGGGCTGTTCAGGATTTTTTCGGCGAAAGCTGAACATTAAAAATGAGGGGGTAAATGGAAGATAAAGCAAAACTAAGTGGCAATCCCAGAAAGCAGTTGAGGGTATTTTAGCTGAGGGAAATATAAAATTTTTCACAGCGGAATACATAGTTATAGGTAATGCATCAAACGTTATTCGGAAATTAAAAAAATTTAAAAGGACTAATAATGAAATTTAACTTTGTAGTAAATAATTTATTTAAGAAAGGCTTTATAGTATCGGTTCCTCTTATCTCACTTATTATTACAGGATGTGATGATAATATTAACAGTGTAAAGTCGACAGTCTATAGTTCTTTAAATTCAACGTTAAATATTGGTGATGCCTTTAAAAGCCGGAGTGATTGTATTGATGGGAAATGGGAGGAAAAGAAAGATAATCGTGAACGTATTATTGTCAGCTATGAATGTTCTTTACCTGAGAAATATATTGATTTTTATAATAAAAAACAAATAAAAGAAATATCTGATTCTTATATGGCAGATGAACAGATAGCTAATTCCCAAATAGAGTCTATTCAGAGCCAATTGGTTAATTACCAAAACATAAAAAAATCCCTTAATAGCAACAAAAAGGACATTGCTGAAGTTATAGAAAAAAGCGTAAGGTATAAAAATACATATAGTAACCAATCTGGTGGTGATCCAGGAGAACTTATAGAAGCAATGCAATATGGAAAAGAACGTGATATCAAAAAGGCTGAATTTTGTAAATTTATATCAGAAAAATACTTTAAGGGTACGGAGGAATTAAATAGCGAGCGTTGTAATTTACTTTTCAATATTCATAGTTCTTATGTTGGAGTTGTAGAAAAATCTAATATGAATGATGAAAATAGGTATAAATATATTGATTACCCTATAATGAAATCATTACCAACATGGGCAGATAACGATGTTAGTTCAAAAGCTAGCGTTGAGAAATATTATAAGAAGAATGAAAAGATTCTTGACGATATGGAAAGAGGCATCCTAAACGCAACTAAGAAAATAAAAATATACAACGACATTAAAGAGAATATAAATTCCTATCGTAAAAAGCTGGAAGATAATATCAGTCTGACTAAGACGATATCTACAACACAGTGGTACGTAACCAAAACAGGTGGGGTTGAACTTATTGATAGCTACTTGACTTTTTATCTTGCTGATAATGAATATAAATATACGTTCCAGAATCCCTTGATTGCAATAGAAGTTGCTTTACATGATTTTAGCGATGATCAAATCCCATCTGTTTATATTTCCAGTATGGAGAGTTATTTCAGTAATCTAAAAAGATCTTTGAAATTCGATGTTAGGGGGGAATGCCGCAATCAGATTATGCCTTGTTAATAAAATTTCTTGTTAGTACAGTATGTTTCAAGAGAGGTATATTATAGGTAGCAGTGAAAAGAATTATTTAAATAATGGAAGTCTACCAGCAGTGGTGGGCTTCTGCTCATGCTGAGAGTTACTATTGAAAAAGTGTTAATATATATTATAGTGTGTTGACAAACTAAGAAAGTTAAGAAAAAAAAGCAACTCCGTTGCCACAAATTAATTAGAAATAAAGGATGGGGAATACTTAAATGCCATTGCTGATGCAGTTTTTTATTAAATAAAATAAAAGGGAAGAATTAATTCTCCCCTTTTATTTTTTTGTGATGTACATATAAAAATTATTTATTTAACAAGGTAAGAATAGCAATCTACTTTAATCAACTATGTATTCTCTCATATTTGAGCTGGCACTGTTCAGGGGCATAGCTCTGTTTAGCCAGACATTTGACAATGAGTGAAGTGGATCTAACAAATCCTTTTAAAGGGATTCTTCGCTATGATGTTAAAGTACCACTACTCTTGTGGATTTTAATCAGCGGGGAATGATGTGTTATGAAGTCCAGAATCGGGCCAAACGGGGTTCATTTCTTCGACCGAAATACAGGTCTGAATGTCCTTTTAGACGAGTTTAGCCCTCATCAGACGGTCTGGTCGAAGTCTCCTCGCCACGTATCCGTTGCGCTCACCAATCTTTGTGACCTCCACTGCGCACATTGTTTTGCGCCCAAGCACAAGGCATTGCTACATACTGACCAAGTGCTTACTTGGTTAAAAGAACTGGATACTGAAGGATGCCTCGGTATCGGATTTGGTGGCGGAGAACCAACACTACATCCTGATTTCGTCGAAATATGCAAACGGGCTGCTGGGGAAACTCATCTTGCAGTCACATTTACGACTCATGGTCACCGTCTGACCCAACCATTGGTTAAAAACCTCAAAGGTACGATCCACTTTGCGCGCATTAGCGTTGACGGGATAGGCCATACCTACGAAGAACAGCGTGGAAGGCAGTTTGCAAGTTTACTCAGAGGCATTGAGTCGATCGCGAAATTGTCGCCCTTTGGGATCAATATCGTGATAAACGAGCGTACGATTTTTGAGCTTGACGCAGTGGCTGAACTGGCGCAACAGTTTGGAGCTAGTGAATTGCTGTTGTTACCCCAGCAAGCAACTAATGCAGTCGCAAGTATGGACGAATTGGTCGGCCGAGAGCTTCAAAACTGGGTCTCTAACTATAGAGGAAAGGTTCGACTTGCAGTAAGTGAGGTGGGAGCGTCAGGGCTCCCCATATGCGACCCTCTTCCTAATGAGACAGGCCTTCAAGCCTACGCGCATATAGACGCTTCCGGGATATTGCGCACGAGTTCTTATTCAACCACAGGTATGGATATTGAAGAAACTGGTGTTATGTCCGCGCTTAAACGGCTTAGAAATACCTTAGAGATTAAACAAGGGACACAATCATGAAAATTTGGAACGGATACGGATCTGAGCATTCGATGAACTTAGTTCTCATCGGAAAATTCAAGCAAGAGCAAGATGCAGTGAAGGTCGAGAAGGATATTAAAACGCTCAGTACTCAGGCTGAGAAAGATGAATGTTACTCGATCCCTTTTGATGAGCCAGAGAATCAACGGTTTTCAGATGAAATGCTCTCATTACTATGCAGCTTAAAACTCCACACTTTAGGACCAACCGATCTTGGTCAATTGGTGTCAGATCATCATCTAGATCGTGAAGGCGATAGAATAACAATAACTACTGATGAGGCAGAGGTATCCGCGTTCGTGAAGCTGTTTGTCGAGGCTGGAGCAAAGGTCGAGATTTTCTCAGCGCATGACTATCCGTCCGATTCCAGCGACGCCAGTTGAAAGAGGATGCATTGATGCCTGAAGTAAATTGGAAAGTATTCAACGAACTGCCCGGTGCAGCAGATGTGAACTTCGAAAACCTTTGCCGCGCTCTGGTACGCCGACACTATGGTCGTTTCGGTCGCTTTAAGCAACTTGCAAATCAGCCTGGGGTGGAGTTTCACCTCGAGCTGACGGAGCCTTGTGATCTCGGTGCGCCACCAAGCTGGATTGGTTGGCAATGCAAGTGGTATGAGCTGGTGAATGGACAAGATTTGGGAGCCTCCCGCCGCAATAAGATCATAGAAGGTATCGAAAAGACGCGTAAGCATGTCCCTGGAGTGACCAACTGGAAGCTTTGGACTTATCACACGTTAACAAAAGGAGATCAAGAGTGGTTCTTCGCGCTAGAGCAAGACCGCTTCCCCGAATTGAAGCTAGAACTACTCACTGCTACGGATATCGAAGATCTTTTGGTCGGACCGGGAGCGCTTTTACGAGAAACCTACTTTGGTGAACTGGTTCTAACCCCAGAACTAATTGCTGAACAGTATAGGCTTGCTGCGGCTCCGTTTAAGAACCGCTACCAGCCAGACGTTCATGTTGCTGTGGGGGTTGAGGAGAATATATTCAGGCATCTGTGCAGCCAAAACGCATGGGAATCCTTGGAAGAACTCTCCAACGCTTTAAAAAAGAATCATACAAGCATTGCTTCGATTACTGAGCAAATCAAAACTGAGCTCAGAGCAGAAGTTGAATTACTCTTAGCCCGGGTTATTGGGTTGACTGAGTTTATTGATGGCTTACACACGGCGCTCGGCAAAGGTGACTTTAACTCTGTACATCAAGCATTGGTTTCAAATCCGCGTCAGCCGGTACGTTATGAAAGGCTACTTTCGAAATTGCGTGGAGCGCGCTTTGACGGGGCTCCGTTAACCGCTAATTTGGTTGCAGATATCCACGCGGTTTCGTCTGTTCTCCGCAGTCTGGAGCAATCGATTGGTGCCCGGGCGGTTGCTGTACTTGCGCCGGCAGGTGAAGGTAAATCTGAACTTGCAGTCAAGGTAACACAGCCAGAAGGGGAATTCCCAGGGGGGATCCTCCTATTGGGTAAGAATCTTCATTCAGGCCAGGGGCTTGATGATCTCGTATCTGCTTTCAAGATCTCTGGGAAGCCAGCAGAAAGTTTCGACCGCTTGATTGAGGCTGTAGATGCGGCAGGCCAGCGTGCAGGCAAACGCATACCTATTGTTATTGACGGTCTGAATGAGGCGGAAGATCCGAGAAATTGGAGGGATGAACTATCCCGAGCGGATGAGCTTCTAAAGAATTTTCCTTATGTCTTGTTAGTTGTCACTCTTCGCAATGAATTTGCCCCAATGTGTCTGCCCGAGGAGTTTCCCCAAGTTGAGCATAACGGGTTTCAGGAAGATCCGAAGACAGCATTTGACAAGTACTTTGAGTACTACAAGATCGATGCTACCGATGCGGACCTACCAGTCGAACTCTTGCAGCACCCCTTAACACTGAGAATTTTTTGCGAAGTAGCAAATTCTCCTCGTCAGCATATTGTCGGAGTGGAAGCATTGCCCCGTTCGCTTGCAAGCCTGTTCGAAGCACACTTTAACAAGGTTGCCGCACGAGTCGCTGAGCTTTCACCGACGATTCATCGCATTTATCAAGATGACGTTCAGGATGCACTACTAACGATCGCGGGTCTTCTTTGGGATAACAATGCGAGAAGTGTGGATTTTCAAGCTACACGGACTGCAGTTCGGGATATGGGGTGGGATGACAGTATTATTCGTGCACTTGAGTCTGAAGGCATTCTCGTTCGGACTATTTCTCCAGAAGGTAGGCAAGGAGTTGGGTTTGCATACGACCTAATGGCCGGACATATGATGGCGCGCAAACTGCTTATGAAGCCTGAACTGGTGCAATGGCTACAAAGCAATGAAGGGAACGCAAAATTTAAATCTCATGGACCTGATTCGCATACCTTCGCTTATGACGTATTACGGGCTCTGGTTGATTTGTATCCGCAACACTCTGGTAGGCGGCAGCTTTGGCAAGACTTGTCGGATGATATACTCGTTATGAACGCTCTGTTATTGACGACGCAATCGGACCCAAGATATATCGGGCGGGCTACTGTTGAACGATTTGCTCAAGCTATGCAGGAGTCGAAGCGGTTTGCACAACTTGCCTTCGAGAGACTATGGAGCACTAGGGCTGCGCTGGCACATCCGTTTGATATGAGCTTTTTGCATGATGTGCTAATGGCGATGTCCAATACTCAGCGCGATCTTTTTTGGTCCGAGTGGATTCGTCAGAAATCTGAACAAGTTAAAGATGACTTAAAATTCTTGTCGACGAGATGGAAATTGGGTCATCTGGATGAGCGTGAACTTCGGAGAGTTCGCTGGGTGATGTGGACATTGACGACGACATCCAGAGCTTTGCGGGATATGGCTACCAAAGCCCTGTATGAATTTGCCATCAGGCGGCCAGAAGAGTTTTTCCGGTTGGCGATGGAGACAAATGCAGTTTCAGACCCATACGTCCCCGAGCGAGTGTTCGCCGCAGCCTACGGTGCAGTCCTGACCACTTGGTCGGATATCGATGCAGTAGAGTTATATGATGCGTTGCCACGGTTCGCTCGCGAGATTTACCAAACCATGTTTGCACCTGGTGCTACAGCTCCTACCTGGCATGCATTATATCAGCAATACTGTTTGGGAATCATTGCCATTGCAAGGATGGTAGATCCAAATTGTTTTTCAGAGGATGAAGCTGCTTATCTTCTTCCGCCATTTAGTCATCTGCCTAACGTATTTGAAAGCATTCAACAGTACGATCCAGCAATGATTGAGCGAGCGGAGAGCGCAGCGATTCAAATGGACTTCGGTAACTATACGATTGGTAGACTTATTCCAGACAGAGCGAATTACGATGACAGCAATCCGGAGTATCAACAGGTATTGCGTGCCATTGTTTCTCGAATGCTGATGCTTGGTTATGACCCTGAGCAGTTTGAAGCTGTTGATCGGCAAATGTACTCAGGTTCTCGTATGGGAGATGACAAGCACAAAATCGATCGATATGGCAAAAAGTACAGCTGGATAGCTTACTTTGAGATGTGGGGAATACGATACGCGCAAGGCCTCCTTTCCGAAGACCGCAGTGCTCGCCCATCAGATGCTGATATCGATCCAACGTTTCCGCAAAAAGCAGAGAGTATTAGTTTGTCACTCCCAGTCTTATTTAACGATCCGTCTGTGGATGATGGTGACTGGATCGTGGGAGGCCCGCTACCTGACTACCGTAGCATCCTTGAGATTACGGAGATTGATGGTCTGACGGGGCCATGGATCCTACTTGATGGTTTTGTTGAGCAAAATGCTACCTCGGATGACCGACAGATTTTCACTTTCCTGCGAGGAGTATTCGTAGATAGCCAAGAAGTTGACAATCTATGTAGGTTGTTCACTGATCTTGAATATCCTGGCAATAGCGCCATCCCTGATGCTCCTGGCTACTATTACACCTATGCGGGTGAGATGCCTTTCCCGTCGATTCCGGGGCTGCTAGTCGCTAATGAACAAGAGGATGATAGGGATGAAAATTTGGTGTCCGCAGAAAGATGGTCAGGCAATGGCGTTGCGGTAGATATCACAGTGCAGGACTACAACTGGGAGAGTTACCATAGCGTGGAGAACCAAAGCAGCGGTGCGAGCCTGCCCTCAAAGCAACTTTGTGAGGCTTTGAATCTCAGGTACCGTGCAAACAAATGGGATTTATATGATGCTGTAGGTGTGGCATCACTGTACCGCAAAGTTGGCGAGTATGAGTCGGATGTCAGTGGCTCAGTCAGTTATCTGCGCCGTGATCTACTTGATCGTTACTTGATGCAATCCGGCAAGGTTTTGGTATGGCTTATGTGGGGGGAGCGTGGTTTTCACTACCGGTCCAACAAGACGCGCAATTTGCACAGGTATTACGTGAATCACCAACATATTCACAAGCGTATTCATATCCATCAGATAGCTTCGAGTACTAGTAACCCAAACATTGCGGATGGAGTCGCTATATGAGTTACGACTTTAGAAACCTTTCATCCGCAGACTTTGAGGATCTTGTTCGGGATCTTATCGGAAAAGAAGAAGGGCTTCGCTTTGAAGCATTCTGTGTGGGGCCTGATAATGGTATTGACGGCCGACACGCCTATGCTGGAAAGAATGTCATCCTACAGGCAAAGCATTATGAAGGGTCGTCGTTCAGTAAACTGATGACAGCTATGAAGCGTGAGCGCTTGTCGATAGATAAGCTAGCCCCCTCACGCTATATTCTAGCGACCTCCTGTAAGCTTACTCCAGCTAATAAGGGCAAGCTCGCTCCGTTCATAGGGCCGAGTTTGAAATCTGAGGCGGACATTTGGGGGCCAGAAGACATAAATGGTCTCCTCCGGAAGTACCCTGAGGTACTCAAGTCGCATATCAAGCTGTGGCTATCGGGGGTGGGTATTTTGGAACAGGTTGTACGCGCAGCGGCCCATACTTTTGCTGCGTTGACGATGGAAGAGATCGAACAGAAGGTTCGAGTTTACGCATCAAATCCTAGTTTCAGCGAGTCATTAGAAACGTTAGAGAAATATAGGCTTCTCATCATTTCTGGGCCACCTGGCGTAGGCAAAACAACACTAGCTGAAATGCTTTGCTACACCTTTCTGAGCGAACAATGGGAGCTAGTCCCTATCCGCAGTCTGGAGGACGGCTTTTCTGCCATTATCGATAGTAAAAAGCAGATCTTTCTTTTCGATGATTTCTTGGGAAAAGTTGCCCTCGATAGGCAGGCTTTGGCGCATAAGGATTCTGATTTGATGCGGTTCATGAATCGGGTGCGCCGCTCGCCGAATGCTCGTTTTATCCTGACGACGAGGGGGTACATATTTGAAGAAGCCCGGAGAGTCTCCGAGTACCTTGGAGATCAACGCCTTGATGTGACGAAGTACGTGCTCGATGTTGGTGTCTATACTCGCCGAATCAAGGCACGGATTCTCTATAATCATCTGCTTGTGTCAGGAACCCCTAAATCTCACATCCAAGCACTTTTGGAGAGTAATAAGATCGCGAAAATTGTTGATCATAAGAATTATAATCCTCGCATCATTGAGGCTATGACCGATGCATTACGTACCAACGATATAAAATCCACCAACTATCCCGCAGCCTTTATTGACGCCCTGAATAATCCCAGCCAGATTTGGGACACTGCTTTCCGTACGCATATTGATCACCGCTGCCAACACCTTCTGATTGCGATGTTTTTCCTTTCGGAATACGGCGTTGCCTTTGCTGATCTTCATTCGTCTTTCGATAAACTACATACCACGATGAGCACTGCTTACGGTTTGCCACATGGGCCTAAGGATTTTGAAGAAGCCCTTCGCATTCTGGAAGGTAGTTTTATTAAAATCATCAACATCAGAGGACCTGTAGTCTCTTTTATCAACCCTTCGCTCAAGGATTATCTCTCAACCTATCTGCTGGATACGGACTTCCTTATTCGCCTTGTTCCCACGGCGGCCTCAATTGATTGGCTGTTGAGTCTGTGGAACTTCGTACATCCGCGCGGACTCAGTGAGGTCGATCAAGCGAAGGTTGCCAGATCCTGTGTTGGCATGCTGGAGATGATCGAAACACGTCTTCCTTGGTGTCCGAAAGCTGGTGACCCCCGCTCACTTGAATACAATGACGCCGCAAATTCCAAGAGGCTCCGAATGATAATGGATTGGTGGCAGCTCACGAATGAACAACGATTTGCCGACAGTATAATGACAATTGCCCGCAACCCACAGCAGGGTTTCAGTACATGGTCGGATGGAGAGATTTTGATTGACTTCTTTTCTCTACGGAATCAAAAGGGCTATAGCCGACAATTTATTTACGAAGATGAATTATTAGAGCTCCTTGAAAAGGAACTCACAGACACTATAAGTTATAGTTCAATTGACATGCTTTCCTCGTTTATTGATGCGGTGGACGCAGCAAGTTGGTTGCCTGATAGCATTACTCTTGCTTTAAGGAGGGCTGTGCTCGACGAGTTCAAGGATAACACTAGCCGCATTTACCAGGATGACAGTGAATCCTCCTTGTCGGATCGGATCGATGCCCTAAAAAAATTCGCTCCGCGCTTTGGCGTACCAGATAGTGTATTGGATAAAGCCATCTCTGATATTGAGGAGCGCATAAGCGAAATCGAAGACCGCAGTAGCATTGCCTCCTCTCCGACCTTCCCGTCGTCCGACGACAAGTATGAACAGGAGACGTTTGACGATAGCGCTCTTCGGAATCTTTTCATAACCCTTTTGGATCGTTAGGCTACCTACAATATCAGGCTCGTTGCCCTTTATTCAGAAACATGAGCCTTTACTTGTGGTATTGATGATTTCATTTTATTAAGAAATTGAATGTGCTATAGAAAATTAAAATAGGAGTTAGTTTTGCTGAGCAAGGTCGGGTATACCAATCCCGCAATTTACAGGGGAGTATCAATATCCAGTATGTTTCCTTTCTGACCTAGTTCCAAGCCCAGTCTCCTCTGCTGATACTGTAAATCCCCGTTTGACAGGTCTTACAGTGTTTTTCCCCTTGGTAGTGCGACTGGCACCACACAAAACCAGTATCTCGTTGCTACCAGCGTATCCAGTTCGTTAATCATCGTGCGTAAGCGCATCATGAAAACCCGTTTTCTGATTGCAGCGAACAGATGTCCGCATCCCATCGCCTATGCTTTCGTTGTCTCATTGTAAGTATCCCGCATAATCGTGCCATTCATATTTAGAAATCATCCGGCATAATCAATCTGCCAACGAAGGAGATCGCTATGCGTAAAGCCCGTCTATCCATAGCTCATAGCCCCGTTAAGAAAGTGGCTCGTCTTAATAATATTTTATATCCAGCCCTCCCTGTTCAAACCGTTAATCTAGTAATTTCATCTCCAGCGCCCGGCTCATCGCTTGAGTGCGACTATTCACTTTGAGCTTCGTGTAGATATTTTTGATGTGCCATTTGACCGTTTCAGCAGAAATAACGAGGGTGCGGGCAATTTCTTTATTCATCTGACCTTCAGCGATCAGTTGTAATATCTGCAACTCTCGCTCGCTGAGTTCCCCATGAATATCGGGGCTTCCACTATTAAACGGTGTTCCATCTGCAGGCGCGCGCTTGCCGGCCCAGGGTTCATGGACTATCCCTTCCTCTGTACAAGCCGAAGAGGATTCATTCATACCGGCAAGCAAAGGTTGCAAGGTATCGCCAGCGTCAAGAAAGAGGCCTTTGAGATGCTGGTGTTCAGCCAGCTGCACGACTGGCTGAAATGTTGTGCGCGCAGCGGCAGTTTTGCCGCTGCTCCACAAGGCTAATGACCAGAGCGTACGCAGACGCGCTGCGGTTAACCTGTCCCCCCGGTTTTCCTGATCAGAGACCATGTCAGCCAGGAGAATACAGGCTTGCGGCGCCTGGCCTCTGGCGAGAAGAAACCGGCTACGGCTAAGGGATGCAGACAGAGCGATAGCGCGTTGACAGGGATGCTCGGCATCCATTCTGAAGCTGGCGGCCATTTGTTCAAGCTGTCGTTGCAGTTGCTCTGCGCCTGTGACATTGCCGCGCTGCAGCCGCACCCTCACCTGCT
>ERZ773187.1652-NODE-1652-length-16191-cov-3.479177_pt1 | contig 16191 bp, 9 predicted proteins | sample MGYA00511242_ERZ773187 | MGnify/ENA primary metagenome ERZ773187 (study PRJEB29015, sample SAMEA2737744) | human gut metagenome | biome: human gut; feature: human-associated habitat; material: faeces | place: China | collected 2012 ... | reverse complement strand
GTTGGTCAGCCCGATTTGGGCAGAAATATCCCCGCCGTTGTCCAGCACGTTATCCAAGCCCTTTTGAACCACGTCTGCCAGATACTGCGCCAGCACCTTGGAGGCTTCCGCCTTGTCAATGGGCGCAACAGACTTGCGGGCCTCCGGAATCTCCGCAAGCTCGCCCGTCAGAGCGTTATTGATGACTTGTTCATAAAGACCATGGTGTAACATATAAATCCCTCACTAAAACTTGGCTATATATCCCAGCTCATAACGGTCAATACGGATATATTAGAAAACAAGGATACCCATCAACCAATCATAGATGCTTTTCACATAGCTATACTCGTCTACAGGAACACTATAGCTCTCTTTTGAAAGCTTATTCGAAATCGAATTGACTCGAAGAATCCAGTCTGTCTTCGGGTCCTTTCCTCCGACTAGATTGGCTTCCTCCGGGCGGACAAAAGTATCCTCGAAGAAGAGCGACCAGTTCTTGCCGTTCAAGATAATCTGTTTGCATTCCGGAAGTGTAACATAATCCCAGATAGGAATGTCGATTTCTTCTCCTGTACTAGACACATGCACATACATTGCCTCATCGGCTTCACCTTTTGCTCTGGTATAAATATTCTTCGGTAGTCCTTTAATTAGCCAACTATCGCCAAAATATTCTCCGAGGCGCTCAGAAATCAACAACTTAACCTTGGCCTCTATTTCTCGAAGCATGGATTTCGTCTCTTCGTTATAGATCTTAGTTTCGTTTTGCCAGAACTCTTCCAATCCATCAGGCACAAAATCCGGCCTCATATCAGCAATTGCCTTCTGATATGCACGCCAAAACCGGGTATCAGCACCTCCACCAAAGTAACCACGCAAATCCTTGCGCTGCTCAGCATTTAGGTTATTTATGTAGTCAGTCAAAGGCTTGAGATAGTATTGTATCAAGCCAAACATATCGTCAAGAGCCTGCGTTTTAGGCTGAATCATCCCCTTCTCCACAAGCATATTGACAACATCATCAATGACGCGAATAACCGCCTGAATGCCACGGTTCATTGTGAGCATTCCGCTATCCTGATCGCCCTTGTCCCATTCATTCAGACAAGTCTCTCTGATATACAGCAAACACTTCTCTATAAACGGATAGAACAAATCGCAAGTCTCTTGATTATCTTTGCAGTCGAAAGTACCTTCTTTTTGAAGAACATTCTTTTTGCCATAGCTGTCGAAGAATCTACACTTTTTCAGTGCAGACTGAATCGCTTCAACAGTAATGCATCGCGTGGGTGTAGACTCGTTTTCACCTATCACAATTCTCGAGTTAAGAGGCGATGTCGATTCTTCTCCCAGCATCTGTGCGATTTTAGATCGGAGAGCCTGCCGCTGCTCACTGAAATCAGGAGATTCCCAGAGCATGTCTGCATTCAGGGTCACTCTCAACGATTTCGGAACCGCTTTCTGGTTTTCATTAATATCCATGAACAGTTTAATCTGCTCGCTTCTTTCCAGATCAACGAAAGCAACTACTGGAATGGTGTTTGTCTCGGCATACAGGGAATCCGAGTAGCCGTACAGACGATGTTGGCCGTCGATAATATACGCAGACCTATAGCGCTTGGGGATATGTAAAATACCGATCTTCGAAATTGTACTATCAACCTTAGAGGCTGACTGATCGAAAACCAATCCCTTTCCATTGGTATCTATACTGATGATAATCGAGTTTGGAAAATATCCACCATCATTAATGAACGACCGGACCTCTTGCAAACGCTTCTTTTTGATTAAACGCTGGTAGGTCGGCATCATATTCTTATTGGCTTCCGACCGATGCAACACATAGCCAATTTTCAAAAGCTTTTCAGGTTCAATTGAAAATGAATAGTAGGTGTATCCACCCATTTTACCTTGGATCGCAGGCACCTTATCATCCATATTTTTAATTTCTTGGTTTGCAAAAAGGCTACCCAAAAGCTGATATCTAGAACAAGAACCCAAATGTTTTGCCAAGTCTGTATAGTACTCGACAGTCGTGTCACTAAAATAGGCCATTCCGGCTTTGTCCAGCAACGCGAGATCTCGTCTATTCATGATGAAATTATGAGACGCCCAAATAAACTTCAGTTTCCGACCCGGGAATTGTTTAAGAACCTCTTTTCTAATCCCAGATATTTTGTCACTAAAAGCTGTTATTTCAGCGGCAAAACTTTTTTCGATGATAGCTTCTGATGCGTGGCAAAGCCCAACCAACGCAGTTTCATCATCAACCGCCAGAACGCCAATTCTTTCTTTTAGGTCATCATTGCTGAAATCATAAGAAATCAGAATTCCATTTTCCGCATTTAGACCATAAAAACCCATCCCAGCAAACATCAACCAAATTCGGTCTTCAAATTGCTCATCTACTGGTTTCTCCTTAGCAATCCCCACATATTTAGGGCTCTTATAGTCTTTGCACTTTTCCCAACCAGCATCAATATACTCAGGGAGTTCCGAAGCTAAGATCTTTTGTGTCACGAACAGTTTTTTGTGGACACTTTTTGCCGTTGCCAACTGTTTGTCGTATACAACTTGGCTCCAATCCGTTCTAGCCATTACTTCGTACTCCTTTCTGGTATGTTCGTAAAAATATACTCTGGAACTTTTCCTCGATACGCTTTTTTGCCGCCAATCAAACTATTCCTCTCAAGTGTAACCATGCGCCCCTTGTCTTTAAATATCTCCAAAATGGTTTCGTGGGCGGCATTTGTCATAATGTAGTAGGCTCCTGCTTTTTTTATTTGGTCAATTAGCTTTGCCAGTCGGTGCTGATCATCAAGGGAAAACCAAGTTGAATTGTAGCCTACGAAACCCGTATCTTCCTTAGAAACGGTGTAGGGTGGGTCCAAAAAGATCAAGTCTCTGGCAACTATCTTGGTACTTATATCCGAAAAATCATGACAAGCAATTTCCATTCCTTCCATTTTTTTTCCTGCTTCAAGCAGCCGCGTATAATTCACAGTAGCATTTTTATGACCATAGGGAACATTGTACTTTCCGTTCCGATTCACACGGTACAGTCCATTAAAAGAATTTGCATTCAAATACAAAAATCTCGCAGCCCGTTGATATTTCCCTTTTGGTTCCGTCGCGCGAATTACGTAGTAGCTTTCTTCGTCTATTTCATATTCCTTAAGATACCGAATAACTCTTTCCGGATTATCCCTGACGGCGCAAAAAGCGTTTATCAGTTCGTCGTTAATATCCGACAAGCATCCTTTATTGGGTAAATCCAAAGAAAAGAAAATCGATGCACCGCCCATGAAAGGTTCGTAATAGTTGTTATAGTCAAGTCCTTCTGTTAGTTGTGCTACATATGGGACAAGCCATGATTTTCCGCCTGCCCATCGAATAAAAGATGTTATAGGTGCCATCAGTAATTCCTCACCAACTCAATTAAGTGGTATTTTGCGCGCGTGTACGCTATGTAGTTCATATTCTCGGTTGTGTCAATACCATGGATATAAATGACCATGTTCGCTTCCAACCCTTTAAATGCATCTATAGAATACACGCTTATTTCATTCTCATTGCTAGGTGTACCATGAACAAATTTCCACTTTGCAATCCCGTCAGGAAATTCAGCCAACAGCTTTTCCTTGCTTTCGGTGAGAATTACTAAGGAATCATTTTTTAAATATTCTTTCTCAAGGTATCGCTTAAAAAGTGTTTCAAAAAGTAAAACCAATTGTCCATGCTCGTTAACAATTTCTGTCGTAGGTGTCGGACCTTCAACAGGGTTTGCAACCATATCTGTACCCAGATTGGTCTTCTCTGCAGTCCAATTATAGATATTTGCGGTATTCCTAATATTCTCCCGCAGCAAATACGGCAGTTCACCAATGCCAAACCCGTTTCCGAAGCTCTCTTCTCTCAAAACCTGAACGTCATCGAAGAAAACTCCTAGGCGAGAGCCTTCTGGATCATCCAAAAGCAATCTAATGATACTTGCCCATTCCTCTGTAAAATCCTGTGCTTCATCAACAAAGATCGCATTGTACTTTTCATAGTCACCAATGAGGCCATGGCTTATTCCTTCGAACAGCGGCTCTTGATAACTGGTAATATCCTCAACAAGCATTTCAAAGAGTGAGCGAATATCTTTAACATCAACCGCATCCCCAATATGACTGTTTACCATACTGGCAAGTGGTTTTGATGCACAAACAAAAAGTACCTTGTGCCCATTTGATTCCGCTTCATCCTTGGCCATTTTCATCGCAATCCAAGTTTTCCCGGTTCCTGCTCCTCCGCGCATGTAGAATTGTTTTACATTTTTCAGTAGATATACGTAATTGTCTTGCACACGGTTGATCACACTCAGCTGCTGATCTTTGAACCGAATCAACGCGCCAGCTGCTGCAGAAATCGCAATTCTATCTCTTATGAGTTCAAGGAAAGCGCGATGTTGACTTGCTGGATAATAGCGCCGACCGTAAGAACTACCTGCCCATAGGCGGAACATCTTTTTAATGCGATCATAGATATTGTTCAGGTCATTGCTGTCAATAGTACACGTTCTATGACGATTACTTAACTCAAGTTCTTCTCCTATGGGATAGAAGGGAAAAATCACACCAGCACCATATATTCCCGAATACTTGGTGTTGTATTTCGAAGAAAAAACTTTGGAGAAGTAGTACATATTCTTTTCCGCTTGATCATACGGAGAAGAGTTCAGTTTACGCTCACCATGTACCGCATCCGAAAGATACCAGTTATTATCTTCAATACGGATTCCGTTCCCGCCTTTTACTTCCAGACATAAAAAACCATAGTCAGGGCTGGCAACAATAAAATCTGCTTCAGATTTCACGAGACGCCCCGCATAATAACTTGTCCAACTAACGGAATAAAAGACATCGAACGTATCAGGAAGCTGGTTTTTTAATTCCTGATAAACAATTCTTTCAGAATCCGTTGGCAAATACTCTGATATGTTTTTCGGATACATATTAGCCATAATTACATCTCCCAAAAACCAACAGTCGGGTTATCCACTCCGTCAATCGAATACAAATACTTCCTGCCAAGCTCGGCGTTGAAGTGATTACAAGAAATCTCCGGAATTATGAGACATGCACTGCAAGCCGTATCATCTCGCTCCGTGCAGATTGGATCAAATACGCAATTTTTCGCCTCGTCAAAAGCCTTCTTCAAGAAATACGCATAGTTAGATTCAGCCATTCCAGACAGAGCGCCGAGGGGGATTCCCTGACTAGTTTGCGCATAGATAAAGATGCTCGCAGTCTCTACAAGGATAATCTCTGTCAAAGAATTACCGGACAGACCACTTAGTTCTCCTGCCGAATTCATAAAGGCATGGGACATAGAGTGGAGCAGCGCAAAAACATTCTTAGTGATTTTTTCACTGTCATCGATTTCACCGAACATCGAAATCACATCGCTATGAACATATTGTGCAAACCACTTTTTCACAGAAATATCGTCGTCAAGATCCGGCAACTGTTCCTCACTGATGATGTTGTTCTCATACAACCACTCAACGATTTTTCGCTGGCTAATCTCAAACAGGATGCCTTCCGTATCCAGTTTGGCTCCATAAACAAGATTTGCCGTTCCGTCTCTAGTTCTATCGTAGGCATTGAGCTTCAAGCGGCAATTCTTATTTGTAGAGTTCTTCGGATCAGCAACTCTTCTGGAATATCCATATGTACAGTTGATAATCTGAATATCGCAAGAAACCTGCATATTTGCGATACCCATCTTTTTGTTCAATGCTGTAACTTCCTCCGGAGAATCAATGAACTCCATATCAAGTTGACGCTGAATTGCTTCTTCTAGTGTAATGATTCGTTTAGCATATTTCAGCGTATCATACTGCATCAGCTTGAACGAGAAATGGCTCAGCCATTCTGCGTAGCCCACCGGATTTTCCGTTTTCTTTCTTGAAAACAAATCATCACATATTGCTACATACCGCTCAACACTTTTTGTGTTCGGCGCATTCTGAAGCATGTTATTTACAGCGCTTTCAAACATCTCAGGAGGAAGCATGCCCGCATCAATTAGGGCACGAACCTGCTGTTTTACATTTCGTTTCTGCGCGTCGCTTTTAAATGCGTCACTAAATGCTAATTCAATGTTATTCAGGATCTCCTCGTAGTCAGCGGTAGACAATTTGTCAAACCATCTACAAACAATCGTCTTTTGCGCATCTATGCCCTTCTTATAGAATTGACCATTCCGCTGATCAACCAGATTAATTACCTTCAGCGTGAAAGGCTTATAATTTCGGCCAGAATTTGCGTTGTCAGGCACCAATCTCGAATTGCAGTTCGGACAAATCTGAACAAACTCTGCAGGTTTTTCCGAGTTGCCGCTCCTATAAAACATTTTATATTGCGTTTCATTGGGGCGGAACTTGAAATTCTTTACCCCCTGCACATGCGGAATCTTTATGGGCTGTGCATATCCGCATTCGCAGGCATAGATCATTTGGAGTTGCTTGACTGCCCACTTTCCACAATCAGGATTTTTGCATTTCCATGTATACTTATCAACCGCATCGGGATTACGAAGATCGCTCACTGCACCACAGGAACTACAGTAAAACACCAACGGGGATATTTCACCGATGATATCAGGGATTCCTTCGTTGCACGCGGTTTCAACAATTGAAAACGAATGAGTATCTGGTGAAAGATCAAACGCGCTGATGTCACCACCTCGATCACCAAACAGTTTTATTTGGCGCTTAATTTCACCTTCGATAAAATCCTCATATATATCAGACATCTTGATATAGTTCCAATTTTTTATCTTAGCCGAAACAGCTCTCTCAGAATCATCTTTTTCGGATATCCACATTTCCGGCAAGAAACTATATACAGCTTGAGTTTTGCTTCTCTTCATAATCTCTTACCTCAAATCTTAATCTCGATCTGCTCTTCTGTATCACGTAAGCTCGTCATTGGCGTTTTCTTGCCGTGCGAGAACTTTCCTATTGCGTCCGAAAGGGAAAGTTCCTTTGTGAAATTTCCATTTTTAATTCCAGAAAGAATGTTGACCGCTTCTTCGGTGATGATTTCTTTATATGCCAGAGACATTTTTTCCTGTTCATTGCATCCGTAAGCTGCAATAAGTTTAGAAACTGCATCATCAACGTCGATTTCTCCGGAACGAAGCAACTTCTGTACTTTAATTGCATTATGCAGACTATCCGAATTGGTTTTAATTGTGTAATACTGCCTAATCAAGCCTGCAAGCAATCCAGGCAAGGTGCTATAGATCGCATTTTTTGCCCATCTGTTGATTGGGACAGCCTCAACAAGATCGTCCCTGTTCTGATGGAAAATAACAAAATTTTTCAGGTAGGATCTATCGCGCACCCTCATTAGTCGAATGATATCCACGACAATGCCCGTAAACTTACGACCAGTACGCGAATATGCTTGGATGTATTCGGCATTGTTGTTTGGCATTCCAAAGAAGTACATCACGTTAAAGGAATCCTCATCCACACCATGAGAAATGGTACTTGTTGCGAGCAGGAGGTTGGTACTCTCGAAGTTCTTTCTGTTCGCCTGAATATCAAACAACGTTTTTCTTACGGTTTGGAAGTCCACATCACTGGTCATCTGTTCAATAACATACTTAGGAACACCCTTTGCCTCCAAATAGTTGTTAGCCTGGTTCTGGAATGCGTTCTCAAGTTCCATTGCGTCTTGCTTGCGATTATTGTAGACCAATTCAATCCAATAGTCGTACAGCATATCTCGATACTCATCAATGCTCCCAGAAAAACCGACAGCGCAGAGCTTTTCGTAGCTTTCTTCCAAGAATTGAATCATTCTATACACGACAAGTCGCATGATATAAACCGATTCCCACATGCCGTCAGTAATCGACCGTCCATAGGGGGCATATCCGATCAAAATGCGTGTAATGTCATTATTATCTGTGTAAGAATAGAAATCTTCGCTTGCTTCTGCTTAAGGATATTCACATGGAAATCTCCGTCCATCCATGTGATACAAATGCCAAATATGGCTCTCATACATGGAGATAGTTGCTGTTGCGCCAACAAATCGGATTAGCTTGCGCTGCGCCTCTGGAACCAGTTCCTTTGCATAATAGCTCAAGAACGACTCGTAGTGCGCATCAAATGTCCCCAAACTTTCCTTTACAAGATGCATCTCATCTTGAATAAAAAGAGTCGGAATGGGATCTTTTAGCAATCCTACGTTTTGAAGCACATGTCCGCCGCATGACGCGCAAGAGCATTTTGCATTTCCCGTAAATCCATGTACCGGGCATTTTTTCTTCACTTGACCAAACAGCATCTTAAAGTCATTGCTTGTGCCAAGCATAGCCATCTTATCAATCGTGCTGACCACAATGGAAGGCAGATAGCGATAAATTTCGTTATCTACAATCATGAGCGGCAAAACCATGATGGGGCACTCTGGATTATCACAAACATGCTCCAATCTCCAAGTGTCACGATTAAATCTTAGATTTACGTGTTTTTTACCACAATAGGGGCACGTATCAATGAAGCGATAATACTCATTTAGCGTTTCAGGATCACTTTCAAGAATAAGGTCTTTTGCCTTATTCTTATCTCCGCGCTCACTTAAACGTTCAAAGGAGTCTATCTTATTCGGTGTATTTCCTTTGCCCACAAAGAAGCCGACTTGGAACGGTGTTTTGTGAGCCAACTCCCCGCTGGACTCTCTTACAACATTCGCTTTCATGACGATCATAAGCACACGATCAAGCTGTTGCACTGCAAGCAGTCTCAGCGGATACTTAAGAAATGCAGTAATGCCGTCGTTTTTTCCGCGCAGGCGGTCAAAGAACATGTTGAACACGCATGCGCCAAGAAACGCTTCTGTTTTACCACCGCCTGTCGGGAAGTAAAGCAAGTTCGCGGTTTCAATGTCCGCTTCCGCAATATTGGGATCATTTTTATACTCGCTGCGAATCATCTCGCAGATAAGCGAAACGATAAAAACGATCTGGAACAAACGCCAACCGCTAATCTGTCTGTGTTCACCAGCGAGTTTCGTCATAAAGGTTTTGTTCATATAAACAAACGCCTTTTTAACAAAATCCCTGTACTCAATCTGATCAATGCCCTTCCTAAAACGGCCAATTTCATGCTGATAGTTCTCTAATGCATCTCTAAACCGTTCTTTTGCATTGACCGTTTGGAACCTTGTATGATTGAACTCGTAGACACACTTCTCATAATCCGACTTCATTTCTTCGTAAATAACAGTCAGATTGCCAACAGGATCCTGAATAAGTTTTTCAAATGTAACATACTGTGTTAACGCATCTTTGGTCTTCAGGCGCATTTGATAATATCTCGGAATATTATCAGTCCGAATGGAGTTGTCCTCTTCATGATAGGCTACAGAAGTGTTTTCTGCAACGACATGCACCATGGGACGCTTTCTGTAGCTGTTTTTAAAATAGTCCAGTTTGATATTCTGAAACTCGACACTATCATCTCCAACCACATCAATACCAGCATTGAAAACTTTAGGCAAATATCCGATGTTGCTCTTGCCATTCACGGGAGTCTTATTAACCATTTGCATCAAGAATCGATAGGAATCCCCTTCATCGGTAACGGTGCAATAAATGTCAATATCCCATCGAGGGTTTACACGTTCTTCGCTTCCACCTGTAACAAGGTAGAAACGTTCCTTATCGACCAGATCAAAAAATGTAACACGGTCACTCTTAATAACTTTTATTTCGCTGATGATTCTATCCGACAGAGCCCTTAAGCGTTCGTTGATTTTCTGCTCCAAATGAAACTTTTTATCACTAATAGAGTCAAGCCGGATTGATATACCATCACCCATCTCGTCTTCAACCCGCACCTTTTTGTAGGTCAATGGAAGACTAAACCGCAGGTCAGGATAGCATTCACAGAGCTGCTGCATTTCGGTATATTGAACGTTATCCTTTTCAGAGTATTTCTGAAGCAAGTAATCAATCGTCTTGTCATAATCCGGCTCGACCGTATAAAACAACAGTCCCTTGGGAATCACACGAATAACACCTGAAGAATTCTTCTTGACGATAAACGAAATACTTATGGACGGTACACTTTCAAAGCGGGTACTATTATTCTCGATATACCCACCATCAAACTTCTCTTCCATGCGGTTCTCAGCAAGCATGCCGACCATAACGCGATCTGCCGGAGATTCATCCACAAAGGTCTCTTCAATATCATCACCAGCGATCCTTTCGATATATCTAGAGACTATGTAATCAGCAAGTATGTTGTAATCGTTTGCCATACTATTTCTCCTCCCAGCACATGCAAATGCCATATAGGGTAATTACTTGTTTGACTTTGTCCACCACGCAGGCTTGTAAGACGACGCTTTTCCCGCGCCATATCCGCCAGCCACTCCAAATAGTCGCTCTGCTTCCGTCACGTACGGTGCTAATTCTTTTCGCTCTCCCAAGATCCACAAACAACCATTATTTGACCTGCAATCTACAGCTTTGAACCCCTTGCTCACGAAGAAATCCTTCAAGCTTTTGGGCTGAGTTTTACCTGCTTGTACAGTAGATCCTTGTTTTGCAGGAGAGTTTGCCACATCTTTGGGGATAAGCGTATCATTAGCAATAATTTTCGTAATCTTATATGTCAAAGAAACTCCTGCAAGTTTAAAGGTTTCACCGACCTTTTTCCCTATAATTCCTTTTTGCTTAGGGTACTTTGCAAGATCAACCATCACGGTTGTGTCCTTTTTTGTTTCCTGAATTACTGCCTTAATGGTTACATGATCGACTACTTCATTAAGCAATCTTTCTTTGATGGTGGCTGAAGCTGTACGTTTGGTTACAGTATTCCGTTTGTTTCCCGTACGAACACCAGTTGATGGTGTACCGCTCTGCGTTGAAGACTGCGGTAAAGGTGTTCTATCTGGCACTTGCTTAATAATTTCTTCCATTGGTGTACCAGGCTTCAGATCGCTAATTACATACAAAACATCTCGGGCTCTTGAACAGGCGGTATATACTGCTCGCATCTGGCTCTGTACCGCAGTTTGCTGCTCTTCCGGCATATTTTTGATAGCGCTCCATGTCTTTATTTCACTACCCACTTGTCCGTTGAGATTGACATAGTTATACGGGAACAAGCCAGCCAAAATAACAGCCTTAAAATCCAATCCCAACGAGGACTCAATCGTAGAGATAACTACACCCGTAATGTCTCCGGGTTTTTTCTTCACAAAGAAACCATCTTTCTCGTTAATGATCATCGAATAAGAAATGCCTTCCTCGTCAAGCCCTTGCTGAAGCCAATAGAGGAAATGGTAGTTCAAATAGGGGACTTTTCTAAACGGGAATAACACAGCTATGTCTGAGTAACTAATCCTATACGTTGTTGCAATTTCTTTAATTGCTGCAATTACACTCGTTTTGATACTTGTCCGTTGAACCCCGGTCCTAACTTTAAGCGCAATTGTTGGATTTGTGCCGACTTTGAACGAGTTATATTCATACTCCAAAGAGTTAATTAGCTCCAGCATTGACAAACGCGTATTCATGTGCTGCAACATATGTGAAATATACTCGCCTATCTCTTGACTATTTCGGTAATTATTTTCGATGTAGCGAACACGTCCAGTGAAGTCAAGCTGGATCCCATTCATCCGTTTCCACGGGGCATCACCTTTTCGGCTCAGCGCACGAACTGCTTGATTCAAATCGCCTGCCATTAAAAACACACGATCATCGTCATCTTCCAAAAGGCGATAACATAGCTCGAGATAAAGAGGATCAAAAATCTGCACCTCGTCAATAAAAATCGCCTTAAATCGAAGCTTCACCTTTCCTTGTTTCACCATGTCTATGCATTTTTGAATTTCTTCTTCTGTTGCAATGTTTGATGCGCAATGAGAGCGCAAGCATTCCTCATAAATCTTTTTTACCAACTTATGGAATGTCATGATAAACAGTTTGATATCTTTGCCAAAATTAGCACAACTGCGCTTGAAATTATAAGAATCGGCTAAGTTGCTGTTATAGCATGTGAGGAGTACGTTGGATCCTTTGTACAGACTTGCATACTTAAACGCTTTAGAAAGAAGCAGAACGCTTTTTCCTGCGCCGGGGTTTGCCAGAATGACTCGATGACCTTTACCCATGTCGTTAACAACGCCTACCTGGTACTCATCGAGGAAGAATGTTTTATATTCCAGTTCCTTTCCGGTAATGCGCAGATCAGCTTCGGTTACCAATGTTTTCTTTTCGGCAACGCAAACATTTATGGTCTCATTCAGCACGACAGTGTATTCGGGAGCCAAACGTTCGAAAATCGCTCGACATTCTAGTTCTGACAGAGACTTAAACGTCTTATCGTATGCCTTGCGCATACCCGCAAATATTTTCAAATCTTCAATTCTTTTTTCTTTGCCGTCAGATGTGATTGGTCTAAATGAATCAAATGTTGCATAATTTCGTAGTTGCTGAAGGTCATCCTTCGACACGGTAGTCTTTCCTACCACCTCATCCGGAAACATAACAATATGTTTGTATGGGAATTTAAGTGCTTTCTTTTCTCCGTTACGAACAATCAAAAGCTTGGAATCCAAAAGGCGTTCATAGATTTTACCTTCGACCATTTGGACATAAGCGATATACGAAAACACCGGCATTGCATTAATCATTCCGGAGTAAATCGAGAACGTGACAAGCCCTTCGCTGGGAGAAATATACATTCCCAGCTTCACTCTTTCGCCGCTTAAGCCTACAGGGTCTATACCAACCACCATATGGCCGTTTTGAAAATTGCGCGCAGCATATCTAAGGATCCCTTTTTCCGCTTTTGTAATATGATCCTTTCGTTCATAGTCCTGCGGCCACAAGCGAATTGCCATTTCTCCCACCTCTTGGTTTCACGAATAAGATTTACTTGCAGTTATGGATATTGCTCAATCTCCACTCACAAACTCCATCACATCTCCGATATTGACATCTAACGCAACGCAGATTCTATTGAGCACCGCCAGCGTGACTTCTTCATCCCGCCGCAGCCGGGTCATGGTATTAGGTGCGATGCCTGCCGCTTTGCGTAGATCAGCCTTGCTCATCTTTTTATCAACGAGCAGTTTCCAGAGCTTATTATACGAAATAGCCATTTCCGTTCGACCTCCGGCTACAAATATTGTTCTTATTATACATCTTTCTCGATCACAAGGCAAGAGAGCTTCGCATCGCGTTGCGAAACTCTCTAATTTTAAAAACAGCTTGCATGCAAGACTCTTACGCATAGATCGTTCGTATATCCTGGCAGCAGTTTTGCTTTACGTTTCTCGCTCAGCGCCAACATCATAAGGGTTTGGGATTATCCCAAAATCGCCGCGTGTCCGGACAGCGGCTGTGCCTGCTATTCTCTCAAATCCCAGTTTTCTCTGTCTCAACGCCGCTCTTTCTCTCCGCCGAAATCTGTGCTATACTGTAAGAAAATCAGCGGAAGGAGGACTTTCTTATGGCGCTCAAACGGGTATTTGCCGGGTTTTATACGCGGTACGACGGAAAGCCCATCTTCGTCGTCCGGGTTCTGAAGGACATCGACACCGGCGAGTCCATCGTGGTCTGCAAGGATGCCAGCTTTTCCAAAGAAGACAACGAGCATTACTACCTCATCCGGTACGCCTCCTTCTGCGAGCAGGTCGAAGTCGATGGTGTGCTGCGGGATAAATACGTCCGGCAAACCCGGCGCGAGATCGACGAAGGCACCGTCCGCGAAGTGTATGAGGACGGCTTTCCGGAGCCCAAGAGCAAGCCCTTCACTTATGTTGATGACGAGTACGCGGAGCGCGCCATCCGTTGCAGCAGAACCTACTATGAATACGCCAAGGACATCTGCGAAAACTACCGGATGGACCTGCGGCGATACAAACTCATCCGGGAGCGGAAGCAGTACATCGGCATATCCAACCGCGAGGCATATCAGGCCATGTGCGAGGATCTTGCGTTTGCCCAGCAGTCGCTCAAAACGGTGCTCAACGACTACGCCGCTCTCTTCCGGAAACGCTTTTCCGAGGGGCTGTCCATCCGCAAAGCAGCGGATGCCATGCAGCAGAATCGCGGCGTGATCGAGCGTCGGCAGGCTGCACTCTACCGGGCGTTTGCCCAGCTTTTGCAGCAGCGGGATGAGGCGGACGGCGTCTGTCGGCTGATGCAGAAAACTGAATACGATCAAAGAGATATAGAGGATTTGCTCGAATAACTGATGCAAAAACAAAGCGCTTGTCGTAGTGGCAGGCGCTTCTTTTTTGTCCTCTTTATGACGAAACCGTGACGCTCCGCATCATCGTGTCCGTTGGAAGTCGATGCCCTGGACGACTTCTTTGGAAATCGCCAGGACTGCGATATTTTCTAAATTCAGCAATGCCACCGAATCCCGGTGGCATTTTTTGACGACTATTTTATGGCCGTTTGACGGTTACCCTCTAATGGTCAAAAAATTTGTCCGCAGCAATCGGGATAGATTGCTGCGGACATTGTCAAGAGAAATTAAGCATATCAATCGTCTAACTCCGTCTCATGCCTGAGGATTGCGCCGGTGGCTGCATCAATTTCATAGTCGTACTCTATATTACCAGACTTGAACTCGACTTCATAAACAATTATGCCGTTCTCTACATCCAATTCCGTATTTATGTCATAGACGGTATTAGCATCCACACCGGCGTGGTTAAGCGCAATGGATGTTGCCTTGGCGTGGCCAATGTCCTGTGCCGTTCCGGGCTGTGCGGGCTTTGCCAGCTGTTCCTCAGATGCTTTGTCATCGTCCGCCGCCTCCCGCTCGACCGCTATCACTGCGCCGGAGTAAGCATCGATCTTATATGTTATCTCCTCGCCGTACCGGCTTGTGATCACCACCTCATAATGTGCAGGGGATTCGTCCAGCTCCGGATCGACTTCACCGTACAACATCTCCGCTGAAGACACCTTGCCAAACTCCGCCGCAGCAATGTCCATCGCCTTGTTTTTACCGATGGGCATGGCGGGCGAACCTGCCTCTGCCAGATCCTTCAGTTCCTCCACGGAGAGCTTTGCCAGTGCATCAAACTTCAGTTCCGGGTTGATGGCAAGGACGCTGTTTACCAGTGCCGCTTTCCCGGTGGAAATGTTGTTTTCTCGCGCCTGCTGCTCCCGTTCCGCATCCTGCGTCAGCGTCTGATCAATCTTGATTTCGATCGGCATTCCCGCCTTCAGCTCACCCGCCACGCAATGCGCCACTAAAATTTTTTCCGCCAGTGTCTTCATCCAACCCCTTCTTTCATAGACTTTATTATATCAGCTCGTTTCCGCTTTTGAAAGTCTTTACACAAAAAGTAAATTGTTTTCTTTTCTGTGTCATTTCTTTCATTTTTGTAGTAAACTAGAACCATTGAGGTGAAATCATGAACAGTCAGCTGCAGAAGATCTTCCAGGAATCGATCCCGGAAAATAAAATCGACAACGAATTATACACAAAATATGACGTAAAGAAAGGTCTTCGCAATGAAGACGGCACCGGCGTCTTGATCGGTCTGACCCGGATCGCGGACGTCGTCGGCTACAAGCTGATCGACGGGAAAAAGGTGGACGATCGCGGTGAGCTGTACTACCGGGGGATTCCGATCACCCAGCTGTGCCGGAATCTAGATCAAGATCAGATCTGCGGTTATGAGGAAACGTGCTTTCTGATTTTGTTCGGTCATCTGCCAAGCCGTTCGGAGCTGGATCTGTTTACCGCTGAACTGCGCGGACGCTACACGCTGCCGGAGGGCTTTCTGGCGACCAACATCCTGCGTTATCCCAGCATGAACGTGATGAACCAGATCCAGAAGGCCTTGTTGATGTTGTATGGAGAGGATCCTTTGGCTGACGATATCTCGGTTGCCAACACGCTGGACCAGGGATTGTCAATCCTGGCGAAAATGCCGGCGATTCTGTGCTACTCGATGGCCGCGAAAGCGCATTTCTTTGAAAACAAGAGTCTGATCGTCCATCCGGTGAAGCCTGAGCTGTCGATCGCGGAGAACATCCTGTCCTTACTAAGACCCGATCAACAGTTCACCCCGCAGGAAGCGAAGATTCTGGATCTGATGATGGTGCTGCACGCCGATCATGGCTCCGGCAACAATTCCACATTTACCAATATCGTCGTCG
>ERZ773187.1651-NODE-1651-length-16193-cov-8.374458_pt1 | contig 16193 bp, 17 predicted proteins | sample MGYA00511242_ERZ773187 | MGnify/ENA primary metagenome ERZ773187 (study PRJEB29015, sample SAMEA2737744) | human gut metagenome | biome: human gut; feature: human-associated habitat; material: faeces | place: China | collected 2012 ... | reverse complement strand
CCTGCCGGTCAACGCGGCGATGGTGGTCTCTTTGCAATACCTGATTGGCCGTAAGCTGACGGGTAAAAATATCCGCCCGCTAATGACTCTGGGGACGCTCTTTTTCGTGCTGGGGCTGGCAGGCTTTATGGTGTCGGGCAATAACCTGATTTACTGGGGCGTGGCAGCGGCGATCTTTACCGTCGGCGAGATTATCTATGCCCCGGGGGAATATATGTTGATCGACAATATCGCGCCGCCGGGGATGAAGGCCAGCTACTTTTCCGCACAGGCGCTGGGATGGCTGGGCGCAGCCTTTAACCCCATGATCACTGGGATTATCCTCACCCATCTGCCGCACTGGTCGCTGTTTGCCATCATGATGGTGGCGATCGTTATTGCCTGGCTGATGATCCTGCGAGGGATGAACGTGAAGGCGTGGCAGGGTGACGTTCCTGAGACCGTATAAAACAGAGGCGAGGATCCCCTCGCCTTGTAGAAATTAGTGGTGCAGCATCTCGTCAACCACCTGCTCTTTGTACATCTCGTTCGGATAGTAGGTTGGCCAGTTATCCATCTCTTTCAGCAGCGCTTCGTGCGAGGTGTTGCCCATAAAGATATGGAAATGGGCTGACTGACGCGGGCCAATGGTGTGGTCACTGAACTGAACGAACTTCGGCGCCTTGCTGCTGGCATCCTTACACTCGAACAGATAACGTACCCCCTTCTTACCGGACGCGTAGGTCAGGATTTTATAACCGTTAGAGACGTATTCACAGCGGCTCACGTTCTTGCCGGTGTGGAACTCCATCACATTGTTTTCAATCCCGATGGTCTCTACGTCGGTGGCATAACCCGTGCGGTAATAGGCTTTAATCTCGTCAAAAGATTTGCTCTTGTCTTTTTCCGCTTTCTTTTTGAATACCGGGTCTAAATCACCGCTCAGCAGGAACGGATAGACCGACTGCCAGACGCCATCCCAGTTGGAGAGTGGGCGCTCTTTCACATCTTTATCGTCAAATACGCCGTTCGCAGCTTTCTGTTCCGCTTCGGTCATCTGATGACCGTGCGAATGGGCCCAGGCCTGCCCACCCATTAACAGCGCCCCCAAAGTCATTGCAAGTTTACCAATCTGTCCAGCCACTCTTATGTCCTCACTCCGTTGTAAAGAGTAAGGATGTTATAATATAACATCACTAAGCGCAACGCCCTTTAAATGGCGACCAGACCGCGTACCCCCTCCTGCTCCATATTCTCGCCGCGGCCACGCTGAATGATACTCCCCCGCGACATCAGCAGATAACTGTCCGCCAGGCCGGCGGCAAAATCATAAAACTGCTCGACCAGCAAAATGGCCATATCCCCCCGGTTCGCCAGCTCGCGGATCACCTGGCCAATCTCTTTGATCACCGAAGGTTGAATCCCCTCGGTGGGTTCATCCAGAATAAGTAACTGCGGCCGACTGGCCAGCGCCCGGCCAATGGCCAGCTGCTGCTGCTGCCCGCCGGAGAGATCGCCGCCGCGGCGATGTTTCATCTCCTGCAGAACGGGGAAAAGCTGCCAGATATCGTCTGGCACCCGCTTCGCTTCACGCGCTGGAAAACGTGATAACCCCAGCAGCAGGTTCTCTTCCACCGTCAGACGGGGGAAGATCTCCCGTCCCTGTGGCACATAGGCCACCCCAGCCTGTACCCGCTGGTGCGGCGAGACTTTGGTGATCTTTTTACCCTGCCAGAACACCTCGCCAGTGCGGGCGGGCACCAGCCCCATCAGGCATTTCAGCAAGGTGGTTTTCCCCACCCCGTTACGCCCCAGCAGGCAGGTCACTTCTCCGGTATGCGCCTCGAAGCTCACGCCGCGCAGGATATGACTACCGCCGTAATACTGATTCAGTTCGTTAACCTGTAGCATGGCTGGCTCCTTAGCGGCCAAGATAGACTTCAATCACCTGTTCGTTGGCCTGAACGTCACGCAGCGATCCTTCCGCCAGGACCCGCCCCTGATGTAACACCGTGACGTGATCGGCAATAGTTTCAACAAACCCCATATCATGCTCTACCACCATCAGAGAGTGTTTTCCCGCCAGGGTGCGAAACAGCTCGGCCGTGTATTCCGTTTCCGCATCAGTCATGCCGGCGGCAGGTTCGTCCAGCAAAAGGAGATGCGGATCCTGCACCAGCAACATGCCAATCTCCAGAAACTGTTTCTGCCCGTGCGAAAGGAGTCCTGCCAGACGATCCCGCTCGGCGCTCAGCCGCAGCAGAGTCAGCATCTCATTGATGCGGTCCCCCTGCTCGCTGCTCAGACGCGCCCGCAGGCTGGCCCAGACCGTTTTATCGCCCTTCATCGCCAGCTCAAGGTTTTGCCAGACGGTAAGCGCCTCGAAGACCGTCGGTTTTTGAAACTTACGCCCGATCCCCTGACGGGCAATCATCATCGGCTCCAGGGTGGTGAGATCGGTCGATTGATCGTAAATGGCCCGCCCGCTCTGGGGGCGCGTTTTGCCGGTAATCACATCCATCAGCGTGGTTTTGCCCGCCCCGTTGGGACCGATTACGCAGCGCAGCTCGCCCACGCCAATATTAAGCGAGAGATCGCTCAGGGCTTTAAAGCCATCGAAGCTGACGGTAATGTTTTCCAGCTGCAGGATCGGGTCGGTCTGGTCGCGGAAGCGATCCCCCGGCAGCTGGCGGGTAAAGAGGGTTTCGGCGGGCTGCATTATTTTTCTCCCTTACTTAACAGGCCAATCACGCCGCGCGGCAAGAATAGCGTGACGGCGATGAAAATCAGGCCGAGGAACAGCTGCCAGTATTCCGGCATCGCCACGGTAAAGACGCTTTTAGCTCCGTTAACCAGCGCCGCCCCGATCACCGGGCCAATGAGCGTGCCGCGCCCGCCCAGCGCCACCCAGATGGCGGCCTCAATGGAGTTTGTGGGCGACATTTCGCTGGGGTTGATGATGCCCACCTGCGGCACATATAGCGCACCTGCCAGCCCGCAGAGGACGGCCGAGAGGGTCCAGACCAGCAGCTTAAAGCCGCGCGGATCGTAACCGCAGAAGGTAAGGCGGTTTTCCGCGTCGCGTACCGCCGTCAAAATGCGGCCAAACTTGCTTTTCGCCAGCGCATAGCCGATAGCCAGCGAGGCGGCCAGCAGCAGCACGGTGGCAAGAAACAGCGTAATGCGCGTCGAGATGGCGGTGACCGGGAAGCCCAGCAGCGTGGTAAAACCGGTGAAGCCGTTGTTGCCGCCAAAGCCGGTCTCATTGCGAAAGAAGAGCAGCATTCCGGCAAAGGTGAGCGCCTGAGTCATGATCGAGAAATAGACCCCTTTGATCTTTGACCGGAAGGCAAACCAGCCGAATACCAGCGCCAGCAGACCGGGAGCCAGAACAATCAGCGCCAGCGCCCACGCAAAGTGCTGCGTCCCCCACCAGAACCAGGGTAACTCGTTCCAGGAAAGAAACGACATAAAGGCGGGCAACGCATTGCCCGAGGCCTGACGCATCAGGTACATACCCATGGCATACCCGCCGAGGGCGAAGAAGATCCCGTGCCCCAGTGACAACATGCCCGCGTAACCCCAGACCAGATCGAGGGCCACCGCTACGATGGCGTAGCAGAGAATTTTGCCAACCAGGGTCAACATCCAGGTCGATACTGCCAGCGGATGGGTGGCCGGCAAGAGCGACAGAAAGGGCAGCACCAGGAGCGCCGCCAATAGCAGACTGCCGACAATCGGTGCGGTACGTGGCGCTTTGCGCGCCAGGGTTAATGTCAGTGGCTGGCTCATTAGTCAATTACCCTCCCTTTCAGTGCAAACAGACCCTGCGGGCGTTTCTGGATAAACAGAATAATCGCCACCAGGATGAGTATTTTGCCCAGCACGGCGCCCATCTGCGGCTCCAGAATTTTATTGAAGATACCCAGCCCGAACGCGGCCGCGACGCTACCTGCCAGCTGTCCGACGCCCCCGAGTACAACCACCAGGAAGGAGTCGATGATATAGCCCTGACCCAATTCCGGACCGACGTTGCCCAGTTGCGACAGCGCCACGCCGCCCAGCCCGGCAATGCCGGATCCGAGGCCAAACGCCAGCATATCGACCCGCCCGGTGGGCACCCCGCAGCAGGCGGCCATATTGCGGTTTTGCGTGACTGCCCGGACGTTGAGCCCGAGACGCGTTTTGTTCAGCACCAGCCAGGTGAAGAACAGCACCATCATGACAAACACAAGCACGACAATGCGGTTCCACGGCAATATCAGATTGGCAAAAACCTGTACCCCGCCGGAGAGCCAGCCGGGGTTCGCGACTTCGAGGTTTTGCGCCCCAAACCCCATTCGCACCAGCTGGATCAGCATCAGGCTGATGCCCCAGGTGGCCAGCAGCGTCTCCAGCGGACGGCCATACAGATGGCGGATCACCGTGCGCTCCAGCGCCATCCCAATCCCGGCAGTCAGCAGAAAGGCGACCGGCAGCGCCACCAGCGGATAGAGCGCCAGCCACTGAGGCGTGAATTGCGCCATCGCCTGCTGCACAATCCAGGTGGCGTACGCGCCCAGCATCAGCATTTCGCCATGCGCCATATTGATCACCCCCAGCAGGCCATAGGTGATCGCCAGCCCGAGCGCCGCCAGCAGTAAAATAGAGCCGAGTGACAGCCCCATAAAGGCCTGGCCCAGAAGATCGCCTATCATCAGCCGACGCTCAATCTGCTTCAGACTGTGGCTTGCCGCCGCGCGTACGCTGGCATCGGGTTCGGTTTGCGCCTGCGTGTAGGGCGTAAGCAGCGCCTGCGCCCCGGCGTCGTCCGCCTCACCCAGCGCGGTCACGGCCTGGCGGCGCACTTCTGCCTGCGGGCTGGACAGTTGCAGGCGGGCAATCGCCAGATTGAGCGCCTGGCGTATCGCCTCGTTTTGCTCGGCGTTCAGCCGCTGCTGCATAAAACCCAGCATCGCGGGCTGGGCATCCCGCTGCAGCAGCTTTGCCGCAGCAAGACGATCCGTGACGTTGTCACTGATAAGCTGATGGGTTGCCAGCGCGGTGGCGGCGGCAATACGTAGACGGTTAGTCAGCCGCACCGCCTTAGGCTGCCCCTGCGGCGTCGCGGCGCTGCCCAGGGTGTCATAGCGCCCGTTGTTGCGGGTAAAGGCGTGTTTCTTTGCATCGACGTAAAGATTCTCCTGTTGCAGTGCCTGCAACAGCGGCAGCCTGGCCGGGTCCGGCGTCGTCGCCCACTCCCCGAGCAGTACCGCCTGCTGGCTGCGGCTGGCGGCAACAAAGGTATCGGCGTCCGTTGCCTGCGCCATCCCTGGCACCAGCCCGGCAAGCCACATGATGGCGATGAGTAAGCGCAGCATGCTCATGGCTGATCTCCCTGAACTTAGTTACTGGCGGTTTTGATAGGGGTGTCGGGTTTTTTATCGTTACCGGCGATAAACGGGCTCCATGGCTGAGCGCGCACCGTGGCATCGGTCTGCCAGACCACGTTGAACTGACCGTTATCTTCGATTTCACCGATCATCACTGGCTTATGCAGGTGGTGGTTGGTTTCATCCATGGTCAGGGTGAAGCCAGACGGCGCTTTAAAGGACTGGCCCGCCATAGCGGCACGCACTTTATCCACGTCGGTGGTACCGGCCTTCTCAACCGCCTGAGCCCACATATGGATCCCCACATAGGTGGCTTCCATCGGGTCATTGGTCACCACGGTATCGGCGTTCGGCAGCTTATGCGCTTTGGCGTAGGCTTTATACGCGGCCACAAACTGCTGGTTGTCAGCGTTATCGACCGATTCGAAATAGTTCCAGGCGGCCAGATTCCCCACCAGCGGTTTGGTGTCGATACCGCGCAGCTCTTCTTCCCCGACCGAGAAGGCGACGACCGGCACGTCGGTGGCTTTTACCCCCTGGTTCGCCAGCTCTTTATAGAAGGGAACGTTAGAGTCGCCGTTAATGGTAGAGACCACGGCGGTTTTACCGCCAGCGGCAAATTTTTTGATACTGGAGACGATGGTCTGGTAGTCGCTGTGACCAAAGGGCGTATAAACCTCTTCAATATCTTTATCCTGAACCCCTTTCGAGTGCAGATAAGCGCGCAGGATTTTGTTAGTGGTACGTGGATAGACGTAGTCGGTGCCCAGCAGGAAGAAGCGCTTCGCGCTGCCGCCATCTTCACCCAACAGATACTCCACCGCCGGGATCGCCTGCTGGTTAGGTGCCGCGCCGGTGTAGAAAACGTTCGGCGACATCTCTTCCCCTTCGTACTGGACCGGATAGAAAAGCAGGCCGTTCAGCTCTTCAAATACCGGCAAAACCGATTTACGCGAGACCGAGGTCCAGCAGCCGAACACCGCGGCAACCTTATCCTGGCTCAGCAGCTGGCGCGCTTTTTCAGCAAACAGCGGCCAGTTCGAGGCGGGATCCACCACCACCGGCTCCAGCTTTTTGCCCAGTACGCCCCCTTTGGCGTTAATTTCATCAATAGTCATTAACGCCACGTCTTTCAGCGGCGTTTCAGAAATAGCCATCGTGCCGGAGAGTGAGTGCATGATGCCGACTTTGATCGTTTCAGCGGCCTGAACGCTGAAACTCATCCCCATGGCCACCACAGAGGCGGAGAGAGCAAAAGCTTTTATTAAGGTACGACGGTGCATATTTTCACTCCTGAAAAGAAAGCTGTGCGAAATCGTCCGCGACGACAGGACGTAGAAAGAGCAAAACATCAGTTCAGAAGTGAATGAGCAAAAAGGATGCCAGGTTGACAGCGGGCGGGTTTAGCGAGGTTTAACGGAGGGAGATGGTGCAGCGGCACAGCGTTGCATTAAATAAGTGCAACGCTGTGCCTCATTTTTTACCAGACTTCGCTGGCGATGCGGGTGACCAGGCGAACCTTGTCCCACTGTTGTGCTTCGGTCAGGCTATTGCCCTCTTCCGTTGATGCAAACCCGCACTGCGGGCTGAGGCAGATCTGCTCTTTAGCCACATACTGGCTCGCCTCTTCCAGACGCGCTTTCACCCCTTCTGGGTTCTCCAGCTCGCCGTTTTTGGTCGTGATCAGCCCCAGCACCACCTGCTGCTTGCCCGGACGGACGAAACGAAGGGGAGCAAAATCACCGCTGCGATCGTTATCGTACTCCAGGAAGAAAGCGTCCACGTTCACCGTGCCAAACAGAACTTCGGCCACCGGCTCGTAGCCGCCCTCCGAGATCCAGGTTGAACGGAAGTTACCGCGACAAACGTGCAGGCCGATGGTGAGGTCGTCGGGCTTGCCCTCCAGCGCTTTGTTCAGAACACGCGCATAGGTGCGGGCCAGTTGCTCGGGGTCGTCACCGCGTTCGATGATCTGCCGACGCTGGTCGTCGGAGCAGAGATAGGCCCAGACGGTGTCATCCAGTTGCAGATAGCGGCAGCCTGCCTCATAGAAGGCGTGGATCGCATCGCGCCAGGTGGTGGCCAGATCGTCAAAATAGGCATCCAGTTCAGGATAGACGGTGGCATCGATATCTTTGCGACCGCCGCGGAAGTGCAGCACGCTTGGGCTGGGGATAGTCATTTTTGGCTGCGCTTCACCGCTAATGCTTTTCAGGTAGCGGAAATCTTCCAGCATTGGGTGCGCGCCAAAGCCCAGTTTGCCGGTAACCCGCACGCCGTGGGCTTTAGTCTGCACGCCGTTGAACTGAATACCCTGGCTGGAATCGTAACGCTCCACACCCTGCAGACCGTCAAAGAAATCGAAGTGCCACCAGGCGCGACGGAATTCACCATCTGTCACTACGTGCAGGCCGCAGGCGCACTGCTGCTCAACAACATGGCGGATGGCGTCATTCTCAATGGCACGCAGCGCGCTGGCATCAATCTCACCGTTGGCAAATTTCACCCGCGCGTCTTTAATGGCGTCAGGGCGTAAGAAACTGCCAACTACGTCGGCGCGGTATGGGGCGTTATGTCGCTGCATGCTTTTCTCCTTTATCTGTCGGCAGATGATTGCCGACAGTGATAATTCATCTTATGAATCTTTAGACTTCTGGATGTCTAAATGTCCAAAAAAGATGTCACATGCGACCCGCCACGGCAAACGAGAAAAATTCATGTGTGTTGAATAAAATTCATGTTGCACTCAGTCGCCGCTGGCGAAGGCGAAATTTTCATCCTCCCAGCCGGTGATCCCCCCCAGCATGATCTTTACCGGCAGTCCCAGCCGGGCGAGTTTCAGCGCCGCGCGATCGGCTCCGTTACAATGCGGCCCGGCACAGTAAACGACGAACAGCGTACCCTCCGGCCACTGAGCCATCTTTTCGGCGGTGATTTGCGACCAGGGTAAATGGATGGCACCCGGCAGGTGGCGATGGGCAAAATGCGCCGCCTGCCCGACGACGTGCAGTAACACGAAATCCTGCTGACCACTGCTCAGGGCATGGTGCACATCCGCGCAGTCGGTCTCTACGCTCAGGCGACGCAGAAAATGGGCGACCGCTTCTTGCGGCTCGGCGACGGGGAACTCGGTAACATAACTCATGGCTTTCTCCTGTGTGTCTGTGTTAACACTAGAGTAACGAGAGACGATGCCTGTGAATGCCAGCACCTATGCCAGAAAACAGCAAAAAGATGACAAACTTAAGACATATCGCGCGCCCGCGTGTGGTGGCACTGGCCTATGACGGCCTCTGTACTTTTGAGTTTGGCGTGGCGGTGGAGATCTTCGGCCTGCCGCGCCCGGAAATGGGCGATAACTGGTATCGCTTTGCCGTGGCATCTGTGGATGGCGGCGAATTGCGGGCTACGGGCGGGATCCGCATGGTCGCCGATGGTGACCTGTCGCTGCTGCAGGAGGCGGATTTGATTATCGTTCCTGGCTGGCGTGGCGTAGAGAGCCCGGTGCCGTCAGCGCTGTGCGAAGCCCTGCAACAGGCGCAGCAGCGAGGCTGTCATCTGCTCTCTATTTGCTCAGGCGTCTTTGTGCTGGCCGCTGCGGGGCTACTGAATGGCCAGCGCGCAACCACGCACTGGCGCTATACCCAAACCCTGAAGAGCCGCTTTCCGCGCATTAACGTGGTGGAAGATGTGCTGTATCAGGACGAGGGGCAACTGCTGACGTCCGCGGGGAGCGCTGCGGGTATTGATCTGTGCCTGCACGTGGTACGACGTGATTATGGCATGGAGGCGGCTAATCAGGTCGCGCGCCGCCTGGTGATCCCGCCCCATCGCGATGGTTCTCAGACCCAGCAGCTCAGCCGCCCGGTGGCACAACTGCGTGAAAGCCAACGGCTGGGGCAGTTATTCGATTACCTGCATCAGCATCTTACCCTGGGGCATACGGTGGGCTCCCTCGCCCAGCGCGTGGGGATGAGTCAGCGTACGTTTCTGCGACGTTTTCAGGAGGCGACCGGTACCACCCCTGCCCGCTGGCTGCTGAACGAACGCCTGACCCGCGCCAAAGAGTTTCTGGAGAACAGCCGCCTCAGTATTGACCGTATCGCCGAACAGACGGGCTTCGGTAATACCGCTACGTTGCGCCATCACTTCCGACAGCACTTTGCCCTGTCGCCTGCCCAGTACCGCAAACAATTCTGTTCGTGAAAGCAGGCAAAAAAAAACCGCCAGAGACTGGCGGTAAATGCTTGCATGGATAGATTTTGTGTTTTGGTATCTACGTTCCCGGTATTCCGTGCCGGGTTGCGGATCGTTTAATACGCTATCATGGAGAAAGTAAATGAGAGGTAAACGGCGCACAAAGAGCTGAGCTGCCCCGGCGTGATGGCTAACAGAGTGAGAATCTGCCATTTTCTACCCGGGGCTGAGTAACAACAGAGTACTGGCGAAAACACCTAACCTTGAAGGAGGTTTCTATGTGTGGACGTTTTGCACAAGCCCAAACCCGGGAAGCGTACCTGGCGTTTCTTGCCGACGAAGCCGAGCGTGATATTGCGTACGATCCGGCTCCAATCGGCCGTTATAACGTGGCGCCGGGAACGAAAGTCTTGTTACTCAGCGAACGCGATTCACAATTACACCTCGATCCCGTTTTCTGGGGTTACGCGCCGGGGTGGTGGAATAAGCCGCCGCTAATTAATGCCCGCGTTGAGACGGCGGCCACCAGCAGGATGTTCAAGCCCCTATGGCAGCATGGACGGGCGATCTGCTTCGCAGATGGGTGGTTTGAGTGGAAGAGAGAGGGTAATAAAAAACAGCCCTGGTTTATCCACCGCGCTGATGGTCAGCCAATATTTATGGCGGCGATTGGCAGTGCGCCGTTTGAACGGGGTGACGAGGCCGAGGGTTTTGTGATTGTTACCTCCGCCGCCGATGAAGGGTTAATCGATATCCATGATCGTCGGCCACTGGTTCTGTCGCCCGACGCGGCCCGGGCGTGGATGCGTCAGGATCTCAGCGGCAAAGAAGCGGAAGCCATTATTGCCGACGGCGCCGTGCCCGCCGATAAGTTTATCTGGCACGCCGTAACGCGCGCCGTAGGGAATGTGAAGAATCAGGGGCCCGAGCTTATTGAGGCACTGTGATCTTAATTAAAAGCGATATCTTAAGACTGTGACGCCCCGGTTAAAATAAATCATCTTTTTACGCGCTGCTTACTGAATGAATTCCGAAATAATCCCGCCAGCACGATTACCAAATAAAGGTAGCTTGACACGAAATATTTTATTATCTCTTCAGTCTGATTTGCGTTTAGTTAATAAAGATTAAGTCTATGACATATAACTGCGCGACTTTTAAGGCCGCTGGGTTGACTTATCTGCAATTGAAACACTTGATTGAATAAAGTTTGCTCAGCGCGGTCTTCAGGTACACATTAATAATATCTTGTTGGTCGACTGGTCTGATATGCTATTGATTCTAAAATATGTCATCATTTTTTGGCATTAAACTTACAACAAGGTCAATTATGAAAAAGTTAATTATGGTTGCGCTCATTGCAGGGGCGGTATCTGGCTGCGCACAACAATCTTTCTCTGTAAACAAAGGAACTACCTTTGCACCGCAGAAAGTGACCACTCATCACTTCTTCGTTAGCGGCATTGGTCAGTCTAAACAGATCGATGCAGCACAAGTTTGTGGCTCTGCGGACAAAGTTGTTCGTACCGAAGTTCAGCAGACTTTCGTTAATGGCCTGCTGGGGGTTGTGACTTTCGGTATTTACACCCCGCGTGAAGCGCGCGTATATTGCGCTAAATAAGCGTTCAGTCAGCGGGATATTCTCCCGCTGACCTCTCATCGTTAGGCTAAAAATCGCTTCACAATATCAATATTACTCACTCAACCCCCTGTTTTTCAGCATCGGCTCAATCTTAGGATCGTGCCCACGCCATACGCGATAAAGTTCAGCTAAATCAGTACTATTCCCACGGGATAAAATCGCCTCACGGAATTTCTGCCCGTTCCCGCGGTTCAATCCGCCCTGCTCCACAAACCACTGGTAGCCGTCGTCGGCCAGCATTTGCGTCCAGAGGTAGGCGTAATAACCCGCCGCGTAACCGCCGCCGAAAATATGGGCAAAATAGCTGCTACGATAGCGTGGCGGTATGGCCGGGAGATTGAGTTGCTCTTTCTCGAGGGCTGCGGCTTCGAAGGAGTCGACATCCTGCGGTGCTTTATCGGCGCTGATACTGTGCCAGTTCATATCCAGTAGCGCGGCACTCAGCAGTTCAGTCATGTCATAGCCTTTATTAAACTGGGTGGCGCTGAGCATTTTCTCACGCAGCGCGTCCGGCATTGGCTCTCCGGTCTCGAAATGACGAGCGTAGTGGGCAAAAACCAGCGGATGGCTGGCCCAGTGTTCGTTGATCTGCGAAGGGAATTCCACGAAATCGCGCGGTGTATTGGTTCCTGAAAGCGTGGCGTAACGCTGACTGGCAAAAAGCCCATGCAGAGTATGGCCAAACTCATGGAACAGTGTGATGACATCGTCCCAGGAGATCAGCGCAGGCTGACCGCTGGCCGGTTTCTGGTAGTTACAGACGTTGTAGATTACCGGCCGCGTGGCGAACTCATGAGATTGCTCGACGAAGTTGCCCATCCACGCGCCTCCGCCTTTCGAATCACGGGCAAAGAAATCGCCATAGAATAGCGCCAGCCCGTCGTCATTATCATCGAAGATCTCCCAGACGCGGACATCCGGGTGATACACCGGGATATCGCTACGCTCAACAAAGCGAATACCAAAGAGCTGGCTTGCCGCCCAAAAAACGCCATCGGTGAGCACCGTATTGAGTTCAAAGAAAGGTTTGACCTGACTCTCATCCAGAGCATATTTCGCCAGCCGCACGCGCTCGGCATAGAGAGACCAGTCCCAGGCCTGAGCCGTAAAGCCGCCTTGCTCAGCGTCAATTACATGCTGAATGTCCGCCAGCTCTTTTAGCGCGCGCCCTCGCGCCGCCGGGACAATGCCGCGCATAAACTCCAGCGCCGCCTGCGGCGTTTGCGCCATCTGGTCGGCCAGCTTCCAGTTGGCAAAACTCTCGAAGTTGAGCAGTTCAGCCTGCCGGGCACGCAGCGCGGCCAGGCGACAGACGATAGCGCGGGTATCGTTTTGGTCGCCCTTCTGTGTGCGCAGCCAACTGGCCTGAAAAAGATTTTCACGGGTTTGCCTGTCACGAAGCTGTTGCAACGCGGGCTGCTGGGTGGTGTTAAGCAGCGGAATCAACCAGCGATCCTGGAGCCCCTTTTCCTCTGCGGCCTGCGCGGCGGCGGCTACCTCTGCCGGGCTGAGACCATCCAGCTGATGGTGATAATCGAGCACCAGCCCACCCGCTTTATCGGCAGCCAGAAGCCGCTGATTGAACTGGCTGGTCAGCGTCGCCGACTCGGTATTTAACGCTTTTAGCTCTTCCTTACCTGCGGCATCCAGCCGCGCGCCGGCCAGAATAAAACGCTGATAAAGCTCTTCAGTCAGGCGCAGGGATTCAGCATCCGGGGCCTGGTCATGCCGCTGGTTATAGACAGCCTCAACGCGGTCAAAAAGGGCATCGTTAAGCCAGATATCATTAGAGAGCGCCGCCAGTTCGGTTGAGACCGCCTCTTCCAGCGCCTGCAGAGAGTCGTTGGTATGTGCTGAGGTCATGGCGAAAAAAACACTACTGACGCACGACAGCAGCGCCCCGCTCTTTTCCAGCGCTAAAATCGTGTTGTCAAAATCAGGCGGCAGGCGCTGGCTAATGATGGCGTCAATCTCTTCACGCTTCTGGCGGATCGCTTCGTCAAAGGCCGGACGATAATCGTCGTCGTTGATACGGTCAAAAGGCGGAGCCTGGTAAGGTAACGCGCTGATTTCAAAAAAAGGATTGTGCTGCGACATGACGAACTCCTGAATAGGGTGAATCTCACCAGAGTAGGCCAGCGCGCCACTCCCTGCAATCCTGGTATCCTGTTAATAATTGCAGGTATAATTGCGGAAATTGTTTAACGGGTTCAGAGAAGACGATGACAAAACTCACCTTACAAGAGCAAATGCTCAAAGCTGGCCTGGTCACCAGCAAGAAAATGGCCAAAGTCCAGAGAACCGCTAAGAAGTCGCGCGTTCAGGCCCGTGAGGCGCGTGAAGCCGTAGAAGAGAATAAAAAGGCGCAGCAAGAGCGGGATAAGCAGCTGAGCGAACAGCAGAAGCAGGCAGTGCTCTCTAAAGAGTTCAAAGCGCAGGTGAAGCAGCTCATTGAAATGAACCGCATTCCCCTCTCTAAAGGCAATATTACCTTTAACTTTACCGACAATAACGTCATTAAAAAGCTGGAAGTGGATAAGACCACCCAGGCCCAGTTGATTAACGGACGTCTCGCCATTGCGCGTCTGGCCGTTGATAACAAACCGGAAGGCGAATACGCCATCATCCCGGCGAGCGTTGCCGAGAAAATTGCCCAGCGTGATGCCGGCAGTATTGTGTTACACAGTGCGCTGAGTCAGGAGGAGCAAGATCAGGACGATCCTTACGCCGATTTCAAGATCCCTGATGACCTTATGTGGTAAACCGCGTCAAAACGGGCTGGCATGATGTATATCTATCACCGCATGGCTGACCGGATGGACAAAATGCAGCTCGCTGGCATGCAGCATCAACCGCGACGTCTGTTCCGTGCCCGGCTGCAGACGCCCGCCGTAGAGATCGCAGCCTAATATCGGGTGACCCAGGTGCTGGCAATGAATGCGCAGTTGATGGGTTCGCCCGGTCTCAGGGATAAGTGCCACCCGGCTTACTGGCAGACCGTCGCGATAAAAACGCTCCAGAGTCCGATAGCGAGAGCGTGCTGGCTTACCCTTGATAGCGCAAATCGACATCAATGGAAACAGCGCAGGATCTTTAGCAATGGGCGCATCAATCACCCCTTCATCATGGCGAAGATGGCCACAGAGCAGCGCGCTGTAGCCTTTTTTTACGCTGCGCTGGCTGAACTGCTGGCAAAGCGCTGCGTTAATGGGTTTAGTGCGAGCGACCACCATCAGCCCGGATGTGCCAAAATCGAGACGATGCACCAGCGCGCAGCCGGGGAATCGCTGGACCAGGCGGTAATGCACCGAATCAAGATTCTGCGGGTTTTTACCCGACAGACTGAGCAAGCCGGCAGGTTTGTTGATCAGCACCAGGTGTTCGTCCTCATAGAGGATCTCTATTTCGTCATGGCACGGTGGTGCAATAAAGGTATCAACAATGGTAGACATCAGGTCGCCTGCTGTAAGAAAGGGGGCGAATAATATCCCATTCTTTACCGCTACGCGAATTGCCACGCTGCAGAGTGAATGTTACGCGCCCGCTCTGACGATGCAAGGCAAGCGCCCTCGCCCTCTTAACTGGCGGCGCGGCAGAATGTTCTCTTTTTCCTTTTTTGATTACGCAAAGCAAGCGGGGATTACACGTCTGTGAGAGCGGGAACATTAATAACAGGGTTGATAATAAAAAACGTTTACGCCCGCCATGCTTATTAGCTCCAGCTAATAGAATCGAGCAGACCTGAAATATCCTCCCGAATTTCCATCCCGGAATCTGCTAAATCAACAATAGAAAGAATACTTTCATTGCCCAGTTGAATATTGACCTGCTCTACCACCAGCGCCAGATGCGTCATTACCGCCTGGAGCCCCTGAATGTCAACATTAACTTGATCGAGACTGAGATAGCAGACGCCCCTCGCTGTGATCGCAAAACTTGCGCACCGGTTAGTGTAGTGTTGGTGAAAAGCCGTAATCCACTCGGCCGTTGGGCAATAATAAGGCTTTATTCGGATGCAGAGACGCTCAACGATACCCTTATTAATAATGCACACCGCTTTATCAAAGTCCGTCAGAGTGACAGCATGTGTCATAAAAATCGAGGCAGGCTTTTTCATCAGGGTAGTTCTTATTTATGAGAGAGATACATTTCATGCTATAATACCTATCCCCTGTCTTCAATCGTCACTTTTTATGCCGCAACTTATCTGGTGTCTCGATAACTATTTCGAAGAGAAGAAAAAAGATTGTTATTTCGTGGTATTCGGCCGCAAATTTCCCATAAAGCATGATGATAATTTTAAAAAGAGTGAAAATCCGCCGGGTAGAGCAGCGTTATTAAGCTGGTTTAAAGCACACTATCCCCATATAGCGGTCGAGCCGGTATGGCCGCACAGCAGCACCAGTCTGTCGCTCTTCTTTGATCGGGAATACGATGGTTCTGTCACGATTGAGTTTGACGACGAGAGTCTGCGCGCTTTCTGCGAAGAGTGGGAAGATGAAGACCAGAACGGGTGTTCCAGAGACGGGACGTTCATCTGTTATCACCTGCCTTATGCGTCGTATCTGGAAAATCGAGGTTAATGCCTGAGTAAACCGCTATCAGAAATTAAGATTAAGAATGATAATATTCAGTCCGGACACCCATTTATGCAGCCTGACAGGATAAACAATGAACCACGACATTCCCCTCAAGTTTTACGACATCGTTGACGAGTACGCCACTGAAACGGACATTGCCGTTAACGACGCCGAGCGCGACACTCTGGCGCACTATTTTCAGTTGCTGATCACCCGTTTAATGAATAACGAAGAGATCAGTGAAGAAGCCCAGCAAGAGATGGCCGCAGAGGCCGGTATTAACCCGCTGCGCATTGATGACGTTGCCAACTTCCTCAATCAGTGGGGCAATGAGTAGTCCACATTAAGGCCACGCAGCGGCCCTTACCCTGCGCCAGATCACATGCTATGGTAGTACAACACAAAAAGCGTTGAGGAACAGTG